>JGI25128J35275_1000381_pt1 | contig 13787 bp, 16 predicted proteins | sample ETNvirenome_2_60_FD_35275 | JGI IMG/M metagenome (IMG submission 35275)
TGAGTCTAAATCGCTTGGACTCACATAAAGAATACGGCCTTCAGTGTTCTTTATGAAATTATCTAATTTATTCAGAGGCATGAGTTTTCCTTATGACTACTNAAATTANTACTATAAGTTATTTAGTCACCCTAGAACTNTTCCTCTTCCACATAATCGGGGGGAAGATCTTCTGGGTTTTCTAATTCAATTGGAAATACTAGAGGATGCATTTCCTCTTGCATTAAATATCCATAAAAACGATACAATTCTTCTGAACTATAACGTTTTCCATAATCAGCAACTATTTTAATTCTCGGAAGATCTTCTTCACTTGGAGNAATATCTTCCAATTCATCAAAGGTAAAAGGTATACCATTAATGAAATACATTAAAACAATTCTTTCAAATGAATCTTCAAATTCTTCAATATACCAACAATAAGCGGTTTCTATAACAAAAGAGTCTACCATTATTCATGGCCCATCATTATGTGTAGTATGAATACGAACTATTTCATCGTCATCATCATTCACTTTATCAACTAAACCCTCTTTCACTAATTTTGAATAATTATAACAATTCTCAAAATTTAATTTAACCTTTGGGTTCTTTGTTTTTTTCATAGATGGCAAGATTCGAATACTTTATTCTATCAGGTTCTAATAAATCATTTACAACTTCCATCACATCCATAAACTGTTCAGGTGTTTCACACTTAACAGTTTTTTCATCTCCNTCATCAGAAATGATAAGAAAAGATCTNTTACATACNTCTATAANAGTCTCTCTTACAAAATCACCTTCTTGCATAAATTTAGATCATATAGAACACTATACCATATATATACCTGTTTGTCCAGTCTTTATGCTGAGAGTCGATATCCACCAAAGTGAGTTCTATTACCTCTTATTTTCCTGTTTGCTGAACCATCACTATGACGAACTTTCATTTCTATAGTATCACCTTCAGATAATGAAACTAACTTAGAATACGTACCTGAATTTGTAATGAGATTATTAAAAGCATCACCACCCAAATATTTTTCAGTAAAGTGATTAATACCAGCACCATTTATACTAAATGCACAACGAACCCAGTCACCACCATCAATATCATCAATAGCAGTAATACCATACACCCAATATATACCTGCATCTCCAGTTGGGACTGTGAATACTCCAGTAGCTGCATTCCATCCACCATGTGCTTTATCTATATCTATTGAATCAACTGTAAGAGCTGTAACTGTATAATAATTTCCATCTCCAGCAACAACTTGGGCCGCAGCTGTATTNGTTGTAGGAGATCCATGCCACATAGGAGTATTTGCATGTCTCCATGTTGGACTAGTACTACCTAAACTAGTTAATACTTGTCCTGATGTTCCTTCGTAAGCAGTAGTACCTACACCTATTGCTCCAGTGCACTTAATGCGAAGTTTTTCTGTTGGATTTATGGTTGTATCTTGTGTTCCATCTGTATAAAATGAAAGTCCTATTTTATGTGATTGCTCATCTGTTGGTCTTATATCTGCAGCACCATACTGAGATCCTCCAAATCTTAAGTATGAAAATATAGCAGTACTACCAGCACCAGCATTAATTGATTTATGTGCTCCAATATTTACATTACCAGCAACAGTAACTTCTGGATCTCTAGCTCGTTCTGTTTGATTTGTGAGACCCTGTTCAAAAATTTTGATAGCAGTACATCCAATTGAAACTCTTTCGTATGGGTTATCTGATCCATCCCAGTTTTTAGTCATGAAACTTATACGGGAATTATTACCAGTCATTCTGTAATCGTTGAATATACCAGCAACACTAGAGTTAATCCTTATGCTATATTCATTCAGACTCAACTGCTCAAATCCACCCTCATCACCATAATATTTCATTATATTCTTATTTCCAATAACAATTGCATCTTCTGATTCATAATTCAATGGATTACCATGGTAGGCCTGACCAGCACCTTTTAAAATTAACTTTGCTGGACTAGAAACAAATTCAGGATTATCACTAGGTGTATTATGTAACCGAAAAGATTCTGATTCTATTCCATCATTCGTAACTGTGGTAATACCTACATTCAATTGATCTGTAACTGTATTTCTCTCAGATTCTATTTCTTCTACTCGTATTTTATCTGATGCTATTTCACCAGTAACAACAANAGAATCAAATTGACCATTTGTAGCCTGAATATCTGTGTTTGGTTCGTCAGTCATATTATATACCTCCTGGTGATCTATTAAATAGTTTTTCAGCCAATGCACCGACTAAAACACCTGGTGCAAAAGCAACATTCAACTTCCATGTTCTCTTCAATGCCTTACCTAATTCACCATTGAAACGAGGTGGAATATCAATTTTCATTGCTTCCATCTGAATATGTCTACAATAATTTGACTCAGTACCACCTAATACTAATTTTCTCTTAGCTTTAATAATAATACTATCTGCTTCTAATGTAATTGTTTTTGATGCTTTTATTCCTATAGAATTTTGTAATGAATTAATATGAACACTTCCATTATGGGCAGTAAATTGAATACCCGTAGCATCATTAGAACCTTTATTATTAGCATCTATTTGNAATGTCTGTTCTGTTTCTAATCTGGTTATCGGGCCTTCATGGTGAGCCATCACAAATCTAAGACCTGATTCATTAGTAAACTTCAATGCTGCAGATTCTGCACCACATTTACTATCATTAGGGTTACGTGTTTCTAGGTATGCTGCAGGACTCCACATGTCCTGAATTGTTGCACTATATCCTGATTGATTAGACATAATTAATTAATCTCCCCNTTAGAGAATGTTTTACTAACGCAGTCAACAACCTCAATAACTTTTCCTTGAGGTCTAGTAGTAGACATAATTGGTCTTAAAATTGCACCAGTTCCTGTTTCACTTTGAACAGTCATATCAGGTAAATCACGATATGCAATTGGATTTACAACATTAACATTAGTAATTCTACCATCAGTTATTTCCAATTCAAAATTATCTACTTTAGCATCTTCATAACCATCACCTGGATTATCAATAAAAACTCCACTTACAAAAGAATCTTCTTCACTTTCAGCAGGATATCTACTACCAATAGTAGTCATAGTTATGCTAGTAATTTGACCATAAGTTGGAGATTGTGGATTTTGATCAATGGTTGCTTTACCATATGCACCTTCTCCTTTCTGACATTGATCATCAAAAGTTACTATAGGTTCACTCATATATCTTTGGCCAGGGTTTGTAAGTTCTACCCCAATAATACTTGCGGTTCTCTGTACAGCAGCAAAAGTATCATTTGTATCTAATCTATTAATAAAGTTTCCAAGAATAACTCTACCTGCTCCACCTTCTCCTTGACCACCAAAAATTTCAACAGTTGGGCCTCCACAAACAGTTTCATTTCCAGCACCACATGGGCCAATTTCAGAAGCATCTGCTAATTTACTTCCAAAAATACTCCAATTTCCATACTCCTTTTCAAAATCACTTAAAGTACCACTTGCTGCATTTGCAACTGAAGTTCCAGAGAACATTCTTCTAAAACCTTCACTCTGATTAGAAGATGAGGGACTTGGCCTTTGTCCTTTACCTGTTACAAAGTTAGTACTAGGAGGACAATCCATTTTTTCACCACAAGCAAGTAATCCTTGAGCTTTTGATAACATATCAACACCACTTGTTATGAATTGTTTTGTATTAAATGAAAAACCTAATGTCTTTTCAATAGGTGCTAAGAGTGGAGTAGCAACTGAATCCATCATATTAGTAGTCTTATTAGTAACAGCACCCATTAATTCTTGAACTGCACATGCAGGAGTATTTGTTATATTTTTTGCTGCTGCTCCTATTAAATCACGAACAGTACCTTCCATAGCATCTGTAATTTTCTGCATACCACAAGTTGCACCATCAAATGCACTTTGCATGGGACTTATCATTGGCCCCTGTATTCCTTTAATTATTGAAACTGCTGCAGGAACAGGTAAAGGTTTAGGTGTTAAAGCCATCCACTGATCATGCACCTTTTTCAATCCACTCTTAAATTCTGACTCCATCTTATCATTCAATGCACCCGTCATTTTATTAGTCATACTAGTCATACTACGGGAAACTAATGAAGATACATTCTTAATTTCCTGAGACATATTTAATGTTTGATTTCCTGCTGCAGTAATCTTATCGAAGAAATTACTAACAGAGTTCTGTACCTCACTCATAGCAGAATCACCACAAGGACTTGCTTGTGTAATAGTCTTTCCAATAGCATCACTATCAGATTTAGTACATTCTTTTAATGCTCTAATAAACTTATTTCTTTTCTCTTTTGCTTCATCAGTAAGTGAACTTATAGGTTTGGGAATTACACCCTCAAAGTCTGCAGGAAATTTATCTTTATATGATTTAATCATACCCTGCAATTGTTGACTCGCAGGATTAGCCTCTATCAATTCCTTTACGGTATCTCTTGTTAAAGCATCTAATTTATCTGGTGCTGGTGTCTTCATAGGTATTTTCTCGTATCAGTATTTATCACTCATCAAGTGTAAAGTTCACTGCATCGGTAACTTGTGCTTGTACTGAACTCACTGCATCGGTAAGTTGTCCTTGTGCTGAATCTATTGCATCGGTAATTTCAGAAGTAGGAAAGTCAGGAATACTACCTACCTGATTCTTGAGGGCATCCAATCCAGATTTTTTCATAGCTTCAAGAGGACTGGTTCTATTTGATTTATCANTNTCTACTCTAGCAGAAGGTGTGCATATAGGTTCGGTTTCACTAAATTCAGAATTCCCAGTTAAATTCTCTGGTGAATTATTACCTACAAATCCAGTCTTAATATCAAATCTTCCTTTTCCATATTTAACACCTTTAGTTCTTCCTAAAACATTAGTGATAACAGGATTTTGTTTCCTATCACCATCCATGAATTTACCCATAACAACATCACCTTGTGATAAGGCAGGTGTTTTCTTTCTACCTCCAGCACCCGTTCCATCAGATACTCCAAGAGCTACCATTGCATAAATGATATCGGTATCTTTTACAGTTGTATCACTGGGATGATTACCCATTATAGCAACTCTATGTCTATAACCAACACCTTCATCACCATTTTGTTGTTCTTTTTGAGATTCATATGGAAGAATAATACCAAGAAATTCATTGGTACCAGTTCCATAGACATCCATATCAGAAGAATTTTGCATTTAATTCACCTCCTTACTTGTCCCTAGTTTGTGCGGTAACTTCCGATCTACCCTTAGAAAAATGCAATCCATAAGAGTCTCTTATTAAATTCATAGAAGTAACAGATTTTTCAGATTCAAAGAAATGACATAATGATTGTATTATATAACGACCACTTGATTTTTGATCAGGGCCTTGTTCCTTCTTACTACTTATATTCTCAATTTCAAGTTTGATTGATTCTCCTGCTTCTAAATCAGTATTACATGGAACAACAATAGAATATTTTTGAGAGAATAATATATTATATCTTGTAGCCCCAGCAGCATAATATAATTCAGGACTATTATTAGGATCTACATTAGTATCTGCACCACCAATATTCATTACAGCAGTCGATACTCTATGGAATTTTGCACCTCCTTTAAACTGTTCATCAAGAAGTTTAGGAAGATCAGGTTTCTTACCTAAAGTACTAAATTTAGGATCTTTATATAATTTTCCATCCTCAACAGTAATATCAATCTCAGTAAATTGATAATTTGCTGGATTAAAAAATACATTCTTACTTGCATAAACACCAGATCTAATTTGACTGGTAAGATTTTGATCTTTACTTACTACTAATGCTGATACTTTAAAGTTATTCCTATCATCATCATTCTGTTCTACTCCTTTATTTTGGGAATTATAGAAATAATGATGTGTTTTATCATTTGGTTCTGCATTAATTAAACTATCCAATGAAACATATTTAAATCCACTCTTTGTTTCATATGCAAAATATCCAGGATTAGCAGTATTCTGTGGTATTGTTTGCTTTGCAAGCATAGAAATTAAATCAAATGGTCTCTTAGTCATTCCAGCAAATGTATAAGTATTGCTAGATTCTGTAACTTCTAATCTATCTTTAGGTATTGTCAAACTATCTTTGCATATTGCAGCAACAGATTCTGAAATATTACCTTTATAACATGATGTAACTCTTTTAGTATTATTCAATATTCCAATTCTAGACATGAATCTTATTTGAACAATTTCACTATTTGCACTTTTATCTAATATTTGAACCTCATTAATATACAATATTCTATGAGGATCACTTTTAACAGCATAATCTATACCTTTACCAATATCTGTTTTAACTCTCAGTAAAAGTTCACAACCAGCTTCAAGTGGAAGAAATGTATGTAAGGAACCTGTTGTTGATTCATCTCCTTTTTTAGCAGCTGAATCTGTAGTACTAACAATAGTAGCAACACCAGTTACATGTGGTGATAATACATTTTCATAATAATATAAATTAGCAACTCTACTTCCTCCCGCAAAAGGCCCATCTAAAAGATCTACCTCATTCTTACCATCAGCAGACTTAATTTTAAATATTTCATATTTTGATGCTTGTACAGCCATTATGGTATCCGTGCCTCGTTTGATGTACCACCAGCTAATGCTGGTTCTGGTCTTTCAGTAGTTCCTCCTCCACCACCTTGAGCAGAAGAACTACCTACAACTTTTTCTACTTCTATAGGAATCACTATAGTTTCCACATCTCCATCAGTATTACCTTTTAAATCACCTGTGGATCTATTTACTTTATGTATTACACTTCTAGCAGCAGCATCTATATTTTTACTTACATCATCATCAGATTGTGTAATATTATTCTTTGCATCACCTTGACCTGCATTCTTTACAATTTTTTCAGGATCTATACCAATTAAATTATCTAATACTGGATTAGTTTCCTCACCTTCTGCAGGATCTTCAGCAAGAGAACCTTCTGCCTCCATTGCTGCTTCATCCTCTAATAATTCTCTCTGTTCAGCACTTGTATCTTCAATTCCTCCTTTAAAATTCATAGGAGTAATCGCTCCATCTGGTTTAGGTTGAGCATCACTTGATTCTTCTTGTCCTTCTTCAAGATCTGGTATGCTATCAATTTCTTTTTCAATACCATCCTTTGCACCTTCCAATGCAGCTACATTTTTTTCTGCCTGTTTTGGTTTCCAAAGTTGAGAAACCCAACCACCAAATTTCCACAATGCTTTCGCAATCGTACTTATTACTTTCCATGTAATCTTTAGAAAAGGTTCTATTTTCTCATATGCCGATTTTAAGGAATTAATAATTTGTGGTAACTTATCAACAACAAATCCCATTAAAAGATATCCAAAGAAGTTCATTATTCTATCTTTGATGGACATTACCATACCACCAACATTACCAAGAACACTTCTTATAGGGCCTTTCTTACTTTCAGTTGCTTCAACATCCTTTTCAGCAGCTGCTCTTTCTGCCTGTAATCTTTGCTTACGGACAAGAATTTTCTTCCTATCACCTAACTTTTCAAGTTGTTTACTCTTCTCAGTTAACACACTTCTAAGATTAACAGCAGTAATCTTTAATTTTTTTACTTCTTGTTTCGTGCTCATCTATGCAAATATCCCCAACTGCTCTTTAGTATGTTCAATGTAATAATTACTATTATCCTCTGAATCAACAATAGGTACAGTATCTTCTTCACCACCTAATGCACCACCACCACTTTTTGCTTTAGCTTGATCAGCAACTGTTATAGGATCCATAACCGTAGTTCCACCTTTATCAGGCCCTTTAAGATTTCCTTTTGACAACCCACTCTTATCAAAGTTAAGTCCTTTCTCCTTATTAGCTATTGTATCTACTACTTTTGAATAATCACCCATTGCATCTTTTACGTCTGCACCTTCTTTATCAGCACCAGCCTCCATTTTACTATCTCTTACCATCATACCAGCATCAATAGCAAGTGAAAGACCAGTTCCAACACCAGGAATCATAGACGCAGCACCAGAAGCCATTTCACCTAAAGCACCTTTCCAATCTGGTGGTTTGGACATTAATCTACTCACAGCAAATGCAGCACCTAAACCCAATCCAACAATAGGAATTTTCTTGAGGAGTGATTTAGCTCCTCCTTTACCCAGTTTCTTTATTAGACCCTTACCACCACTCTTTAATAGTTTACCAGTACCTTTCCCTAGTGCTTTAGCACCTTTAGCAACACCACCAAGTGCAGCCTTTCCACCTTTTATTACATTCTTCCCTAACTTCATTACCTTACCTACACCAGGGATACCCTTAGCAAAGGCCTTAATACCCTTAATAATACCTTGTACTGTAGCCTTCGCCTTTTTAAGCATCTTTGGAAGAGTTCTCTTCATAAAGACTCTACCAATTCTTCTAGCTCTATNCAGTCCTTTAAAAACACCAGCAGCAAACCTAGCAAACTGTCTAATTTTCTTAACCACTTTGAATATAAGAACTCCACCTACAAGGGCTCCTAATCCAATTAAAAGTTTCTTACCATGATTTTGTAAGAATTTAAAGAACTTTGTAACTCCTTCGGGATTATTACCTAACCATGTTATTGCTTTATCTGCTAAGAATCCTGCTGCTAAATTACCAAAAAATCCTATAANTTTATCAAGTATATTCNNNGCTGGTTTTGCTACCACATCAAGTGATTTACCTAAAGTAGAACCAATTTTCTTAACAGCTTCTATTCCTGCCTCTGCACCACTTCTCTTCTTTCTATCTGCAGTTCCTCTTAAAGTTGCTACTGCATCTTCCTCTTGTGTAATTCTATTTGCAAAATCTGCTGATAATGCATTACCAATATCTTCAAGTACAGAAGCAGCTTCTGCTATCTCCTCACCAGGTTCATTTTTCTTTTTTAATTGAAGTATATTTTTAATTTTAGTAATCTTTGACTCATTAGCACTAATTCTTTTTTCTAAAGCGTCTGTAACATCACTACCACTACCACTTAAATTAAGTTTTTCTGCATCAAGAGTACCCTCACCCTCACTAACAGGATCAAGACCAGTTGTAAGAGGACTTGATTTTTTAAANACTTCACCACTTATTTTACTCTTCTTAAATTCTGCCTTTCTATCACCAGCAGAAAGATACTCACCCTTTTTTGTAGTACCAGAACTCCATATAGGTTCTTTACTTACAGTTTTTTTACCAGTAGCACCTCGTCTACCTCGTGCTCCTGCACCACCACGTTTACCTTGTGCTCCTGCACCACCACCAGAACTAGAAAATTTAGCACCACCAGAACTAGAGGAACCAATTTTTTTAGCTCCACCTGAGACTATTGCTCCACCTTTTTTTCCTGCTGGTAATAGTGCAACCATTTTATTTTACCTTCCTCCTTTTTGCTGATGCTTTAGGTTTTCTTCTTCAATATACTGCTGGAGAAGTGAAACATAAATTTCTCTTTCCCACGGAATCATATTTTCTAACTCCGTTAAGCTATATTTATGATGTTGCATGAGGGCAAAATTTGTCCGATAGAAATTCTCTAGACTCTCGTGAGCTAGAGCTAACTGAAAAAAGATGCTAAACCCTCTATATTCACCTCACTTTCAACTTTTGTCTCTGGATTCTTCACCTTAACAGTATGTTGTAATTTAGGCATTGTCTCAAAAAATGTTTCAATATCCTTAAACTGTTTAGAATTCATAGACTCAACAAAATCTCTTAATTCCTTTTTAGTACAATCAGAAGCATCCCAAGACTCTTCTGCAGTATATACCTGATCAATACAGGCCATAATAATATCAAGAGATTGATCTACTTGAGGTTTATTAACATCAACTTCAAAATTATTCTCAATAAATTGAGCCATAGATGGATAATTCATTTTAACTGATAAATCCTTATCCAATTTAATAGTATCCGTATGATCTGGATTCTTTTGAACTTGAATAGCATCAATATCAATTTCCATTTGAACTTGTGTGCGTCCATCATCAGGACAAGTCACATTAACTTCAACAGTTTCACCAACAGACTTAGCACGAACATTCAAGAACAAATATTCAATATCAAAAGTTGGCATTTTATCAACTTTAACACCTCTCGTCTGAATACATTCAGTAATTACTGTTTTAATTGCATTAGAAATCTGTTTTTGATCTTCAGATTCCAATGCCATAATCAGAATTTTTTCTTCTCTAACTAAAAAAGGTCTGTACTTAACTTTTTTTCCACTAGATGGTAATACCAATTCATAAATTGGAGTATTAATTTTTGGTAAAGGCATAATAAAAATATTATGTAAATCATTATATATTATATATACGGTTTCTACAAACTTTTTACTTCATTCTATATCTGTCGTAAGCAAATTGAACATTGACTTTTAAAACATCAGCCGCACCGTATTGAACTGGTATTGAAGTTATTGACTTAGGAAAGGCATTTACAAAATCATATGTAATACTTTTCTTTGGATCTAAATTCTTTTCAAACTTTGTGATAGTTAATGCTCCAGATTTATATCCTACCTTATTATCTCTATTCATAGGATAATTAAATCTCCTATAATAATTCACATCATCATCACGAGTAATGCCCATAAAATTATCATCACCCGAAATATAGTCCATCCATCCTTCAAAAAATTTGAGAACATTGTAATCTTGATCTACGTAAAATGAAAAATCACTTTCAACATATATTCTTGTATGTGCAAACTGTTGATTGATTCCTTGATAATTATCCTTAACTTCAGATGTAGCAAATGAACTAGTAGGTAATGTAGCTTCAGCACACATTATACCAACCTTATTACCGTTAGCATAATCATTAGGAATATCATAATATTGTTTAAGATATCTCTTTAATTCAAATGATATACCAGTGATATGTACTTGATATTGGTTATTCAAAGATACCTTACCAAGATCCAACTTGGTAAGTGTACCCATTTTATATTTTGAAATAAGACCTGCCACTCTAAATATACTTATATTATTATATCTCTATTTAGATGTCTTATAAAGGAAGATATCAGCCAAATAACCCATTGAAGTATAAAGGTAACTTTCGAAACATAATTTACCGTTCTTTATGGGAACTTAAATTCATGAAATATTGTGATGGTAACAAGAATATCTTAGAATGGGGAAGTGAAGAAATATTCCTCCCATACAGATCTCCCCTCGATAATAGAATCCATAGGTACTTTCCAGATTTCTATATTAAAGTTAAAGAATCAACAGGTCATGTTAAAAAATACTTAATTGAAGTGAAACCAAAAAAACAATGCACGGAACCCAAACCTCAGAAAAAGAAAACAAAAGGGTATATCTATGAGGTTTATGAATATGCTAGAAATCAAGCAAAATGGAAAGCAGCAAGAGAATTCTGTGCTGACCGTAGGTGGGAATTTAAAGTATTAACAGAAGACGAATTAGGAATTAAGTAATGGCTCAACCTTCAGAAACTAAATCAAATAGACTTCGTGAAGTTATCAATGATTTAACTGGTACTGAAAGTCCAGATGATTTAATGCTAGAAGTAATGGATATATTAAGTGAAGGTGGAAAAACACCAGAAGCTGGAAACTTTTATTGCTTTGTATACAGACCTAAAACCCCAAATATTCAATATGATCAAAATCCTTTAGTTGCAGTAACTGATGTATTTGATTGGGGATTTCGTGGATTAAATTATCATTGGGGTGCAATGAGACAATATACATGGAATGAGATAGCTGGTGGATTGTATTTAATTGCTCCTGAAGAACTTGCAGATGCAAGAGAAATACCTTTTCAGAATATACGTATAAATAGATAATAAAAGGTCGATAAATGGGAAGAAAGACAGGATCACAAAGAAGAAACGCTGGGAAAAGTAAAGTTAAACAATCAGCTGATAAGGAAGCTGCAGCTGCACCAGTGTTAACAAAAGACGATATATACGCTGATAACGTTATCAAAGAAACTGAGTCGCTGATTACTGCTAAACCAAAACCAGCAGCTCCAGAGAAGTTACCTTCAGGTCTAAGATATCCATACAGTACAATAGATAATACCCAAGATTTTTTGAAATTTACTATTTTCAAATATAAAAGAAGTGGAGTTGTAACAAGCGATAGTAATTCATTAAAAGCAGATGTAATAGGTAATATCATTTTACCAATCCCTGCTTCTCTAGCAGATAGTAATAGTGTTGATTGGGGCCAAAGTAATATGAATTTTATGCAAGCAGCTGGTGTTCAACTTGGTTCTGATATTATGGGAGGCAAGATGGAAGATGCTGGTAAAACAGTTAATAATGTAGTACAAAAACTTAAAGGTAATAAACTAGTTAAACAATATTTTGCAGCACAGGCTGTTAATAGTGTTGCTGGTAATATGAGTGTTGATCAAGTAATGGCAAGAGGTAGTGGGCAAGTGTTAAATCCAAACATGGAATTACTATTTAAAGGGCCAGCTCTGCGAAGTTTCTCATACCAATTTAGGTTTACACCAAGATTTCAAAAAGAAGCAGAAACAATCAGGACTATCATTAAAGCATTTAAGAGAAATATGGCTCCAGAATCTGCTAGTGGAGGAGCTAATTTAAAAACACCAAAAGTTTTTGAAATTCAATATCTTGGAAAAGCACAAGATTATTTAAATAGAATCAAATTATGTGCATTAAAAACATGTGCTGTTAATTATACTGCAGACGGAACGTGGGCCACATACAATGATGGTGCACCAATTGCTATGACTATGGATTTAAGTTTTACAGAACTAACACCTGTTTATTCTGAAGATTATAAAGGATATAATGATAGTTCAGATGGAGTTGGATTCTAATGGGATATTTTAGAGAATTACCAGATGTAGCATATCAGAATTTTTTATCTGATAGTCTTTCATCTCAAAGTTATCTTGAAGTTAAAAATCTTTTCAGAAGAAATAAAGTACGTGATGACTTAGAGAATGTATTTACCGTCTTTGATAAGTATGAGATTCGAGAAGGTGCAAGACCTGATACTATTGCAGAAGAATTATATGGTGATGATACCTTAGACTGGGTTGTATTATTAACTGCAGGAATCATTAATGTTAGAGATGAATGGCCTCTGGAGAATCAAGAATTATATAATTTTTGTATATCTAAGTATGGTAATGATGTAAATTCCATTCATCATTATGAAACAAAAGAACTCTTAGACGGTGATGGAAGAACAATTCTTCCTAGTGGTCAAAGAGTTGATAGTAATTTTTCAGTTACTTATTATTATAATAATCAATACATAACACCCCTTGCTATAGATACCCTACAAGGAATTAGTAATTATGAATATGAACTAAAGAATAATATTAATAAGAGTTCTATACATATTCTTAAAAGACGTTATCTGCAACAGTTTATTAATGATATGAGAGATATAATGATAGTTCAACAATCTTCATCACGTGTGAATGATAAATTAAGTCAGACAGAAAATACTAGAGTTACAATACCACAATAAAAAAGGGGTCTTAATGACCCCTTTTATTATTTTATTCAGCAGCGAGTTTCGCAAAGTATGATAACGTATCATCTTCTTGATCATCATCAGCAGCACCTACACTAACTGGTGTAGGAGTTGATGTAGCAACCGCATTAGCAACAACTTGCTCTGCAGCACCACGGCCTTCATTCTCATCTTCATGAGACTCATCGAATGTAGGACGTGCAGAAGTCTTATTACCTAATACATAACCAAGACGTTTCTTCAAATCTTCATAAGACTTGAACTGATCAGCACCTACAAATTCTT
>JGI25128J35275_1000382_pt1 | contig 13781 bp, 29 predicted proteins | sample ETNvirenome_2_60_FD_35275 | JGI IMG/M metagenome (IMG submission 35275)
CAATGGTTTCTATCCACAAAGATATCAGGTTCTATCTTACTATCATTCTTTTTCTGCATCATATTTTTTATTATTCTTATTATCATTATCTATACCTCCCATTAAATTCATCTCTAGGAATGAGTGCTACAATGAAACCAAATAGTTTCTTTAACACTCTCTTCCATAGGATTCTACGTTCATACTTTCTTTCTAACTCTACTATCGGTATGTCATTAAACAGACTTAACCAGTCTGCTAATTTATCCACTGTCTTAGGTAGTGTGCATAAGTCATCATCCAACTTATACAACCAATCAACACTAGAGTAGAAGTTCTTCTGCTTCTTCATTTTCATTTTCATATTCATCTCCATTATTCCAAATTTTGAACCTAGCAATCATTTGGTCTAGGTTCTTCTGTGTGGTTGTAGTCATAAATTTACTGCTTCCCTTAAGGAAGATTACCACACTGTAAACATCTTCTGTGTAATTCTGTCTCTCCCACATTTCTAGTAGTGGGTCTCCAATCTTCAGTTTCTTCCAAGAGAAACCTTCAATCTGAGAAACGGACACTATGCCATTCTGAAATCTGACATATCCTTTCATTTTTATTTCCTCTATTGATTCAGGAATACCATGTCGTTGTAAGAAGGAAAAGTAGTCCTCTTCCAAAACACACAGACACTGTTCCGGTTCTCTCTCACCATCGGCGGTAAAAAAGACTGCCGTTCCTGTTCCTTTGCAAACTTCACATTCACTCACGGTTCTCACCTCGTAAACTGGTTTGCAATCTCTTCACAACAATAGCCTCTACTTTATCTACGAAGTATTGAGTCTTCATCTCATCCTTTATGACTTGACTAATCACTTTCTTGTTAGTAGATATCTTATCAACTATCTTCTCAAGCCTCTCGATTCTCGCCTCTAAATCAGCAATTTTCTTCTTCTCGATATTCTCCATGTTCATCTTATGCATTACCCATTGTCGCATACTGTCATTGTTGCCACCTTGAGCATACTTGTTCGTGCTTTTCACCAATGGTGTGTGACCATGTAGATGACTATTCCTTTGATAGTTACCTATGTGATTGTCACAATACTTCTGCTGGCTATTGCGACTAGTAAAAACCGCATTGCACTTATGTCCGTCTTCTAATTTATATTCACATCTTCTTGTCATTTTCATTTTTATAACTCCTTATTCTTATTTTCATTATTAGGAATGTAATTGTAGAGAAAGGCCGAGACCACCACAGTCTCTGTCGCTAGGAGAACACAAACTAAAACCCAGTATGGTTTGNTATTCATATAACACGTTAGCACGATGCGACCTTTTTTATCTCACGACAAAACTCTACTCAAACCCTGTCGGGGTAGGTTTGTAGTTATTACTACAAGTGAGTTGGATAGCAGGAAAATGCAATGTTGAAGTGAGTTGTTGGCATACAACGTTAAACACTACTGTTATTGATTTTGCATTTTTCACACAGTAAACCTGCTTTGAGTTGGAGAGGGAAAGGATAGGTGCTATGCCCATCATTCGGAGTAGGGAACTGCAACTGGGAAAGTTGCTTCAATATTACTTACGACCCTTGTTAACCTGCTCTATTTTTTATATCGAAAAGCCGCAACTCACGTTCCTTGTAAGTGCGAACAAGTTTAACACCGGATTTTACACACCACTTCTCTTACGAGTGCAGTGAACCGCCATTTAGTCTGCTCCTATATCTTAAATCCTTATTATTACTAAACCCTCAAATCCCACGACTTGTCTCCACAAACTCTCACTACTAAAGCCGCTAAACCTTACCAGTTCAAAGGGGCTAAACTAAGTTACCTCCCTGAGATGTGATGACTCCCTAAGTCATATGTGAGTGTGATTCGTTTACTTTCTTCTGTAAACGAGTAGTAGAGTCAGATATCCAATCAAGTCCTTGATGATATCGTCATCTGTTTCTAATGAGTCATTACCGAGAACAAGTCTATTCAACTTGTCATCAATCCTGACTTTGATTTGTTCGTCAGTTGGTGCAGTGGAGAAATATCTCTTCGGGTCTAAGACCGAATCACCATACTGGTTGTTCTTCTGAAGCACTAGTGACTTCATCTCATCGAACACACTAGCAATCAATTTCTGATTCTGAACCATTGTCGATTGAAGTGCTTCGTTAGCCTTCTTGTTTGCTTCTGTTGTTTTGCTATCATATTGTTTTGCTTTACTAAATCCATCTGTCATATTACTCTCTCCGAACTGTTTGAACTTCTTCATGTTTTTTGTTTTTCACTATTTTACACCAACATGTAAAATTGAATATCTTTGCAGTACAACGTTTTTGTTATATTTTTCAATTTTTCACATTTTCCACCCCCTCAAGAGAGAAGGAGTAGTAGTAGATATGATGACATATAGTAGTAGTATAAGATAGTGAAATATATGAAATATTAAAATATTCATTAAAATCAATGATTCTACACCCTTTAGACCACTTTTTGATTTTTCACCCTGACTGAAAAATAGTGAAAAATACATTTTCAATCAGAAAAAGGTGAACAACCAATCATATCACATATGAATTATATCACATGATATATCCATATACATATATGATATATGTTATACATATAGGAGACTATTTCTTAACCATAGAAAGATAGGTTAATTGAAGTAGATATATATTACTACCAAATATATCCTATCAGTTATAGATAGTCTAGGAATCGCTTGTGCAATTAAGGGTTTAATCTCCAAAATCATCAGTAGCGACTACTGCATCGATTAGGTGNCTNAACCATATTAAAGAAATATCCACCCCACTGTGCGACCCAAAACAACTGCGTCTCACTTCTTACCATATGGTGTGATGCTTTGNTAGCACACCTTGTTAATGGTTAAGCAACCTTGTTGTCATGCCACTAATAGTAGGAATAGTAAACGGAATAGAGAAAGGCTTTCACACAGTCGAGATACAGTTGGTTAATGGATTAGGATTTGGTCTGTTAGCACAGAATGCAGGAGTTGGAAGTATGAGTGTTAGATATGGGGGAACTAAAATCACCCCTGAAGAGTTCAGACGTAGAATGCTACTCTGCAACTTCGCTTGCAACATATACGACATGAAAGACTTCTATGATACAATGACTCTTGAGTTCTGTGAGAGATTGAGAGATGCTGATTGGTCATGCAATGTAAGCACATACGACAAGAGGAAGTTTAACACGGAATACAAGAACTGGTTAGTTAGACTTCAAGAGGTCGAGTTCAATGCGTTTGAGCGAAAGATGCAGGAAAGAGGTGAAGAGGAATGAGCACTTTTGACACAGACGAAGAGTTCTTACACAACTGTCGCACAGATATAGAGAGGCAGATAGAACTAGGGCAGATGTATGCTATTGATGAAAAGCCAAGACCTGAACATTGTGGTAAGGATGGGAATTGGAACGATGGCGAGAACTTCTACACGATACTCAGCCTATACGGTCAATACCACTACGATGAGGCTAAGGCAGAAAAGTTGCTCTATGAAATGTTTAGAGAGGATTACCCTCAATACTTAGAGAGAGGTGAAGAGGAATGAAGATAGTAAGTTGGTGTATTGAAGCAATGCTAGAGAATGGGAAATTGATAAAATTAGCAGACATGCCTGATGATGTTGCTAGTGTAGTTGATGAATGGTTATCAGAATTGGAGAGTGATTAAATGAAGATTGAAATGAAGACATGTGATATATGTGGAGAACCTATTGATATCCACTACAAGGAAGATGGAACACCATATTGGGCAGATGGACATAATGCAGAACCAATCGTAATTGGTAGGTGTTGTGATAAGTGTCAGAACGAGGTTGTTCTACCTGAGAGATTGAGGAGGGCTATGTCATGAAAGTTGAGACACAAGACATAGACGAGATAGAAGTATCATACAACTGTTGGATGACATTCTCAATAGATGGGTTGGATAATGNAGAGTTATTCAGGNNAGGAAAGGTAGTAAGATTTTGGATTAAGTATGGCACACTATACATGGAGTTGAAGGACGGCACTGTTGTAGAGGAAGACTGCTATACTGAGATGCAGGAAGATACAAAGTGGCCTACACAGACTATGGTTTGTGTAAAAGGTGAATGGAGTGAATATAATGAGTGATGATTTTGATTACAAGGCAGAGAAAGACGCTGAGATGCTGATGGATTACCATCAAGAGTTGGCAGAACAGGAGATTCAGGATAATTGCTACCATGATGGAAACATCACTGTTGAAGATGTGAGAATGAGAGTTCGTATTCCTAAAGGAATGACAGGTGGGCAGATTATTGAACTACATGGGTTAGATATTGAAGCCTACTTCGTCTGCGACAAGTGCAATCTAGGTAAGTGGATACCAGTTGATGTTGACTCATACATTGAGGGGTTAGACTGTCAGCCTGATGACTTAGATAACTAAAACGCCACCCTTCGGGGTGTGCATAGTAGCAAAGCAATGCCTACCATATGGTTGTCAATGAAATTGGTGCAACCTGTCGGGGTTAGGAGGTGACACAAGTGTTCTTTGACGATGATGAGTAATTGGAGATTACTCTTTTTAATGCGTGTAACTTGTCGTCACTCTCCTACCATATGGTAAGCAACTTTGTCAGCGTATCCTAATAATGGTTGAAGCACCGTATACCCGTCTGAGAGAGCAAACAGACTTGAAAGGAAGTGAATAAAATGGCAAAAAGTAACGGTAGTGAAACATGGAATGAAGACTCAGCCACAGTGCTTGAGTATATAGAGACGAATGAAGGAAGTTTGGACACTTTTACAGTGTTACAACTTCAGGATTATCTGAGTGAGGGAAACAGAACAATATCCCGCCAAAACTCGATAACCAAGGCAATCAAAATGCAGTTAGCAACGATTGAGAGGATTTCAAAGGGTGCAATATCTAACCCAATGGCATCTCAGCAAGGTAAGAGAGCATCCTTCACCCTAACTGAAGATGAGCAAGCGACAAAAGACGAAACAGTATACCACATCACGCCTGTTGATGGTGGTGGAGTGAATGTCTACCTCGGCGAAAGGATACTTGACCTATTCGATAAGTTCAATGGTCGAACCAACGCTGATGGAAGCAAGATGACGAGATTCGCAAGCCTAGAAGATGCTTTTATGGCATCAATGGGTGAGCGTGTTGATAAGAACTTCAATAATGAAGTAAAAGAAGCGAGGTCTGAATAAGTCTGACCTCTTGCTCTCTCAGACACCTATTTTGACCCCTTCGGGGGTCATCTTGGGGTCGCCTCTGACAAAGTAATACTACCATATGGTAGTGTGCTTTGCTACAATATCCCTATTATGGTTGAAACAACGTAGTCGCATGGAAGCGGAAGCAACACTAAACAAGCAATACCAATATGAAGTAGAAGTAGGACATGCAAAACAAGGTTCACACCATGTTTTGATACTCAAGTCTCTCAAAGTTCGTGATGACGACTTAGCAGACGTTATCGCACAACTTAATGTAGCACTTGAAGCCGTAAAGGAAACATTCGTAGAAGGGGGTTTCACACAATGAGTTATGTCCACACAAGAACAGTAGAAATAGAGTATGACTTCGGTTTTGACTCATCTGAGAAAGACTTACTACATCTAGCATTGAAGAATGCTGGAATAGTCAATATGAGTAAGTATGATGATGTCATAGCAGACATCCAATATGAGGAGAAGGAAGTAACTGATACAGAATACCACTACAAAGTCATAACAGATAGTGGCGTAGTTCTCACATTCAGAAGCGTAACAACATCGGATAAGGTCAAACAACAATATGATGAGCAAGGTGTTGAGTATACATCTGAGGACATTACTATGGAGACAAAGAGAATGTCATCACCATCTTGGAGAGGAGAGTGTCTCATGCTAGAAGGAGTTCCCCATGAAATGACATGGAGAGCCAACAAGCATGTCATCACCACTAACGATGTAGGTGAAACAGAAGTATCGCTACAAGCATTCTTCTCATGCTACACCTTCTCTTCAACTTTGAAGTTCGTCATTGAATGGCCTACTGAGAAGGTTCAGAAAGATAAAGTTCTAGAAGAGAAACTAGTAGACCTACCCACACCTTTGATGGGTAAGATACAGGCACTGTTTGAGGACACTGTTTCATCAGAGTCCTTTGACAAGACAATAGGAGAGCCAATGATTGACTGTATGTTCAACGTTGTCTCCAACCACTCCTCTGAATGCAAGCCATCAACGATAGCAATGCTCAGAGAAGCAAGAGAAAAAGCCTCTTCGGAAGAAGAGTGAACGTAAACTAGGCGAGGCAACACATGTGGGGTTGTCCAAACCATTATCCAAGCACCTGAAATATTGGAATGCGAGCCGTTGGAAAGCCTAGACCCTAAACGGGCATTAGAGGAGATAAAGACAATAACTTCGTGAAGTCTGATAGAGAATAAACCGAAGGCCGACTTGGTAAATCCAATAGTGGCACATCCAATCTATCCTATGTAAGACCCGACCTACAACTCCAACCCTTAAGGGATTAACGGGGATGATGAACAAGTAGTTAGTTCGACATGCGATTATGCGTAGCAGTGCAATCAGTCTTAGATGAAGCCGGAATACATTCTAAGCAATGAGTCGGGTATGAATCCTTAACCATGCAACAACTACCTCTGTTCTGACTCCTCAGTTCAGGGTCAGAGCAACAAAGTGCCTTACCATATGGTAAGCAACTTTGTCAGACGACCCTATACAATGCTTGAATNAACTTNTAGNCATGACAAGAATACAACACATGATAACCAAGGGCGGAAATCAAGCAAAAAATCAATTTGAAGTGTTTGATGATGAAGGAAAGCACTTTATTTCATATAATTCAAAGATTGCCACGATTAAAGGCGATAAAATAACCTTGTATAACCCATACTGGGATATGTTCAGCCAAACGACTAACTTTTATCTTCTTCAATTCTTGAATGAGCCTTCAATTCAAGACATCAGGGAAAAAGTGGTCGGGGGTGAATATATTGTTGTTTGATGATGACGATTGTTAATTATAACTTAACTCGAAGCCTAATTTTGAAAGAATGACTTAATTAAAAATGATGAGATAGCGATAAAGTTGATTTTTTAGGTTCAGATATGAAGGGGGGAAGCCCAAACCATAACATCACTTCCCCTCTTCTACAATCGGGGCATCTTGGACAAAGTTAGTTACCATATGGTAGTAAAACTTTGTCAGGATACCTCAATATGGTTGAGACAGGTTTAGGGTGTTGAGCAGTACACTCAACATGTGATGACTGAATAATGCCGTTATTAGGGCATAAGGTACTACAAGTGACTCTGTGGTGGAGTAGCGAGTCGGTGTGTTAAAGCATTGGCAGTACAATGAGGGTAACTCCTTACTTGTAGGTATAATCGGGTTAATTCATGCAAAATGAAAAACTGATACCCATTGATTATTGGAAGACGCTAGAAATAGTGATGAATCCTCACACACTCCTCATCGTAGGGTTGAGCAAGTCGGAAAGCACTAAGGAAGCATTAGGTTACTAGGTATAGAGCATCCAAATGGATGATACTCAGAAATACCCTCCCAATGGGAGACCGTGAGAGTTCTTATCCTTGACATGCTCCCCTACCTTGTGGTAGCCTATGACAAAGTTAGTTACCATATGATTGTAGATTAATTTTCTACAACCATATGCAAATTTTTTTTGATTTTTTTTGTTGTCGTCTACTTCCTTCAAAAAAGTAAAATGTTGTTGATTAATACGGTGTAGAATCTACACTACTATAAACCGACAGTAACTCCGTGTTCCTTATGTCAGTTTACAAGGAAAACAATGGGATGAAAAATTCGCCCTCAAATACTTCCTTCGAGATACAATTGAACAATACAAAATCAAACATTAAGTTACAAATGAACAGCCTTAATTTTTATACTGGGAATGTAAAAAACACAACTGAAAAAATTTTGCTAGTGCCGAAAAAATTCCAGTCCAATTTTTGAAAAGTAAGTGGAGTAATATATGTTGCCTGAAGTAATCAACGAAAATGGCGAGTGGTTCTCAGGATTTCTCAAAGAGTCGGAAGTTGCTGATAGATGGGGTGTCGATTTTCAGTCCACAGTGTCGAAAGGGTATCCCGAACATGTGTGTGAGAACATGTATATGATAGCGAAATTCAATGGTGACGAGATTATAGCCCACACCTCGTTCTCGGATATGGGAACTTGGTATTTTATTGGCAATAACTACGTCAAGCCAGTCCATAGGAAGAATGGAATACTGAAACAGATGGTTACTCGAAGAAATCAGAGGTTAGGTCACTATCCGAAGATTGCAATACTCAGACCGATAGAAGAAACGTGTCTGAATGAACTTACGACATTCTTGAAGACGCTGAATTATGTGAAAGTGGAGTCCTATGACGATGTATCAGACATCATGGGATTCGATGAGTATGATTTGATAGAACAAGAAGAACTATGGAGATGTGACTGAGATGTGTAAGTACAATGGATGTGAAATGTGGACGAATGACAGTGGTGTGTGTTTTTATCACACGTTATGGGGTGATGAGTGATGATTATTGTTGATGATTCGATAATAAGCGATATCGTAGATGCTCCGATAGAGATTAACCTAATACCTCTAGGTATTGGAATGTTGGTTCTTGCTTTTGGGTATGTAGCCCTTCTAAGGTGGGTGACTAAAGATGAGTAAGAGTAACAGTGCTATGTTTCTAAGATGCTTAGAAGAGATGTTCAAAGAATGGGATGATGAATGATTATATGGGAACTGTGTCACGGCCTTTGGTGTTGGGGTAGGTTCAGACCATGAAGAGCAACTTTCAAGGTGTATGTTTAATGTGTGAATGGATAACTACTATCGAGTGGTCGAGACAAGGTTGCTTCTGTCAGTTGTGTGGTGAGTATGTATGAAGCAGTGGTTAATTAGAAAGTTGATTTCCTTCATGGGTCATACCTATGTTTGGTTGGATAAGAAACTAGACCATCCTGAAGGACCAGTTCTAGGTTTGGAGATTGACGATGACTTTGCAGGTATGAGTAGGTATGAGTTGTGTTGTCACATTGAGGATAAGTTCGGATTGGAAAGAGACTCCTTTTGGAAGTTGGAGTCAACTCAGAAAATAAGGTTCTGTTCTCAAACTGCAAGGAACATTCTAACACCTAAGAAGAAGGGTCGAAAAAAGAAATCTTCATAGAACGACACCATCTCGCATGTAGCATGTCGTGGTTCAGTGTCATCAAGAAAGAACTGCCTTTCAATGATTTAGTCAATGAAGTATTGAATGGGTTAGATGACTATTTCAGGAGTAACTTGGAAGTTAGTGGTGACTATGATGATGAGAAAGAAGGCTATCGTGATGCTCGTACAAGGTCAGACTATCTGAAATACCCTGATGCTGAGATTAGAATAGAACCCGGAACGACACATGATGAAGATGATGACATCACTGTTGAATATGACATATACTTCAATGATGTGAGACTCGGTTCTTACACTGGAACTGATGGTCACTACATCGCAGCAGAAGATTGGAAAGAGTATGACAGAAAGGACTTGGAAGAATTACTTGAGGCATTAAAATGAGTTGGTTTGACATTCTGAAAAGAAAGACGCAGTGGGATTATGCATCTGATATGAGGGCAAGGTTGGGAACTGCTAAACCCGCCACTCCACAACCAGCACAGACTTCTTCAGGAACTCCACAACAATGTAATAAATGTAACAGGATGAAACTCAATGTTAAGACACTTCCCGATGGTAAGAAAATATGTTCAGTCTGTGAAGCCATAGAAAGAAAGAAAGTTTCAGAGGCGTTATGAGATGAGTTGGGAAAATACATTGAAAGCAGGTCAAACAAACCCTGAACAACATACCTTTGACGTTGTTGTTGGTGTTGAGATTACTGATATTGATTCCGATGTCGTTGAGTTTCACATGGAACAGGGCAGTGACTTGAATAGAATAATACACGAAGCGATTGTTGAAGCAGTAAGTAAGTCCCTAAAGGGTAAAGACACATTTGAATTTCAAATAGACCTCAGTGAAATCGAGAGTGATATGGAAGAGTTAGAGATTGACGGATTCGACACTTTAGATAACAATGTTTCCGCTTATGTTTCTGAAGTGGGTATGAGTTCAAGAGACTCTAGATATCCGAGTTATTGATGGTGGATAGGATGAGTTGGCAAGATATACTGAAGGTTGACCCTAATCAAATAGACCAAAACACGAAGAAGTTAGTCGTGGAAGAGTATAACAGAAACATGAAAAACGATATCAAGAGTCATATGGAGTCTACAATTGCTCAAGGTAAGATTCCGAAGATTTCAATTGTTGTGAGTGGTAAACAACAAGATAATCAGATGAAAGATGGAATGATGGGAACTACCTACATCATAGGAACATTGTCTCATGGGGCAATGGATGATGCTAACAAGAATGTTATTATGCAACAAATAGCCCCATTGTTGAATGCTGATGGTTATCAGACTGGTCTAGGAAGAGGAGCAATGACAGTTCAACTTTCACCTGAAAAAGTGAAACAAGTCAAGGCCAACAATCCAACTATGATGAGAAACCTCAGTTCAAAGGTTGGCAATATACTTTCTAGAAAACCAAAGGCAACAGGACAACAACAACCAATAGATGTCGAATTTACTGAAACTAATGTTCAAGACGTTAATACAAACACTAACCCAAAAAGTCTAACTAATAAAAAACCGAAACTTCTTCAGGGGTAGTCAATAAGAACAATGTTTATTGTCCATAGTATATTCAGAAGGTTCAGGTTGTGTCATCAGTATCCGAATCTTCTTGGTTTAATTTGCTGCGTATGGCTGGCAGTATTACCACAACTTCAGCCCCTGCCCTGATGGGAAGGAAGTATGGAGGGAAGAAGAAACGTGGCAAAAAAACCCGTAAAGAAGATGAGGATGAGAGTCAATCTGCCGGAAGGATTGGCCGTAGTATCTGACCAACCTTCACCAGTATTCGCTGATGAATTTGAGAAGTGGAAGACAGAAGCAGGGAAACCTCTTCCCGATGGTTCAGGTGCTAAGACTGTGCTTGAATGGATTAACAGGATGGGCAAGGTTGGTAGAAAGAAAGGAAAAGTTGCAGAAGGCACTGTTTCTAACTTTGAACCTAAAGTCACAACCATACCTCAATATATCGCACTTGCAGAAGCAGTAGGTAAAGAGAAGAATCTTTCAGAAGCACAATTCAATGCTATCAATGATTTGAAGAAGTATATCGATGATAATGATAGTAAGGATAGCAAAATAAATCCAGCCAATATTGAATTCAACACTATCACTAGGTATAGAGAAGTAGATGGAGAAGGACGAGCAATTGCATTTGGCAAGATATATGGAGACTATCGAACTCGAAGATATGCCGATTTTAGAAATAAATATCGTGATGGGAATGTTCCTATTGTTCCTACTACTTGGTATAGTGAGATTCAGGGGGAAGGTAAACCTCCTGTTTGGCAAGCGATATGGGGTAGGAAGGATGCTAATGATTTCTTCAAGAGTGAAAGTCTACGGGAAATATGCGAGGGTTTCGATGGTGCAGTAGAGGAACTTACATTTCAAACCAATCGAAATTCCCCGTTGCAGGTAGGTGGTAATGGAACTGCCGAGTTTTTGATGAACAACGTTCCGGGTTTTAGGGCAGTTGTCAAAGAGATGGTGAACAACCTAGATGAATTTCGCTTACCTAATGGAAATTTCAGAGCGAAGAGAGCAATGACTAGACAGAGAAAAATTCCAATTCCATACAAATTGAATGACCAGCAATCTGCTGCCATACTATCACACATCAATGCTAAAGTGAAAATAGATTTGCAGAACATTTTCCTGAATGTCAACTGGCGACAGATGGAACATGCCGCTAAGATGCTACCTGAGTTCAAGTCGAAGTATGGAAAACAATCTGTTGAAGAGAAAACGGATGTTTCTGAAGATGGAGTTAAAAAATCACAAGAGAAATCCCCTGTTTCTCTAAATTGGAAAGAAATGGTGAAGGTGAGAACGTGAAGTGCAGAGGATTAGATGAAGTTGATATGGATAACATGGCAGTTGGTAGTTGTTGCCCATATTGCTATACAAATTGTAGGAGATGAATGGTATGAGTTGGAAAAATATTCTGAAAGAAGAGATGACTGAAGAAGAGAGAAAGCAGTATATGGAGAAATTAGCAGAGCAATCTAGGCTTTTTGAAAAATATCGAAAGGAACTAGAGGGAACTGCTGAAGCATTCAGACCCGGAGAAACTTTGGAACAACATCAGAAGAGACTTGGTTATTAGGTGAGTAAGATGAGTTGGGAAAAAATATTGAAGTTTAGTGATGGGAAGTTTATGTTTAACGTAAATGCTAAAGTCACCACAGAAAATGAAGATGGTGATGAAATTGACATTGATGAAAGGAGATTACACGGTCTTGCTGAAGATGTATTGAGAGAAATGATAGGGAAGTCGTTTTCACAAGAGTTCGATGATGATGAGGGTAAGGAATTTACAGTCACTTGTGAAATTACTTCTGTGAGCGAGAACAGGTGAGTAAATGATTACAAGAAAGCGTTGTCCTCTATGTATGCATGAGGATAGGAGTCAACTTGAGGCTGATTTAGAAGCCATGAGTTACTCGGCAGACGCTTTAGACCAACAAATGAACTGGAAAAGTGGAACTACTTCACGACATCAGAGAAATCACATGGGAGCATATGTAGAATCTGCCAATCCAAGTTGTAAGATTTGTTCACATCCTATGAGAGCAGAGTTGGAAGAGCAGATTCACAGTGGGGAGATGAGTCCTTTGACTGCTTCTCGCATAGTTGAATGCACAGAAGACCAAGTTGTTCGCCATGTGGATAAACATCTTAAGCCAATTGTGCAGAGGTCTGCTGCAAACATGATTGCAAAGAGAGAGATTGATGAGATTGAGTCATTGACTGCAAACATACAGAGACTAGAGGGAAAGATAGACACTTTATTCGATGAAGAATCTACTGACCCCAAGTATATAGATTCACTAACTAAACTCGCTAAAGAAATTCGTGAGTCTCTGAAGTATTCTCTAGAATTCAAAGGTAAATTAGTACATAAGAGGCAAGACACTATCATCGTTCATCAGATGCAGGTCATCAAGGAGGTTCTAGCACAGAACCATCCTGATGTTTGGTTGGATGTCAGAAGCAAGATGGAGGAGAAGTTACAATGAGTTGGCAACTTATGTTAAAAAAAGAGGTTCTTACAAAAAATGAGAAGTTCATACAAGACGCAAGTAGTTGGAATTTCATGGGTGAAGATGGAATGCCTTACCACGATTCAGCAATATCTTCAGAATGGTCGAAAGGGTTGTGTAATGATATGGCTTGTGCAGTTAATTCTTATCTCAATGATTTGGGTTATGATGCAGAAGAATTAGATGTATTCCATAGAGATACCAATGCTCCTCATACCGTCAGCAAGGTTGGTAATTACATAGTGGATTACTCAAGAAAGCAGTTTGATAAGAATGCTGATGTGCCTACTATACAAACATTAGATGATTTCTACCTTGAGTTTATGGACAATAGAGGTGATAGAAAATGAGTTGGTTTCAAGTTCTGAAAGATGAGGAGACTCCTGAACCTAAGAAGGAAGAGATTCCTGAGTTCAAGGAGAAGGTTCTACCGTCAGTGAGATGGAATAAAAGTCGAAGGGCTAAGATTCTCAACGCTGCAATGAGTGATGACAATCTGAAGGAGTTCCTAGCAGACCCTGAGAT
>JGI25128J35275_1000385_pt1 | contig 13755 bp, 16 predicted proteins | sample ETNvirenome_2_60_FD_35275 | JGI IMG/M metagenome (IMG submission 35275)
TGCTTGAGGAGTTGCTGCTGCTTTTAATAAAGAACGACCAAGAGGTTCAATACTTCTTCCTGCTATTCCTTGTAGTGATATTTTCCCTCCAGGTTCTCTAATTCTAGAATAATCTGCGACTCTACCAAAGAAATCTGATGGACTTGCAATATCAGTTTTACTTCGATCTATACGTTCTTTTTGAGCGGCTTGTATAGCAGTTCGTTGTGCACGCTCCTCATCAGTCAACTTCTTTCCATCTTCATCAAAAAGTAAATCACCAAAAAATGCACGTTCACCTCGCTTAGTTGATGCATAGTCGCCTAATGTTCGTAGAGCAAGATCTGTACCAAAACTATATGCATCAGGTTCATAACCAGAACCAAAGAGATCACTAAATGCATAATCAAGTGCAAAGTTTGTACCTGCTCCGACAAGACCTTTACCAACTGATGAACTTAAAAAATTTGCTACATCAGGACTAGCAACTCTATCAACAGCTACGCCAAGTCCTGTACCTACTACATCTCCTACAAAAGATTTACCTATATCTAAAGCAACATCTTTTATAAATCCTCCAAAACTAGCTTCTGCTACAGGCATACTAGCAAGACCTCTAGCAATTAAATTAGAACCTTCAGCTAGTTTAGTTTGTTGTTTATAATATTTATCAAACATATTAGGATTTTTAGTTAACATTGCTTCAACATGAACTTCTGCTAAAGAGTCTCCTACTGAAGCAATACGTTTTTCTTTTTCTTTCTCAGCTACATCATTAAGAGAACCTCCTGTAGACATATACATATTAGGTTTCTCTGACATATACTCAACCATCTTCATACGATCATTCAAAGCATCACCTTGAATCATATCTCTAAAGTCCATGAACTCTTCAAAGTTTCTATTTTCTGGAATCATCACCTTCTCCAAACGATGCGTAATTAGATTGTACATTATTATCTATACTAGAAACATTTTCAATTGGATTAAATTTTTGTTGTATGTTATATAATTGTGGCAACATGATTTGTCCTTGATTAAGATTACCAATCAAGGTACTGTTGTTTACAAAATTAAAATATTCTTCGTTAGTCATTAATGAAAATCTTTCCATGTTGTAGAAGCAGCGGTACTAACGTAACCTTTAAATTTACCACTGCTTGCAGAGTATGCAACATCTCCCCCTTTAGGACGACCAATATCTGTAACGGTTACAACTGTAAAAATGTTGGTAGCAGAAGCGCCTTCTAATTCTTGATCTCTCAAATCAAGTTGATTAACTAATGCTGCTCCCCATTTTTCTAAAGCATTATAGACCTTTCTTGTTTCTTCTTGTGTTACATTTAACAAGTAAGGAAGATCAGGATAACGTGCCATTACCTTCCTCCATCAGGTTGAAATGCTACACGAATAGCACCCCATCTCCATTTAGCTTCAGTTGAATTAGTAGAAACTTTAATACTGGCTTGCCTTCCTCTGGCTCTAAAATCTATTTTCTTTGTGGACTTTGTAATAGTAAATGGTCCTTTGGTAACTGTCTCTGTACTCTCTGGATAGTCTTTAGTAGTAATAGAAAATTTAATATTACCATCTGTTAAATCAAAGTCAGGTATCATTCTATTTAAAAACATTAATTGATTACCATCTTCAATATCAAAGTCAGCAGATTCAATAAAAGATGATAAAGGTTCTCCCGCTCCTGTTTGAGTATCAAACCCTACAGGTTCATTATCATATAAATTACTACCTAATATAGATGTTCCTGTAGTAATAGTATTTCCAAAAACATATTGATCTGCAAAGGTAGTAAATAATGTAGTACCAATTGTCCAATAATTTTCAACTGGTGAATATATTACATACTTATCACAATCATTATTAGATGTACTATTAGATGGATATAACCAAATAATTTCATTAAACTCTGAACTAATTCCTGCATATATTTTATCAGACTGTGATAAGTTTAATTCATCAAAAACATGTTTTCTAACAGAACATGGGAGGACTCTTACTTGTCCATCATTAATATAAAAGTTATCATGTCCCATCCAAATAGATGCACCATTATAATCAATAGCAGCATGTGGTGCAATTAATCCACAGTTTGATCCGAGTTGTTGAAACTTAAATACAAACGGAGGACCAACAAAACTCATAGCCCATAATGCATTATCTGTCCAAATATTAACAGCATTACGAGAACGAACACCACCAACAATTCTAGTACCGTCAGTTAATAAATTATCTCCAGCATTAGAACTAACCGAGGGAGTCCAGTTATCTCTACGGTTTGTATCACACCATCTAACTAACATAGGATTATATGCACCACTTAACTCATTAGCTCCTAATGCAATAATATGTCTATCGTTTGGAGATACTAAAATAGAGTCAATAGTAGTAGGAGAATTAGTAACAGTAGTTAATCTTATAGGTGATGTAGATGCATCTGTATCAAAGAAGAATATTGGACCTTTACGCCTATTTGCTACAACATCTTCACCATAGTTATCAAGACTCCATTGTGTAATCTGCGTTACTAAACCTGTCGATCCTGCTGATGCTGGTTGGTTCCAAGCTCTTGTTTGAGATGCACATACAGTTGCTTGATATTTAGCAGCACTATAACCAAGACCTTCAACAGCAGTTGATGTACCTGTTGAAATTAAATAATTTAAAGTAGCACTTCCTGATTGCGTGCTTGTAGCATCTGCTGCATCTGTTACACTAATTTTATATACGTTAGCATTTATAACAGATTTAACCTCATATGTATTATTTCCTAAATTAATATTACCGCCAAGATTAGTTCCTGCTGATGTAAAGTTTACAAAATTACCAACAGCAGTGCTACTATCTGTATCAGATACGCATACTATATTTGATCCAGCAGACGTACCAAAACAATTTGTAAGTGTAACAGTAGATACTATTGGTGTAACATCAAATAGTGAATCACCATGAAATTCAAAAAGTTTTTTATCTGTACCAAACATAGCTCTTTTAGTTTGGCTATTATCAATCCAAGTTAATAAATCTCTAGCATTACCTTCAAAGGTATCGTTTATCTTAGTTTCATATCCTCTAAGACACTCAGGTTTACCATCTCGAAAACGAACTCGATCTGCGTTAAACCATTTTCCTTCTTCAGCATATTCAGTTGACTCTTTAAATATGCCTGGTGGAAACTCAAGTTTGACTAGCTTCCCTGTCATAGTCTATCTCTTAAAATCATAAAGCATAACTGCATCAATAGTAGTAGCACTTCTTGCACTATATACTAGCATATCCATAGCATTTGCTGTAGTTGTTAATACAGGAACAGAACCACTAACAAATTTATATACTGTATTATATCCTAAAGTTCTGTTACCTGTACCATCTTGAGCAACATATATAAGACCTGTCTGTCCTGCCGTAGCATTAGATGGTGCAGCAAGAGTTCTATTATCTGTAAGAGTTACCATAAAATTATTGCCTGTTAAAAAGTCAACAGCAATAGATGCAGCATCAGTTAATGTTGTAATAGGATTAACTGCTCTAGCAGAAGTGCTAATAACAAATTGACCATCTCTTACAGTTTTAGTTCCTAAAAGAGTTGTATTAACTGTTACAGAAGTTCGTAGATAACGAATATCTGCTAAAGATGTATCAGGAACATTTGTTGCACAGACTCCTATATCTGCACTAGCTGCTGTACCTAGGTTTAAACCTTTGGTAGTTACAGAACGAACTGAAGTATTATCACAATAAACCCACCCTACACTATCAAAAGGAATATCATATCCATCGCCAGCAGCAGTTTTAATTTTAATAATATTACTAGTTGATGTATTAGCAGATACATCATTATTAATTAAATAATGTTTTGTATTAGCAGGAACAATTAAAGAAATAGTATTATGCGCTCCTCCTACTGTACCTTTAATATGCAAAATAGCTGAACGAGCTTCATCTGCTGCTCCATTATTAGATGTTAATGTAACAGATGTAGTTGCTCCTACACTAATAGTAGCAATACCTGCAATGGCATGATCAGTTAAACTAATTACACCTTCATTTAATACCTGACCCCAGCTATTAGGATTGTCTCCATCCCCCTGTTTATTAAGGCGTATATTTGTTGTAAATGTACTTGACATTATTAAATTCCTTTACTTATTTCTGGCGACCCTCTTGCTACAATATAACCTATAAAGCCATTATTTACTGGTGGCACTATTTTTAATATAGTAGTATTATTTTTTTCGTAATCTTTATAACTTCCAAGAACCCTATCGACTACAAAAAGTACAGGCGGTCTAAGAGCAACACATTTGCTAGTAATTCTTTTTTTTGTAATTTCAACTATAAATTCATCTTTACTTTTAGAATCAGCAAGTGCAATCTCCATTATAGATTTTTCTTCTCTACAGATAAAAAATGCTGCTACCTTATCACCTTCTTTCCAAACCTCTTCTGCCATGACGCAACTGGGCAATATTGCAAAACAAGCAGCAAGAGTAAGAGCAATTAATGTTTTCATTTATTATACCACACTTTCTCTAGGATTAACAGGCCACTCATTAAATTCAGATGCTAATTTACCAGCATCTCTCATCTCTTCTGTATATACTGTCATAGCTTCAAGACCTGCAACATCTGACTTATCATCAATAGCAGTCTCTAATGCAACAGCTTTTGCTCTAAGGTCTGTACGCCACTTTGAAAGGTCTGCTGGCTTTGCAGTGCCGTTGTCCTGTTCTCTGATAACAATCCAGTCAGTTTGCTCTAGATAATTAGCAAGAGTTTTAGACACACTATTTTTCATAGCTGCTTTAATATCATCTATATTATTAGCAGACTGTGTTCTACGAACAACAACTCTATCTTCTTCTACAGCAGGAGCAGCTTCATTAGTGCTGTAGAACATATTTGATATGTAACTACCTTCATATACATAAGGTACAATACCAATAGCTTTACGCTGTTCGTCTGTCCAAGAACGAGTAAAAATAGATTTAGAATATTGTACATTATTAATTGTCATGGATTTTGGTCGGTGAATAATTTCTACCAACTGACTCCCCATAATTCTTGCCCACATAATACTCTCCTATCTTCCGTAGATCGGTGGTAGCGTACCATTACCACCTATATCTGCCATAGCCATATAAACATAAGTTCTTCCAGTACCATTTATTGTGCCAGAATTTGTTCTGAGCTTGATACCATCAGACAAAAAATCAAAAGCAGGATTGTCTGCAAAGTTTGTATTATGTGCTTCTTCTGCGGTATTAGCATCAGCCTCTAATGTACCACCATTAGAACCACCAGCAGTGGTAGTGCCATTAAATGTATATCTTGCAGAATCAGCAATAAACCAGTTGTGAGAAGCGTCAGCAAGAGTAGCACACTTAACTAACCAGTATCTAGGTTTGAAACCTAAACTTAGGTAAACCCCATCATCAGAAGAATTTCCAATATAGCTTCCTACTTTACACACACCAGAAATTGATCTTAGTGCATAAAATACAAGGCTTTCACCACTTGCATTTATTTCATTATGAGTACCAATTTTAAATACATTAGCAGTTGGATTAGATGCATCACTTCCACCAAATTTTGTAGAGTTAGCTGCAAATGCTTGGTTAGCTACAGCAAAGTCTGCTGTGTGTGTAGCACCTCCACCATCTGTATGCCAAATCAAACCAAATGTGGTACGACTAAGGTTGCGTACTATGATCATTTCTGGAATGCCACCAAGCCCATGCCCGACTGTAGAATTATCAGTACCATTTCCAGTGTAAGTTCCCACACTAAAGTGAGCAGCATTAGCAACAGAAGAAGTGCTGGCTATAGTTCCAGCAGGAGATGTGGTTGAGGTGCTACCAGAAGCAAGCCAATTCCAACTTACATAGTCTTCAGTATTTGTATTTACTTGGGCTAGATTACCAACTGTAAAACCATCAGACCCAAAGGTTGTTAGTCCTTCAGATTCTGTACTTGCGGTGGTATTGGTATTTGATTCCCATTGCTTTGTCACACCTCTGGCAATGTCATATAGTGCATGGTCATCGGTAGCATCTCGGTTTTTTATCCAGACCCAAGAGGGTGAAAACCCAACGCCCGTGACTGCTTTACCGCCAGAACCAATTGCAGTGCCATTGCCTGTGTAAAGAGTAGAATTAAAGTAATCTATTCCTTGATAGTCTGGTGCGGTTAGGTTTGCAGAATTTAAAGCTTTAGCATCTGCTGGTCTGTTTGTTGAACCAGTCCAGTCATCTTCATCCATTATAAGAGTTTGAGTGGAAGAACCACCAAGATCAACTGTTATAAAATATACAGGCTCAGAACCGCTAGTAGGCAGTCCAGTTGTAGGCATAGCACCTGTTTTGCTAGAACCGCTTGTTGGATCACCAGAGTTAAACCATGAAATCGTTGATCCAGAAATGCTTCCAAAATATATTGCTCTGTTATCGCCATCCCAAGCTACGGCAAACCTAACCGCCCCAGATTGAGCAGAACTATAACTTGAGGTAAGAGTGCCATTGTTATTAACCGAACCATTGTACGTCTGATAGATATGAGTTTCCGCTGTCGAATTAGCCCAAACGCCTGTGCCTGTATATCCAATAGCACTTTGTTGTGCTAAACCTAAACCAGGAAAACTTTGATCCGCAGTATCTACTTCCCAGTACCACAGTCCAGAAAACGGCAGAGTTTGTGACATAACAATTCCACCGTTATCAACTACGACAGCTTTTGTATTACCTTCACTCAAAGTAACTGAACCGCTGCCAACTCTTGCAAGAGGATTCCAAACAGGGTAAACTTTGCTAGGTGTATTTTCAGATTGATTATTACTATCTATACTTGTAGGAGTAAAATCATTACCATTACCACTAGCATCTGTGCCTAAGTTACCAACGGCTGAATCTAAAATAATTTGTTTAAAACCCCATCCAGACGTACCAGAAGAATTAGAAATATTAATAAGTTTCCAATATCTATGTGAACCAGGATTATCAGATGTAAGGTCTAGTATACCGCTATTTGCAGTTGATGTTATTGATACATTACTAAAGGTTGTTCCAGTATCAGTAAAGTCTGAACCATTATCGGAAAACTGAACTTTAAAGTTACCAGTTATTGAGCCTCTTGAAGTAACTTTAACAGCTTTAACATCTTTTGCAGAACCTAAATCAAAGGCTACATGATCATTATCTACATTAGTTGCTGGATCAACATTACTTCGCCATTCAGTTGTAAAATTTCCATCTGTTAAGTTAGATAGTGATCCACTAACTGTACCAGCGTTAGACGTAGGTGTAACACCAGAGGATAAAGCTACACTTGCAGATGAAAAGTCTAAACAAAAGCTATTACCACCAGCGGAAGATGCGAGTGCAGCAATATCACTATCTTTCTTTGGAATAATTTGTGAACCATTAGTTCCAAATGTAAATGTGTCCACAAAATCTGTGATAGCTACATCACCACCTTGTATTGATTGGCCGTCAAGCATTACAGGTTGAGCAATATAACCTTTTAGAAAAGTATTTGTAAAAATACTACCAACAGATTGAGTAGCGGTACTTCCAAAACTTGTACCCCAGCTACTTCTTGGATCAGCAGCAAAACTAGTTATCTCTTCTCCATTGATAAATAGTTTTCCTTTATTGCTTGCTGTTGATTCATCCAGTTTAAAACTACCTAGAATATGATACCAACCAATATCTCTAAGTAATTTATTTGTAGTAGCGCCGTTTCCATCTTTATAAAAATATACTGTGCCATCACTGAACCATAAACCAGAGTTAGTAGAACCACCCGTTCCAGTTCCAAGCCCTAGCAACCCTGCATTACCACTAAGTTTATTTAGCTGAAACCAACATGCCATAACAACTTCAGTTGAACTATGGCTTGAAGTAGATCTGTCTAAATCATCAGCACTACCATCTAACCAAACTGAGTTACTAATCAAAGTTGTATCAAATGCTGCTGCTCCACTAGTAGCCTCTGCTGCTGCACCAAAAAGTAGATTATTAGAAAAAACCATGTTTAACTATTTCCATATTCATTTGTTAAAATTGCATGTAAATTTTCTGCTGTATTATCACTTGATACTGATACAACAATATAGTCTAATCTAGAAACTGCTCCACTACTAACAGCTAAAGTAGGTACACTAGCACCAATAAATTTCCAACAAGTATTATAAGCTAGTGTGCCACTACCACCAGATTGAATAAAAAATATACTTCCTGTTTGTCCTTTATTAGCATTAGTTGGTCTAGCCAATGTATGTGCTGCTGTAACAGTAGTAAGAAAATTTTGAGCATTAGAAAAGTTTAATGATACAGAAGTAATACCATTAATAGCTGTTGCTGATATAGCGGCTGCTGCTGACTTAGCTAAAAATAATTGTCCTGCTAAACTTACATTACCTGTAATTTGTGCTGCACCACCAATTGTAGCCGTACCTCCTACATGTAAATTACCAGATACTGAAGCATCATCATCAAATGTTGCAGCGCCTGTAGCTAAAAATGTACCTCCTATAGAAGTATTGCCAGCTACATCTAATGTGCCTCCAACAGTTGTATTACCACTTACACGTACTGTTCCTAAGAATCCTGCTGCACCGCTTACAGTTGCAGTGCTTAAAAGATTTACAGCACCTCCTATAGATACCGCACCTCCTATTGAAGCTGCGCCAACTATTGTTGCTGTTCCACCAATAACAATATTGCCTGATACAGATACATCATTATCAAAGGTTGCTGCACCTGTAGACATAAATGTTCCACCAATTGATGTATTACCTGCAACATCTAATGTGCCACCAACTGTAGTATTACCACTAACTCGTACAGTACCAAGAAAACCTGCTGCTCCTGACACAGTAGCAGTGCTTAAAAGATTAACCGCACCACCAATAGATACTGCACCTCCTATAGATGCTGCACCTACTATTGTTGCAGTACCTCCTACAAGAAGATTATTAACTGAAATATTTCCTGCAACTGAAGCAGCAATACCTGTTAGATTAGAACCATCTCCAAAAAAAGCACTAGCGCAAACTTTAGCATTAGTTGCTTGAACATTAGAGCCAGCAATTGTAACAGTTCCTCCAATATTAATATTACCACTTACTGAAACATCGTCTTTAAAATGTCCTGCTCCTGCCACAGTAACAGTTGATCCTAAGACTGTAGCTCCCTCAAGTGAAGTAGCTCCACTAACTCTAACAGACCCTAAGAATCCTGCTGCTCCTGATACAGTAGCAGTGCTTAATAAATTAACTGCGCCACCTATAGATACTGCTCCACCAATAGATGCTGCTCCTGCAACTGTAGCAGTACCTCCTATATTTACATCACCAGATACAGATACATCATTATCAAAAGTTGCTGATCCAGTTGTAATAAGAGTACCACCAACAGATGTATTACTAGCAACGTCTAAAGTACCTCCAATCGTAGTATTACCACTAACTCGAACAGTTCCTAAAAATCCTGCTGCTCCACTAACTGTAGCAGTGCTTAGTAAATTAACTGCTCCTCCTACTGAGAGAGTTCCACCAATTGTAGCAGTATTTGCAACTATAAGAGAACTTACAGAAGTGTCTCCTGATGGAGTAATGCTAGTAAGATGACGCCCACTACCAAAGTAAGAGCTTGCACATACATCTCCATTAACTTTTAAAGAGCCTCCTATAGAGGCACTTGAAGATACAGCGAATGCTCCACCAACTCTTATAGCACTAGAGGCTACAAATAAAGCAGTGTTCGTTCCATCTCCACCTTCAACTTGAGTTAAAGATGTAGATACAGCACCATTGCCACTTACAGCTAGTTTAAGTAAACCTTTGTAAGTATCTGCTATTCTTTTACCTGTTAAATCAAAATCACTCATGCGCTGTTCCAAACTGGTGAAATAACTTGATCACTCATATTATTAGGAGTTCCCTCCCAAAACAAGTTAGCAGTATTCCACGTTAAGTTACGACCTCCTGAATCAGGTCTAGGATCATCTATTTTAGTATCATCTCTTACATCAGGAGTTTTATTTTGAGGATGATTTTTTAAATCAAACGCGCCTTCATAATCTTCTGGACAAACAAGTAAACCAAAACTGTTTCGTCTCATAACACGATGNGGATATCTAAAACCACATACATCACATATAGCTAGTGCTTTACGATTTGTTGCCATTAAACAGTCCTAATTTTAGGTTTAAAGAAAATACTTGCACGTTCTTTATCTTCTTCCATTGCCCTTAAAAGAAGTTCTTCATAGTTTGCTTTTAACATTGCCATGCGTTCATTAGGAACATTAGGACGTTTTAATGACATGTAATATGCAAGACCTCCAGTTAGACATGGAAGAAATCTTTTAGGCATATCTGCATTTTGTAGTGCAGATTTATTTACATCCTCTAATTGGCTAATGCGTTCTATCTTTAATACATCTGTACTATTATCAGGAATAGGCCAAATGCTAAGAGTAGGATTATCACGATTTCTTTTAATTGTATATTGTGTAGCCCTACCTGTTTGAGATTTATTAGGAATAATTAAATACTCTTCAAAAGAAATACGAGTTAGTTGTAGATCAGTATCGTCTCTATTAACTACAACTTCAAGAGCATCAACTGTAGAGTTACTTAATGCATATGATGTTACACTAGCTGCAACAGTGACTGCTGTTACTTCCGTAGACCATAACAGTACACCTCTGTTTTGCCAGTCAGTTAACATTAAGTTTATAGAACGACGAGCAGATGCAGGTTCATGACCAAGAGTATTCTCACCCCCAATCATTTCTGTTGCTTCTTGAATAACCTCATCTATATCAAGGTTAAAATTAAATGTACCGCTAGTAGCCATTATGTTCTATACTTCTTTTTAAGTTGTTGTTTAGCAGCTTTAGCTAATCTAGATTGTTCTGGTTTCTTAGCAAACTTAGCACGTTGTTCTAGAACTGTAAGTATTTGTATTTTTCTAGCATAAGGTTTATTTATTCTTTTTACCTTTGCTATTGTTTTTTTAGCATCTTCAACAGTAGCATACTTAATACTAACAGTATCTTTTGGATTCTCATCAGTATATAATCTACGACCAGAACCTTTAGGTTTTTTACCAGTTCCTACTTTAGGGTCTTTACGTTTAGTCATAACAAGAAGCTACCAAGGCTTGTCCACCATATTTAGCAAATGTTTTTACCATTGTAGGTTTACCTCCTACACCTTGAGCTTTTGCTCGTTTACGTTTAACTGCTGAAGCTCTTTGACCTGCTGTCATACGATTTGCTTTCGCAAGAGGTACGCACTTAGGATATTTTCTTTTACTTTTTTTAGCAGACTTACGACCGCAGGGTTGAAACTTACCATCTTTTTTGGGTGCACCAATGTCCACCCATTTCTCACCAACCCACTTTCTTAAACCACCAGTAGTTCCTTTTTTAGCTTTGACTGTCTTTTTCTTTTTGCCCCCTTCTTTTATTTTACCAGAACATATGGCAGATGCATACATATTAGCATAAGCTGATGGATATACATCAAACTTACGCTTTGCAGCAGCTTTACCTTTGGGACAAAGTTTAGCCATTACCTAGCCCTACCACCAGTCTTACGGCGAACTGTACCGCCACTACGACGCTTTACAGAACCACCTTTAGATTTATATTTTGTCATCTTTCCACCTTTAGCCATGTACTTAGTTTTTTTACGCATTATCATCCTCCTGATATAAATTATTAAAAGTTATGTGTGGATCAGTATAACTATCATGTATCTCTGATGAATGTATATACTGACTTGGTGCAAAGTCTGGAGCGCCTTCTCCTGTTACCCATAAAGCAGGATTTGTAACTCTGACTCTGTTGTTAGGTAATGCTACAATATTACCTGTCCATTTATCTGCATCAATTAATTGTAATACGTGACTTTGTTTATGTTGTGCTGGATCATCGCTTATGTAACTATCAGTATAATCTATGGTAAACATATAGCGAGCTTTAAAAAATTCTCCATGAATTTTACATAACCAAGGACTTGAGCTAACTCTGTCCATTACAATTATAGCATGATTTCTTGATGAGCAATCCCAAGGTTGAGCTAGATGAGTATCCATTCTGTCTGGCATTTCTTCTAAAACTTCATCTGCTATTAAAGCTGTTATAGGCATTCTTGCCCACATTGCTCCACCATGTATATTTTCTTCTTCATCAATACCTGTAAATACAACTTGAAAACTAAGACATCTGTCTGGAATTGTATTTACTGCTATAGCTAAACCATGTAAATATTCTCCTTGATATTCTTGATGGTTATGTGTAAACTCTTTACGTATCCAACATTTAAAGTGTGGTATATTACTAATTAAATATGAAATGATGCACCTCCTTTGTTAGCACCTCCAACGTCTCCTTGCTTGACGTAATCTTGAATTAGGATTCTTAGCTGCTTTTGGAAACTTTTTCATTTGTCCTGCTGATCTAGCGCAAAAACTTTTACGCCTTTTTGCACGGCTACCTGTAGGACTTTTTTCAGTAACAGCAGTCTTTAGTTTACTTCCAGGATTATCTCTACGATACTTAGCTACACCTTTAGCAGTCATACCCGCTCCACTTCTAGTAGGACGTTTATGACCGCCACCTATAGTATGACCTTTCATACCTTTACCTTTACCTCTACCTTTAATAGTGCGTCTAGGATTACGAGACATTAAACCTGTCCACCTTTTTTGTAACCATACATTATACCTTGAGTAACCATTTCTTTAGGAATCTTTATTTCCATATCAAAAGTTCCACCACCACGTTTTTTAATTGGAGGTGCCTTTGGACCTTCAACAAAGTTTTTAGGTTTAATATTAGGCTTGTTTTTCATTTTTCTTGCTTTAGTTTTAGCTTTTAAATTTGATTGTAAAAAACTTTCAAATGATGGGTCTTTAGATTTTTTATTATGCTTAGACATATAACTTCTCCTTAATCGTACATAGAGGCTACAAGATCATTACCTGATCCTACCATGCCTCCACCTTTACGATTTACAACTTTGCCTCCAGACTTTGCATAACCCATACGATTCCTAACATTTGTAGGAAGTTTAGCCAGACCTGGATTTTGTTGTGTATCTACAGATTTAAGATTACCACCACCTTTTTTTCCTATTGCTTTATTCATTTCTCTTAATTCTTGTTGTCTCTTAGTTTCTCTACGCCTTTGTCTATTACGAGCTTCTTGTCTTTTCCTTACAGTGGTCTGTTTAAAAGGTTTTTCTCCTGGTCGGAGTTTTCCAGGTGTAGATGCTGTTGATCTTTGTTGAGCTATTACTGCTCTTATATCCTTTGGAGTTTCAGCATTTCTAAGAGCTATATTCATATCTCTTTTAGATAGATTACTCCGAGCAACTTCTTTCATTATATCTTCTTGTTGCTTATTAGATAAATTTTTAATTCTATTAATTAATTTATTTACAAAAGGTTTTCCATATGTTGTAGCTGCTTTAGTAGCAGCTTTTGCTCCTGGACCACCTAAACCACCAAGAACAAGCCCAGCCATTTTTACTTTTTCTTCAGTTGTAGGAACAGGAGCTTGACCTTTTTGTCCTCTTGGACCTTTACCTACATATTTGTATGGATCAGCTTTGCCAGTTCCTCGGCTTGGTACAATGCTACCTTTTGTATTTAATGGAGCAGATGATCCTGTTGGTCTAGATTTAGGTTTAGGAGTAAATTTAACAGGACGATTATCAAGACGTTGACCTGTATCTGTTGGACGTTTT
>JGI25128J35275_1000387_pt1 | contig 13720 bp, 15 predicted proteins | sample ETNvirenome_2_60_FD_35275 | JGI IMG/M metagenome (IMG submission 35275)
GCAGCATACGGAAGAAAAATACTTACTGGAATAGTTGGATCAGTTATCAACTGTGCTCCAAGACTAGAGTTTTCTAATGCATATTGAGAACGCTGTCTTGAGGTTACAAAATTTACAGCGCGTCTGTAATCATCCATACTAGACGCACCAAAAGTTCTCATATGATTAGCAAGATTAGAAGGCAGATTATTTTCTTTTATATAATCTTCAACAGCAATAGATGCGTTTTCTTCAAACTTACCTTCACTCGCATAGAAAGAAAGTTGATCTGCTACACTCCCAAATGTTGTTTGCATTTGAGCATTACCAGTTTGACCGATAGTAACCTTTTGATCAATAACCTCAGGTTTTTTTTCTACTGGTAACGGTGGTAAATTAGGAACATTAATTTCCATTAATCAAGTCCTAACGCCTGTCTTTGCTCTTCAATAATTTCATCTATTGTTTTAGCTGTGCCTTGAGCAAGGGCTGATAACTCTTGGTAAAGCATAGGATTATTTTTAAAATCATCTAAAGTCATTTCTGCACCGCGCAGCATTTGTATACTTACATCTGTTCTTGCAAGATTAAGACGTAAATTTGGATTTGTTATTTTATTATAATCAGTGCCAGTAATTGAAAGTATTCTGCTTCTTTGATTTACAGCAGCAAACAATTCACTCGATCTGCTTTCTGCTTCAACAGGTGGAGAAACAACCACAGATTCATTGTTAATTTCAAATGGTATAAACCCTTGATCGCTCATAAATCCTGCACGATATGAAGCTATACCATTTTCAAAAGATTCAATTATTGGTTGGTAATACAAATCAATACCAAGAGTCTCTATCATTGCAATTGTTTTAAGACGATCATTTTGCAATGCTTTAATAGTATCGCTTTGTTCATATGTTTTTCTTATAGCATCACGACCAATTACTCCTTGCATTAATATTTCAATACCTGCATCAAGAACTGTACCGCCAGTAAAAAACTTTTGATACTCAGGATTGTCTGCAATCAATGATATAACATCATCTCTCATTGACATCATGCCATCTACATCAGTCCAATTGTATCGGGAGTAATTTGATTTGCCATCAATAGTAGGAGTAACAATAAATTCATCTTCAGTCATTTGACTGCTATACTCATCGACAAAATCTTCTATCTCATCTTTTGATATAAATGTTCTGCCCATTATTTTTTCAACAATAATTGCAGAAGCAATCTCACGTTTATATTCTATACTCATGTTATAATCTTTAAAGAAAGTAAATAACTGAGCATCTTTAGCTAAACCTAAATCTTTTTTTACATCAGCAATAACATCGCCATCATAAAGTTGTTGTTTAATAGAAAACTGAGCAGGGTTTACACCAAACCTTTCAACAGCATTTAATGCAGAATTAAGCATACCATACTGTTCTGGCGTTAAAGACTTTTTCATTAAATCATATTGAAAATTTTTACCGCCTACCTTTGCGTCAGCAAGTTTAAATCTTTTAAATACAAGTAAAGCGTTAGCTGAAGCCTGTTCATCAGCACCAGTAAATGAAGCATACAAAGACTTAGTAAATGTTGGTAACACATAGCCTTTCGAAATAGTTTCAATAACAAAATCATTTTCAAGCAAAGTATTTAGTGAAGGAACAATACCTCCAAACAAATCTTTGTCATAATCTTTAATTGTGGTTTCATCTGCATAACCACCAAGAATCGCTTCTCGTCTTAATTGAGTTTTTTGTAATTTTATCTGAGCATCAATATCACCTTTGGTAGCTTGAATTTTTCTATCAAACTCACCGCTAGTGCTTGCTTCTTGTTTGTCATATGCATATTTCATTGCAGCAAAATATGATTCAGAATCTTCTGTACTAGGTGGAGAGTCTTTGCTTGCAGTATAGGTTGCCACACCAGATTCTATTAAATTTTGTATATGCTCTAATTCATTAGGTGGTAGTTGAATAGAACGAGCACGATCCATTACAGCAGCAGCAGACTTTGAAAGAATAGTTTCTATAAAAGAATCTTTTTTCTCATAATCAGACTGAGCAACATCTGCCATTAAGTCAGTAGTTTTTTCTATTATTTCGTTTATTTCTAAATCATCGTCAGTCAAATAAGTTCGTAAACTTTTTTTAAATAGTTGATCTAAAACATTTTGTTTAGCTGTTTCAGCAGCGTTCATTAATTTATGACGAGAAAAAATACCGTCAGAAATACTTTGACGCTCTTCATAAGAAAAAGTTTTTAGTTCATTTACAAAGTTAGAACCTAAAACAATTTTTAATTGAGTGGTGCTCGAGAAAGATGCATCAGACAATTCATTAGTATAAGGACTAATATCCCCGATTTCAGTAATGTTAGCATGTAATCTTTGTACGATAGCTTCTATTAATAAATTCTTTTTTACATTTTTTTGTATATCAGGGTCAAGAGATACTACTATTGCATTAATTTCTTGAGGCGTAGTTAATGAAGTAATTTGAGAAATGTTATTATTTAAAGCAATTTCAATTCTATCATCAAAATAGCTTTCAACATCTTGACTTAATGCTTCTAAACCACGAACCAATTCGCTTTCAGAAGTTGTTATTAAAGCCATTGCTATATCTTTTTGAACAGACTCAGGAAGTTCTGCTCTTGTTTTAGGATTTCTAATTCCCATTCTTATAAGTGCTTGTTTATCTTCGTTCTCAAGATAATAAGTTTGTAAAACATTAGTTGAGGTCATACCTTTAAAACCCTCAATTTCTTCTAATGTACTAGTATATTCATCCCAAGACACTTCTCCTGCAAGATATTCTTCATCAAGTCTTTCTCTTTCATGTTCTAAAATATCAGCAGCAGATTGTGAGTCACCTGCCGCAGCAAAGTATGATGCCTTTTTAAAATTACCCCATCTTTTAAGTCTATTATGACGTTTTAATTTAGCATTGGTTATTTCAATTTCTTTTTTAACCATTGCAGCAGTAGTTGATGCTAAGTATTCTTCACCAAGTTCTTTTATTATTCTTCCATAAGCACTTGTTTCACCTGCGTCATCAATTGACGGAGCAACCATATTCTCAATATGTTTAGCAAATTGCTCACTAAATGCTTCAGAACTAGGAAACTTTTGAGCATACTCAGATGCTTTTTGCTCAAGCTCACCTTGTATTGATTCNTCAAAGCGTCTGTTAATTAAGTTTTCATATGCCTGTCTTCCAATNAAACCAAAAGATTTAGGCGGTTTTAAAGCAACTGGGCTTTGCGTAACAGGATCAATAGCAAATAAATCAGACGTTGGAACTTTAGCAGCAGCTTCTACACCCTGTTGTTTTGCTCTATCTGCATTNTATTCATATGCTTCTCGATACCTTCTTTCAGCAGAAGCAGATATTTGTTCCCACATTTCGGGTTCACCAGTTCGTATAGAAGTNACACCAATGGGTTTATTAAATATTTCTGTCTTTTGCTTTATTGGTGCTCTCATGTTAAATGCTCATAAATAGTTGTACCTACTGTTTTAAAATCGCTTATAACATCTTTTGCTGTATCAAAAGGACTGCCATAAACTTTAAGCATATCAATTGTATTCTGATAAGCACTTTCCATTGCTTTAGTTCTTTGAGCTCTTGCTGCGGTAATACCATTTAACATTGATAGTCTTCCTCGAATACGCAAAGAAGAATCTACAAGAGAAGCTTGAGTATCAAGACGTTCTAAATCTCTAGTTACTACTTTGCTTTGAGCAGCAACAAATCTAGCAACACTCATGCTTTCGCCACCACCAAGCCTTGCTTCAGTCATAAAGTTATTAAACTCTAATGCATCATTGTACTCTGAAACTCTTGCTTGCAATTGTTGAATAGATTGAATTTGAGAAGCTTGTCTTTCAAGTTCATATTCTTTTTGTTGCATTTCTGCTTGTTCAATTAAAGCATCAGCACTTTGGTTTAATGCATCGACACGCAACTGNCCCATTTTGGACATCGTATCAATCATATAACTATCCATAGCAAACTTAGAAGCAGAGGTNTAAAGACTAGTACCAATGTCTAAAAATGTAGAAAACCAATTCATATTACAAGCTCCGCGACTAGCCCATTAACCTGCATAGGCAGTGGTGCATTTTGAGATATTGTTATTTGAGGATCACGTGAATAACCAAGCAATCTAAATTCTTTTTTACCAGTAAAAGGTTGTTGCTGTAATGAAAGATCATCAGTAGTATTTCTTATTACAAGGTTAGTATTATTTACTGAGGTAGATAATGTATTGTTTAAATCTAATATAACAGAAGCTAATGCTCTAGGTTTACCTGTTATTGGTCCGTTTGATAAAGAAACATCAATTGGATTTGTTGTAAGATTAACATCAAACTTTAAACCTATTTCAACAGNAGTTAATGAAGCATCAACCGCAGATACATCAACATTGCCACCTGNAACAGTAAACTGACCAACATAATTATTTCCACTTATTACATTTACAACTGCACCATTTGCAAAATCAGAACTTACATTAAACACTCCTGCCGTACCAGTATAGTCTTTTGCATAGTCCATGTTATGATCGTAGGTAAGTTGGCAAAGAACAATGTTCTGTGTTCCATCTCCTATATCAATAACAAGATTGCAAAATACTTTTTCATCTACTGTTACTGAAGAATGAAACTTACCTTGAGAAGAAAACTCAACCCATCCTGCTCTTTTTTCGGCTCTGTTGGAATTAAACACTGCCATTTTCCCATCAGAATTTATCATAAATAAATAACTTTCTGATCTATCAACAGCACCGTTAAGAGTATTCATTTCAACAGGATTACGAATTAAATGTGATGCTATGCCTGATATAGCAATTGAAGTATACGCAGCTTCAGAATCTGTGAAGATATATTCACGCACAATATTACCGCCAGTTTGAACAAACACAGAAGCCCCATCAAGTAATTGAGGTCTTATATATTCAATTCCAAAAGGTGTTTGTCTTTTTACTTGCACATTAGTTGGTGTCAAAGGTTGTGCATCGAATGACGGTACAAACATTTCTGAAGTAGCAGTAAACACTTGTAAATCACGATTAGAAACCAAATGTCTTATTTGATTTACTTCACCTAAACTTGCAGTCACTTGAATTGCATCAGCGGATTCAGCATCGCCTAAATCAAAATTGTAATATCTGCTTATCTTAGAAAACCATATTGAATCAGGTTGAGCTATTGTTCCTGCAAGGGTTAATCTATTTTCATGAAAAGTTATTGCAGCAGGATAACCACGTAAATCAGAATACGCTTGCTCATACCATGTTGTTGTAGGTGCATGGGATTCTATATGTGGCGTACCTCCACCTGCTAATGAAGCATTAGCTGTTGATGCAGCATTAAATGTAAATACATTATCATTACGAATAGATGTAACAGTTCTACTGCCATTTATTTGATTAGCACTTAAACCTGCAAAGCCTCCTGCATCAGAAACAGTTACGCTATCACCAACAGCAAATCCATGTTCTTTGTAAGTAACTTCAATAGTGCTGCTACCATCAGTTGTTCTAAATGAATTTATTGGAAGTATTGCTTGCAGTGTATCCACAATATTTACAGTAGCTTGAGTAGAAGATTGTACTGAAACAATTTCCATTTCACTATCATGGTACTTTAATGTTAAGCCTACATGTTTACCTGTTGTATCAAAATAAGCAGATGAAGTAGTTACAGTTACCCCATTGCCAGAAGTAGCTGCTGGGTTTAGCTTATTAGTAAAAGCTTGAAAGTTAAAATATGGTTGATATATTTTTGCATTGTCTGCTCTTGTATCAAATACAAAAGGTGATACTTCAAATGTTGTTAAGCTCGTTCTAACAATTTGTTGCGGCATAAATAAATTATGACAAATAAACATTACGTCTGCTTCTTGAGCAAATGTGTATTCTGTTAAATACAAATGATCGAACTTTAATGCTGCACCATTTACATCTTGAGTAACTGTATCCACAAGAGTTGTAGCACCAGTTGTGGGATTAATATAAAAACATCTTACTTTCTGATGCTCAAGTGAAATGACATATTGTTCATCATCAGAAAATATAAATGGAAGCAATCTTGATTGTTGCTTCTTTGCTGAGTCAACAGTTATATCAGAAAATCTGTATATATTTTTCAAACCTGCACGTTTGATTACGCCACCTTCAGATCGTAAAAACATATTTTCAATCTTTTGTGCAGAAGCATTATATATAGGAGAGTCGGTTCTTGATAATAATGAAGGACTTACTTCTCCAAATTGAAAGCTGTTTATAGGTACAGTTATCTTTTGCATTAACTACGCCTTTGAGCAATAAACCTTGATGTGTTTAGCTTTCTTGATATTTGTTGTTGTGAATCTAAACTGCGNGCTCTCATCATTGAAATCTGTGCTTGCTGTCTCATTAAATTAGTTAGATTAGTATCTCGTGCAAGNCTAGANGCTAAAACAGCAGCCATTTCATATTGTACTGCAATTGTAAAATATGAAGGAAAATCAATTTCATTAGCTCGATATGTAAAATCTAAAACAAGTTCTGAGGTTGCTGCTTCATCACAAAATAACTTATCACCATAAGTTTGATAATTTATTGGTGTATCATTTACAGTAACCGCATGTGTCATTAACCAAGCAGATGGTAACTGATATGCAGCATCATAACGTCCAGTAGGGGCATCACTTAATCTATTTAAAATTGCTTGGTCTACTGCAAATCGCCACCTTGAATTTACCAAAGCAGACCGAACAACATCTTCATACATATTCGCTGAAACTAATGCTTCATTATTCCCATCATCAAAAGAAGTAATTGGCTCTGCACCAATTAAGATGAGAGCTCTACTACATATATCAATAGAAGAATTNGCCTGTGTACTTGTTACCGCCATTTAAAACCTCAATGTAAAGAGGGGGGCTTTCACCCCCACTCTATTAGTCACTATCGGTTACAGTAATAGCTGTACCGTCAGCAATATCTACTACCGAACCAGTGTTCGATAATACTAATGATACGCTTAAAGCAGGAGCATCACTATCTAGTACAAAAATAGCGTCGCCAACATTTAACATGCTTGCAGCGTTATTAAAGTAACCAGAAACGCGAACCGCTGTTATGGCGTCAGTTGAGTCATAAAACCAAAGGCTATGACCACCACCACCTGCCATACGAGTTAAACCAGATGCAGAAAAAGCCATTTATAAATCCTTTCTTAGTTATTATCTAGAACTTCATAAACACCATTGTCGTCAATAACGACAGCACCCATTGACATCATTGATGTAAATAGATGTGAGACTTTCTCAGGCACATAGTTAATTTCGGTTTGAACGTCTGAGTTCATACCTAAGCCTACGGCTCTCATATGATACGCAAAGTTCTTACCACCTGATACAGCAGATGTTGAGAATATCTTAAAGCCTAAAAACTCTTTCATTGACATGCCACCTGCAAACGGTAAGTTTTGTGGCCCAACAAAGTCGGATGATGCAAACTCATTAATGTTAAATAAGTCAGCAAAACCTGCGGAGTTCATAGCAAGATAACGCTGTCCGTCTTCTGGAATGTCAGCAGCACCAAATGTTTCAAACAATGTTAGCAAGTCTGCTTTACCAAGAGCAGAGTTAGTATCATGTATTTGAGTTGAGTTAGCACCTGCATCCATAGCAGTTGTAATAATCTCGTCAGTCTTACGACCAAGAGCAGCAGCAGCAGACTCTGCAATAGCTTGACGTTCATTAATATTAGTCTTTAGTTCGTCAAGTTTATCGACATATTCCGCAGCATAGAAGTCTGACATTGTTACTTCCACATTAGTGTGGACTAGTTCCATTGGAGACACATTGCCGTTACGAGATTTAGTAGATGCTGAACCAGCACCAATTTTTTGAAATCGTGCAACATTACCAGTTACGTTTGTTGTACGAGTTGTATTACGCAGTTTTGAACCCATGCGTTGATAAGCAAGATGCACATCGGTTTCAAACTGCTTAATAAAGGCTTCAGTAATTGTATTAGCCATTTTTACAGTCCTTATTTAAGTTACATTTGCATCTTGGGTATCTGATCCGCTACTTCATTGAAGGTATCCTTACGGGCTTCTCAGTGCATCACAGGCCTTGATGATAGAGCATAAACATTTTTTCTATTCGGATTGCAACGCACAAAATGCACAAAAGTTTTATTTTCTTCAGTATCTTCAATTTGCTCTATATTAAAACCAAGCCATGCCAACCACTGAATAATTCCTTTATTTCTTACCCAAGTATTTACATGTAGTTGATAATAATGAGTATGATAAAAATCTATTAGGTCAGGTGATACTCTATAAAATTTAGTTTTGTTTTCTTTAAAATGGTTAGTAAACAATGACCAAAGCATTCCATTCTGAGAATCAATTCCTTGCAATCCCATAAGCGCCATAGGTTTGTTTTTATAATTAACTACAAAAATGTCAGGCTGATCTACCGCAGAAAGCAAAGCTTCAAAAATATCTTGTTCATATAGATCGGAAAATTCTGTTTTGTTTTCCTCACATATGTCGTCAAACACAGGTAAAAGGTGTTTACGAGAAAAAGGGGCAATTGTTATGCCCCTTGATTTAAACAATATGTTATCCATTATACAGCTTTTTATAGCCATCATCTACTTGTTTAACATAGTTCCTATCACGTTTAGCAGGATTCCAGTACCTTTCGTCACGCGCCATTTCTTCTAAATCAGCTTGTGAAGTTGTTGCCGCAGGGTTAGAAGGAGAGTCTACGGATGGGTCTTTGAGTTTTTCCATCATCATTTCCAATGCTATTATACCTTCATGTTTTTGACATAGAAGTTCAATTGCAGGTAATACTTCTTCTGGAAAGAATTGTTCTGCCCAAACAGACGCAGCTTCAATCCTAGCGTCAGAATTATCGCCTAATGCTTTAGCTTCAGCTTCTATATCTACTTGTTCTGGACCTGCATATTCTGCAAATTTTTCTATACCTTCTTTAAACTTTTCTTGAGAAAANCCATTTTCGTATGAATGATCTGCCCACCATTGTAGCAATTCGTTATTAAAACCTTCTTCAGCATTAACAACNTCTGGCAATTCATAATCACCCGATGAGTTTGGTCGATCACCAAAACGNTCTTGAATAAGTTCTTCTTTTACTTGTTCTTTAAGAACTTCTTCTTTTTCTCCAAGTTTAGACTCTAAAGATTTATNTGCTTTGCCAAGTTCAGCAGGATCACTAAACTTTTCTGGTAGCCACTCAGGTCGTTCAGTAGCCACTTCTTCATTTGTTTCAATTACTTCAGCTTCTTGTTCCATCAGATTTTACCTTATGTGCATGATTAATACGAGATTCAATTAAACCAACAAGATAACGCTGCCCTTCTAAATGACGCAGTTCTTCTGTAGAAACATTTGGTCCATTAACCATTTCAATAGTTACTGAACGTAAATACTTTAATACAGCTTGTCCTGTTGGCGTACTNAATATTTCAGCGACATTGAGACTTATCTCNCTGTCTTTTCCTTGTGGTCGATGTATTCCGTCAACTCCCACATTTACTTTTGTACTCAAGCGTTACTCCATTGGTTGCTCTGCGGCAGGTGCAGCAGCCTGAGCTTGCTGCATTTGCTGCATCATTGCAACTATTTGTTTACGCTCTTGTTCATCTCGGATCAAGGTATCTGGTACACCAAATTTTTTAGCAAGGTAAAGTGCNGTNTCTTCAGAGTTAATTAGTAACTGCATAGCCTCTGGACCAAAAGCTGCGTTAGTTAATTCTANGAATCGTGACACTGAAGATATATCTTGATTGGCTTGCGCTTGTGCCAATGGTGATGATGAACGTATTTTTATTTCTCTACCATTAACAGTTGGTACTTCAATACGTCCTTGTTTTTTAAGAATATAAATAACACGCTGTAATACTGGCTGCACAAGTTCTGCTTGCAGTCTGCCAAAAGCCGATCCTATCCTGCGTGATAAATCTGCCATACGTTCAGCTACTTCAGTAGCAGATGCAGGAGTTTTATCTGGATTTCCTAGCATATCATTGTATAATGCGCGTTTTATATTCTGCCGCATATCTGACAAAACAAGCTGTGCAACATCAAATCTTCCTGCTGCTTGAATAGGTTGAAGCCCAGAAGAGCCCATTGCTTTAGGTATTATAGTCCCTGGAACAAGATTTATTGTATCAGGGTTTATTACACCATCATCTTCTATTTGATATATTCCTGAAATAGACATTTGTGCATTTTCAAGAATAAGTTCTATTGTGAGGTTTGTTGTTTTAATTGCAGACAATGCATTAATTAGTGGGCCTCGACCATAAACTTCTCCTGCACACTTAGACCATCTAAAACAAATAAATGGATTAGAACCTACGCCCTCCATTTTATATGACATAATCAAAGTCTTTGTTGTCATACATACTGCGTAATATAAATGTGCTTCAACATTTGGTCGTGAGTAATCTTTGCAAACAATTTCAAGTATTGTTGTTTTAAGATCACCAGAGTTCTGAACCATGTTTGCCAAATCCCCAGTAAGCTTTGCTTGAGGATAAAGTATTTGTATTTGATCAAAGCGTATACCCTTACGCTCTCGAAATACATGATCTATTCGATCGTCAGGTCCAGTATCTAAAATAACATGGGGTAATGGAATTGCAGAAAAACGCACAGGAGATAATGCATCACCTTCCTCGCAAACCAAAACCCCAGTTCCTACTGCCAAGTCCATAAATGATTCATGAACTTCTTGTGCAAAGTTTGAGTTCTGCAAAACTTCAAACACATATTCTGTTACTTCATCTAGGTCATTATCAACAGAATCTTTCTGAGCATCAGGTATTTCTGACCCTGCCATTAAGTCAGCCCATCTTGCAAAGTTAGGAACTAATCCAGATTGTAATCGAGATGCAAACTCTTGAACACCGACAACTGCGGTTTCATCAAATATTTTATCATCTCTACGCTCACCAATACTTTCATAATAAAAAGATTCCCTTTGCGGCAAAGCATATTCATAACATTCTTCAAATAAAGAAACAAAGTTTTCACGCTTTGCTTTAGCGGATTGATACCGCTTTAGATATTGTTTCGCAACGGGATCATTTATCATTAGCCAAACCTACTATAATAACCTGCGCCACCACCTGCGCCAGTAAATAAACTTCTTCTATTAGAAGTACCAGTTCGTCTTATTCTTTTCTTTAGGCTTGATGCAAGTAAATCTTCTTCTTGACCTTTAGCTTCAAGTTCTCTTTGCCTTGCTTCNTCTGCTTCTTTCTTAGCTAANGCTTCTTCTTTAGCTTTTTGTTCAGCAAGTATCTGAGCTTGTCGTTCTTGTTGAGCTCTTATCTGATCCATCATTGCAGCAGAGCTTGCTTGGGCAGCAGCCGTTTGTTCTTGCTGCGCTTGCAGCATTTTTTCAGTTTGCGCTTGCTGTTGAGCAAAAGCTCTTTTTTGAGCCTTAATTTGTTTTACGCCTAGAATCCCACTTATTAAGGTCGGGAGCACCACATTCCAACACATTACAATCTCCTTTTTTTTAAGCTATAAACAAATAAAATTATAAAATGCAACGCACAATTACATCCTAGCCCAAAGTCCTTGTCTTCTTTCTTGAGGTTTTCGCTTAGAAAACACATCAAAGTTTCTTGCTGCAACAACAGGCCTTGCTGCTTTTTGAGTATTTAAAAGAGCTCGACCTTCTCCTGCACCTAACATCATATATTGCAGCGCATCATGAATATGAGAATACATATTTTTATCAGGTTTATCTGCATATCTTTCGCCAGATACTTCCATACGTTTATATTGATAGCCACCTTCAAAGCCTTTGATAAGTTGTTGGCAACGTCGATCAATTAAAAAGGCAGGTTTACCTTCAACCATTTTGTTGAGTTGGGAGGAAACTGACTCAAGCCGAAGGTCAACAGAGTTGGAGGGCGCAGGATACGCTCTCAAACCTGCCCCACGCAAAATGTGAAAAGGTGTGGATTCATCAGTTTGCGCTCTAAAATCACCTGCTGGATCACCATAAATGTAAACATCAGGACACTGAGAAAAACGTGTAGCTATTTCTTCTCTTAATACTTCTGCAAATCTAACAATGCCCATATCAAAAGCAACAATCTCTGATTGAATTAACCATCGACCTCTTACCTTTTGACCAAGAGTTGCGGCAGGTGTAAGTCCAAAATCTAACCCAACATACAACGGAGCATTAGCAGCAACAGGTATTTCTTCTTTTGCTATATGAACATCAGGCGCAAACATTTGATATATAGGTTTCCCTTCTTGTATAGACCCTAGTCTATTCATAACATAGACATCAATCCAACTTTTAGTTTTACCTCTAATTAAATTACTATAGTAGTTACTAAGCATATGTTTTTGATTCTCAGCTTTCTTATTTGGCTGATAATCTTTTACTTCACCATCATCATTACGAACTTCAATCATTCCAGACGACTGCGTAAAGAACTTCCAGTTGTCAGGTTTGACTAACATCTTAGCTTGTTCTCTAGGAATGTGATCTGGCACAGGCACTTCACCTGACATGATAGGCCACCAATGATCTTCTTCTGGTGCGTTGGTATCTGCAATAACACCTGTCCAACTCGGACCACCATCACGCATAGAAGGGAATCGCCCAACCCTCATAGTACAAGCATCAATAATACTTTTGGGTATCTCCCTTGCCTCATTGATCCAAACACCAGTAAGTTCGAGGGACAATAACTTTTTTACATCTTCTGGTCGATCAAGGGCAAGGAAGATAACTTCAAGGTCTAGGTCACCTTTTTTAATGTGGTGGGTGTACGGCACTGACCAGATGAACTTTCCCCATTGTTCTTCTGGAAACCAGTCAAGCCATGTTTTAATAGTTGTAGTTCGTAGCTGTGGGTTTGTGTTCCGTATAATAGCCCATCGAGACTTTCGTTTTCCGTCAGGTGATTTGTTTTGTTCGAGCGACCTGCGAAATACTTCAACACAACATCCAACACTTTTGCCACTCCCTACTGGCCCACGAATCCCACGAAAGAAAGTGTTGTTCTTCATAAACGATTTAAGAACATCACCATCAGGTTTATATTTAAAGGTAGTCATCTAAGACCTTTATCTACCAACACCTTCATAGATTTTTCCACAACTTCTGGTCCATACCAATCAATAATCTGATCGACCATTGTATTAGTAACAAAAGATGCACCATGTTTTTCTGGAAAATATTTAAAGTGAACTTTTCTTACCGCTTCTCTCAAAGCGTTTAAGTCTTCTTGTTTAAGTGTATTAACAAAGCTCATTTTTTCTTTTTAGCCTTTGGCTGAGAATAGGCTTCATTAATATTGGGAGTAGAAGGATCGTCACCTTGTAACTGTCCGTTGGAGCTTCTCGCACGTTCGGGTTCAGACCCCTCTACTAACCTGCGAGACTCAGGGGTTCTTGTCTTACCAGTATAAGTTGTTCCTGCTAGAACGTGAGTTTCGCCTGTCCACAATTCACCAGTTGTTAAATACCAAGCCATTAGCTTTCTGTCCTTTTAAACAAAGTCTTCTTCTTTTTCTTTTTCTTATAAGCCTCAGCTTCTTTCATTCCTTTAGCTGTATAAGCAAACTTCTTTCCCATTACATTAGGCATTTCTATATCTCCTTACCTTGTTAGCAATCTTTTTCGGTTGAGCCACAAACTGTTTACCCTTTGCCTTACCCTTTCGTTTGGCTCTGGTTG
>JGI25128J35275_1000393_pt1 | contig 13581 bp, 8 predicted proteins | sample ETNvirenome_2_60_FD_35275 | JGI IMG/M metagenome (IMG submission 35275)
GCCGTTGTTTCCACAATGACAGTGATGTTCACAATTTTTACAATTCATTATATCATCCCCAATAAAGTTTCTATTACAATTAAACCAACGGCACCCACCGTAGTTAGAACTACCCAATAGATTTTGTCTATCTTGCCCCCCAAAGCTTCTACGTCTAGGTGTACATGTGAAATTTTTTCATCTAGGTGTTTTAGATGGTTTGTCTTAATTATTTCTATTTCACGTTCTACACCCTTAACATGTCCATACAAAGATATAATATGTTCTCTGTCGCCTTCCGGTGTTATACCTTTAACAGTATCGTTCATTACGCTATCCCCGTTTGTCTTTGTCGTAATCTAATGGCTTGTTCGCCTGGTGATAATAAAGCAGTTTCTGTCGTTGTCAATCCGGTAACAGGACTAACTGTTGGTGCGGCAGCCTGCACTTGTGGTTCTCCTGTTTCAGCTAGTTCTGGCACCACAGGTTCTGTTTCAACTCTCGGTGCTTTTGGTGGTATTATAGACTTAGCCTCTCTCTGTCTTTCTGGTTGTGGTCTTTCTTCAAAATCACTAAACTTTTTAAAGTTCCAAAAGGTTTTTTCGTTTTCAAGAGCACCAAACGGCAAGAAGTATTGTAAACTATACCTGCCTCTATTTAAGTCAGGGTTGTTTCTAACTATTTTTTCTCTTCTAGATTTTAATCCTTCTGGTCCATAAGAAAGGGCTGTGTATCTACCATCCATAAGAGCTAAAACTTTTTGAGGAACTGTATCAGATCCCGGAGATATTCTGTTAGTCAAAGCTCTGATAACTTGTGTTCTTGTAATTAAACCACTATCAATAGCAGCCGTCGCTGCTTTGTAAAACTCATACTGAGCTCTGAATGCTTGTTCATTTTGTTCTCTATATTCTCTAACTAATTGGTCAGGTCCACGTGATTTGAAGTTTTCTGTGCTAAAGAAATCTTTTGCAACTCTAGCCTCTCTAAAACTTTTTTGAAAATCTGAAATTTTAAAGTCTAAACTACCAAGGATGTCCACAGTTACATTTGATCCACCTGCTAGTTTAAATAGTTCTGTGTCTATTTCTAATGGTTGACCAACACCAGACACATCACCACGCGCTGAATAGAATAGTTTTCTACCTGAACTTATAATCCCCGGTTCAATAGTCTTGAAGAAGTGTCCCATGGCTCTGTCAAATATTTCTGTGGGTGTCATGCCCTCACTCCAGATAGGAGAACCTTGTCTTGTTCTACCAGTATATGCTTCTATGAAAGCCTCAGCTCCGATTGGTATACCAAAGAATGTTCCTGTCACAGCGTTATATAAAGGCCCAACCGCGTTCAGATATGTTTTAAGATTACTAGTTTCTATTTTATCAGAGTCTAGTTTTTTGTTCATTCTTATTCTAACTCCTAAATCTTTCATTTGTTGTCTGATAGCTTTTGCCTCAACGCTGTCTGGATCTAAAACTTCTAGCTGTTCTCTTAATGCGCTCATTTCTTTTGAATAGTTTTTTCTTTCAGCAACCTTCATGAGTTCTTTAGCACTAGAAACTATGATGTCGTACGGGTTGTATCTTGATAAATCAAACACCTTGAATGTTCCGTCTTTATGGTTGCTCACTGGTATCAATGTGCTGTACTGCATGTATTCCGGTGCAAAGTATTTTTTGTACACCTCCATTTGTGTTGGCGTCACATTTGTCAACGCGTGTCCCAAGGCAACTGTTCCGGCTGTCATGCCTCCAAGAGTGATTGCCTGACCACTTAACATTCTGTATCCCATTTCTCTTAATGCTTGGTTGTCTGATGCTATGTGTTTCATGGCTATGGCAGACGTAGAAAAACCTGTTCTAAGTATTTCTGATGTGAACGATACGAAATTACCAATAGGTAGTTTTCTAATAGCTTTAATAAACTCAGGCACCTTACTATATGTAGGGTAAGTTTCTCTAAGTAAGAATGCTGCAGCCTCTTCTATGCCCTCGTCCAAAGTTTTAATTGAACCTGTCATAATATTTTTTGTGTTAAACTCGATACCATGTATGTCTTCAAAAAATCTTTTTACATCATCTATGTTTCTAAAAGCACCTTTTAGTTGCGACATGTAGTATTCATGACCGTACCATTTCCACACATTATCACCACCTGCGTATACTCTAGTTGCTTGTTTGTAGAATTTAGTATTCTCTACTCGCTCTGCTAGTTTACCAAGAGACTGTAGTTTACCAGCCTTGATATCTTTTAGTATGGCTCCTAATTCTGATGCTACGATGTTCTCATCAAGAACACCAAGTTCTATCTTTCTAGATATTCTTTTTATAAGATCAGCTTCATTTACAGTTCTACCTGCACCAAAGATGTCATCCATAACTATTTTAAATGAGTCTGTAACTGACGCGGCACCACCAATATGTCCAACATGCATTGGAAAGAAACCAGCACTACCAAAGTTACGTGTTTGTGTAGCGGGAGAAAAAACTGTTTTACCAGTTTGCACAGCTGCTTTGTATGCAATTAAAGACTGATAGAAGCTGTTTTGTAATAAACTATCAAGCATGCCGCCCGTGCCCTGCATAGTTTGTTTTAATTCATTGGATGCAAACAACCCAATAGGACCGCCTCTATCAGCCAAGACAAGATCTTGCATCGGGCCAAGTCCCGGTAACTCTAATATTTGTCTAGGATCTGCCACTCCAGCAGCAAGAGCCTCTGCTCTCGATGTGAATAGGTATCCATTTTCTAAACCGTGACGAGCAAATTCTTTGAAAGCTCTTATGTTTGCTGTTTGACTAACCAAGGCACCGGTTGTCATCATTACAGAGTTTCTTAAACTTTTTTCTTGTCCTAATAAATTTCTAATGACCTGTGGTAGTTCTTCACCTGTTTGTAAAAACACATCATCGCCTCTAAGTATTTCTCTGTTAATTTTATTTAATGCATTTATTGGATCAATACCCTCTCGTTTACCTATGGTTATAATATTTTCTACATTCTTTCTTGCAAACTCTCTGATGGCTGCGGTTTGACCTGTCGCTCCCAAACCTCTAACAGCTGCTTCTAGAAAATCTTCGTTCCTCATTATTATATCCACCATGAAATCTGTTGCCTGTTCTACAACTCTCGCGCTAGGTGTAAAATTAGGGTTTGTAAAAGTTGCAAAAGACATACGCATGTACTTATCTAAGTTGCTTTCTAGTGCAGCTTTAAGTCCACTACCCTCTGGCAATTCTTTAAAATACGCTTGCTTCAATGCATTAAACTCATCTTTTAAAACTTTCGCCATTTCTCGTAACTCCGGTTCTATTTTTGATAGTTTTAAATTACCACGTAGATATTCAAACACTTGTTCTAACATCTGACGCTCACCAGCAGGTGACGTAAACCCTTTGTTGTATCTACCCAAGAAACCATTTGCTAAGTCGTATGCTTTTTTCTCTATTGACTCTAAATACTTTTCTATTTCTCTTGATTTTGCCTTGATATATCTTTCTGCGCCACCACTTAAATTAAATCCATATAGTGCTTGATTGCCGCTATCCCGGAACCATTTGAGAAAGTTGTCAACTTTTTTAAGTCCTCTTTCTAGAGGGTCATTAGAAGTTACATCAAACATTCTCCATTTACTAAACTCTGGAAGTTGTCCAAAGTTACCTTTAAGTGATGGCACAAAGGCTCTGCCACCTGTTGCAGCTGTGGCAGCCAATCTTGCCAATACGTCTTGTCCTAAAAATTTTGCGAAAGCACCAGTGCCTTTAGCTATGCCTGGTAGAACCACCGGATCTAGTGATGCCAGATATGTTGCAGGTTTAATTGCAACAGTATTAGCAATCTTTAATGCTCCTCCCCCTAGAAACAACGCTGGTTTTAATAATGTCTGTTTACCTATGGCACCCAAAGCCGGACCGACTAGTGGGAAAAGACCACCGATTATGGCGCCCTCACCAGCAAAACGTAATCTGTTTTTAAAATTAGCGAGAACTCTTTCTTTACCACTTAATTCACTAGTGTCTTCGTACTTACCAACATATTTAGAAGTCAACAACGGGTCATCAAACATTTCTGATATTGTATTGTATGGTCCGCCAGCTATAAAATCACCAGCACCAAAACTGACTGCACCTGTTCCCACTCTTTTTGCTACGTTAGATATTTGCACACCAAGTTTAGGTAAACCTTCAAGCCCATAAGTTTTTTGTGTGAATAAGTTAACTCTACCCCCGGTCCTCGCCGCAGTAAACTTTCTAAACCTATTAATTAATTTAAATGCTATACCACCGGGTATACCAAACTCAAGAGCAACGGCACTTATTTCACCAACAAATGTTTCTGGTTTTGCTAAATCTGATTTTTCATATCGTCTTTTTAATTCGTCTGTAAACTCTGTGGGCAGTATTGCATCAGGCACAGAAAATAACAAATCACCTACGTTGTATGCAAAATTAGTTAAACCGGTATCCAAGACCCTGTTAATTTCGTCTATTGCAGATATATAATCTGACTCCTTTGGTGTAACTCCAGGTCCTTTTATTCTTGTAAGCTCATTCATGGCATAAAGTTTTGGAAACTTGTCTTTCATTTCAATGTCGTTCTCAACACCTCGGCGCAAACTATTATAAATATATTCTATAGTTTCTAGTCCAACTACAGCAGGATCTGTTGTTACAGCCTGTGCAAGAGGCCCCTGTGTTATGAGTCTTGGTAACTCACTAAATTTAAACTTAACAGGTTTCGGTGGGTTAAGTCTGTCTGATAATTCTTTTTCTAACTCTTCTTTTTTAAGAGTTGCATAATTTAAAGGTGGGTCAAAGTATGGTTGTAATCTTTCTTCGTATATACCTCTTATTTGATTTTGCACTGGCTCCAATGATCTTTTTACTGAGTTTGCTATCGTGCCTGGTATTGCATCTGCCTCCAATAGTTTTCGCATTCTTTCTTCTTCGCTGTCGTTTGTAGACCCCGGAACTACAAACTTTTCTCTTGAGATAGGTGTGCCACCCATAGCGTTGCCTTTGCCTAAAATATCCATGGTATCAGATACAATAAAACCATAACCATTATCTTTAAAAGCTGATTTAAATTTATCACCTTTTGGTATTGCATTTTTGTCTACAGTAAATTCAAAAAATTCAACAGTAGGATTGTTTCTTTTAAAGTTTGCAACTCGTAGTCTGTAGTCTTGTGTAACTCTTTCAACTTCTGCTGCCCATTCTTTTGGTTTCCATTTTTTTTTACTAGACCATAAATCTTTTAAAGTTTTTTGTGCTTTACCCATTGCCATGTCAATTGATTGTTTTGCTGCGTTAACTTCTGCTGGTATTTGTTGAACAAAAGAAACATACGGAGAGTTATTATTTCTTGCTAATGCACGTAAACTACCAACATGGTCTACTGCCACGCCTTTTGAAATATTGTTTACTTTTTTGTAATTTTTTAATGCATTCTCTAAAGCAAATGGTTTTCCAAATATATTTTTTGATGCTATTTTTTCATAATGCCTGTATAGTTCAGCGCCATAAAAATTTTCTATTTCTGGTCCTCTAAAAGTTTTAACTATATCATCAAACCTGTCTGCCACTTTTGAATTAGCTTTAAATGCGTATGTGTCAGGCATTGTTAAAAAACCTCTATGAGCTTCAAAATACCTAAACATGGCGCGACCAGCTTGAGAGTAATCTTCAGGTTTAAGTTTAAGTGCTTTTGCAACTTGTTCTAAGCTAGGAAACTTACCAGCAGCTATTTGTTTGCCAAACTTTTGTTCAATAACATCAATTTTAGGATACATGTTTGCAGTTTTGTAATTTTCTGCAGCTTTTGTACCACCTTTTCCTGCGTTGTAATTTTTTCCTTTTTCTAATATATCATCTAACGCTGCGCTTGTGTTGCCATCAAATTTTGTCTTAGCGTAGTTTACAAAATTTTGATCTTGTTCTAATGCTTGAAGCATGTAGTTTCGTTTATCTATTATTCTTTGTTGTGTTGTCCTGTCTATGCTACCTGACATATATATGTCAGGTTTAGTAATTAAACCTCTTGCGTCTGCACCATCTGCATGTCGAATACTGCCTTGACCTCCACCCATTTTGTTTCTGTAATTTGTTAATAAAAGATTTGTATCAAGAAGAGCCAAGTCTTCACCTTCTCTTAAAAACTGTGTAATACTATCCACATGCATGTTAGCAATTGCAAGGTCTGTTTCTTGGTTTTTTTTAGAACCTGTAAATTCAAACTCTGTTCTTTTTGTTGGCACATTTTTATACAAATCTAATTCAGCAAACACAGATCCAATTGTGCTTTTACTGTATGTAATGTCTGGTTTTTTCGCTATTTGTATTGCACTCAATCCTTCTGCTCTATACTTTTTAATTAACTCAAGTTGTTCTGGTTCTATAACATCACTACGAAGAGATCTGCCTGGTAATGGCGTTGCTTGACTTTCTATTTTTCTACTTTCAGCTAATAATTTTCCCTGAGCTTCAAGGGCGTTAGCCTGTTTTTGAGTTATCTTGCCGTCTTTTACAGCTTTTGCTAGTGCTGTTTTTCCTGCCGGTGTTAACTTACAAGGAGAGCCACAAACAAATTCTAATTTATTTGCATCTTTGCCAAATATTTTTGACAGCCCTTTGCCAGTTACTTTTACCGCTTGTCTAACTACATCATCAAATATACCCACAAAAGGCACAAACTCTATACCTAGTTGTGAAAACTGCCCTCTGACATACTCAGGACTGCCCGGCGCTGCTATGTCTGAAAATATATTAAAATCCCCAGGATCTGCTGGATCTTTATTTATAGCCACTAATTTTCTACCGTCACCTAAGTTTGTTGTTGAGCCTATCGCATCTTTATAAAGAAATAAAAGTCGTTCTCTAGCACTAATGTTTTTTTCAGTTTTTAATTTGTCTTTTAAATATAAAATATTTTCATGTCTAATTGGATCAAATTCTTTTAACAACGCCATAAACTCTTTGTTTTCTGTAGGATCTTGATCTATAGGCATCGCTTTTAAAAATTTTTCATTTATATAGTCATGAGTAACGTCTTGACCTCCAAGTTCTGCACCAACATATTGTGGTCTTAAGTTTGGATCACCGCCCATAAAACCTGCACCAGCCCCACCCGGTGCAGCTATAATTTTTTCCAACCCTTGCATACCACGTTCAAGATTTCTAAAATCAGAAACTTTCTCACCTAAAGACTCTGTGTACAAATTTGAAGGAGAATAATCTCCTGACAAATATATTTTACTAAGTTCATTTATATCTAATTCGGAAGAACGTTGTGCAGTGTCTCCTGCAGCTTCAAAACCAGGAACTTTTATAGTTGGTCTAAATACCTCACCTGTTTCTGATGTTGAAACAAGACCTAAATCAACCATTCTTTGAAATGTCTTAAAATCAGAACCTAGTAAATTGTCCCCTTTTACTGAAGCCAATTCCTCAGCCGGTGACATATTTTGACCTTCAAACTGTAAAAAATTATACATATTACCAAATGTTCTAGGTTCATCTAAACCCAATTTACGAGCACCTACATCCATCATGGCTAAGTCAAGAATATTACCTTCATACAAAGAGGGTAATCCCTCTGCTGCAGGAGTTGTAAATTCTTTATATTTATCTTTTACTCTTTGTATTCTTTCGGCAAGCATTGTTCTGCCTGCAGGATTAAACGTCATTATGCCCGTGGGTTTTTCAGGAACCGACAAGTCCCGCTCAACTTCATCCATCATGAACTTAGTAACCATTTAAACCACCTGTGTTTGTGACGGTAACTGTAAATCTGCGCTGTAGTTCTTGTTGAACCTTGCGATATCTTCTTGTGTTTGTATTTGTGCGAATTCTAGTAGAGCTGCTTCGCTTGTAGCTAACAGTCTTACAACTTCATCAGAAACTTCTTGTGGCAATCGTGCTCTGAGTTCTTCAAAAGATAGTATGTTTGTGCCACGTGGTGATTGCCCTTGTTGTGTCGGTGCCATGAATTGTCCTTGTTGAGCTTCAACACGTCCACCCTCTGCAAACTGAGGTACGGGTGTTTCAAACCCTGTCGCAGGTGTTAATAAGTCTCTAGCTTCTTTTATTAATTTCTCAGATATTTCTTTATATTTTTGTCCGAACTCTGCATATTTCTCATCACCAGGTGCTGGCTCTTCCACTAAGTTTAATGCGCTAAGTGTTTGTGATTTAGCTTTCTCAAGTATACCAGCAACTGTAAGATCACCTAACTCCGCATCTTGAGGCATGTCTTGTTCTAATATAAAGAATATTTGCATTGTTAACGATTGTTCTTTTTGTTTTAATTTTCTTAATTCTTCTTCATATGTTGATATGTCTGCAAATTGCGTAGGATCTAGAGATTGTATTTGTGCAGCATTATCAAAGTATTGAGCTTCTACTTCTTGAAGTTTGTTAAAGGCGTTGTCTAATGCAAACTCTTTTTCTTCGTTTGTTAATCTTTCTTGTTCCCCTGTTTCTTTTATTTGTTCTATCTCTCCAGCTTGTCTCATCTTTTCAATAATACCTTCACCAGTCAAAGAAGCCGCGGTGCCCTCTGCTTTAAGCTTTGCTTCTCTTGCCGCCGCATCAAAGGCAGCTTTGTTTTGCATTTTTTGTCTGTTCAATACATCTAAGTCTTCTGCAAATTGTCCAAACGCTGGAGCAGTTGATGCAGCAAAACCTTTAAACCCTCCACCTCTGTTTGGTGCAGATGCTATGTTTGCACCTAATTTAGCAAGTGCTAAGTATTCAGATAAACCAAAACCTGGTTGTGTGTAAGCTGGTGGTGTGGCAAATGCATCAGCAGTGCCTTGTCTCACACTAGCCGCAAGTTCAGCTAATTCTTCTTCTGGTGTGGGATGCGTGCCTCCGTGTTTAAAATCTTCTCTTTCAAACCCAGACACAATACCACTGTTGGTATTACCACCCATTTTAAACATTGGTCTTCTTAACGTCTTACTCATTATCCTTGTCCTACTATGCTTCCTATACCACCAAGTAATCCAGCGGCCATACCACCAACACCAAGAATAGTGTTGAGTGTGCTAGGTGGTGGAGCAGTGTTAGTTGTAAACTGTGATGCTGCACCAAAGCCACCTGTAAATGGTGCAAACTGTTGACCAAAGAAACCAAGTCTTTGTTGTTCTTCAAACGCTTTTTCACGAGCTTTTGCCATGTCCTGATCAATGATTGCTTGTTGTAGTGCTTGTTGTCCCGCACCTGTTTGCGCTAAGTTAGCTGCTACAGTTTGTTGTGCAGCTGGCACGACTGACATCAATCCTTGTTGGTTGGCCATCGCTGCTTGTCTAGCTGCTTGTGCTTGCGCAAAATTTTGTGTTAGTAAATTAGCTTGCAGTTCAGCTAGTCCTATATTTGTTTGTGCGTCATACACACCTTCTTGCACACCTTGACGTGCGCCACCAAACGCTCCTGATGCAACAGCTTGATCTGCCATTGCAAGTCTGTCTTGTGCTCTTCTATTTTCAAAGGCAGCTGTAGTTGCATCTAATACTTGTTGTTGAAACGGTGACATAAATGGTTGAAGTGCTGCCTCCATGCCTGTGGCTGTAACTTGTCCAGTGGCAGGATCAACACCTGCTAGTCTTTGTGACTCAGCTAAGAAAGGTTCAAAAGCAGCAACACCTGTGCCAGGTGCAACATCACTAATCGTGCCACCCGGTCCACCAAAAGTTACATCACCTAAACCAGCCGCTGTAGCCGCTCTTTGTAAACCTTGTTGTGCTAAAATATTTTGTGTTGCAGGAGCTTGATATAGTGGATCTATTTTTGTTGCTCTAGATGGATCAAGTAATGGTGTTAATCTACCCGTAAATGCTGTGCCAGCTGCCTCAATAAAGGGCGCCGGTCTTTGTATGGTGGTGGTTCTAGTGTCAAATTCTGATGTCATTATACTATCGCCTCCATCTGATCTTGTAGCTGATACAATGCGCGAGCCCCGGCCCTTGGGTCAGGCTTACCTGTTATTAGTTTACCAATACCAGATACTGCTTCGTCATTCAATACAAACTCGTTTAGACCCACCATAGCCGGCACATCATCAGCTTTTGGTTTTGTACCAAGTGGTATGAAACCTCCACCACGTAAATCCATTTGCATGCCGTCTGGCACATCTGGAGATATCGGGTCACCTTGTGGTGTCATGCGTCCGCCTTTGTTTGCCATCTTTCTTTGCTCTCTGTTATCGGAGAACCTGTCATCTACCATGTCAACCATCATATCAAAATTTTCTTTTCTTAATTGTTTCTGTAATTGTCTTTTTTCAAAATCATCTCTAGCTTGATCTCTTTTCATTTTTTCAATGTTTGCTTCATACCGTTCTTTCATACTAGGAAATCTCATTTCCTCTCTTGTATAAAAGCCCTCACCACCAGGAACTAGAGCGTTGACAAATCTCATAAGACCTGGATCATTTAATCTCATGTTCATTTCGGCTGCTTGTAGTCCTCTTTTCATTTTGTCCATAAATTCTGTTCTTACCTTTTCAGCCTTCATGTAATTACCAAGACCCATTCTGTCTGTCATACCACCAGTGTCTCCACCATTATCAAATCCAATACGACCACCTTGAGCTGCGTACGCAGTTTCACCTGCTGACAGATACCCACCCGTTACCAACGCGTCATCTATCTCAGCGTTCGTAAATCCTGCAAGACCCATAAATCGTTTATGTGCCTCAACTCTAGCATTGATGTCATCTTCTATACGGGCTCTATTTTCTGCATCAAGTGTAGCCAAATAGTTTTCGTATTCTCTTTCCGCAGCCTCCAATGCTTTTGATGCGTCTCTAACTTGTGATGGTGTTTGAGCCAACTGCAACATGCTAGTTGTAGATAATAACTCTCCACCAATATCTCTTAACGGGGTTGCTGATGCTTGAGCTCCGGAAAAATCAAACGGAGTTGCAAAATCACTGACCCCTTTTAAAAAATCCGAACCAAAATAATTTGCTCCACCCGTGCTGGCTAAACCTAAATTTGTGTTAGCCGGAAGAACTCCACCTGCATCAATCACTGCTTGATTAAAATCTGCTAAACCTGCTAAGTCAGATCTGTTTCTCATATAGTCATCTAGTTTAATCTCTCGCCCTATGTCTAATCTGTCCCCAAACTTTTTTTCAACTCCAGGTTTAGTAAGATCAACCGTTCTTGCTTGAGGATCTCTACCACCTAAAAAACCTGATTCAACATTTCGTAAACCACCTAGTATGCCCGACATACCTGCGCTTAAATAATCTGTGTCTCTGTCTTCATCTGACCCATACAATAATTTTTGCATGAGAATATCCGTTGCAGCACTACCGGCAAAACCACCTAATATTCCACCACCAAAAGGTATTGCAGTGGCCACCGCAGTACCTACGTAGGGTTTAATCTCGTTAGGTATTATGTCATCTAAAAAATCTGCTACTTTATCGTGAAATGGCATTCTTTATATTCCTATTTTGTAATGATGCAAGTCGCCTAGGCTTGAAGTAAGGCTTTTATTGAATTTACTGTTTTTTGCCATAAATTGCAACTATGATTCTGCTCCTACAGCGGGCATTTTAGCCACCTTTATGTAGACACTTCTAGATATATCTTCTCTTTTTGTGTCTGTATTAGGGTCATCTACGTCAGCGTCACCCTCAGCATCAGAGTTGTATTCTTTGCCTGTCTTTAAGTTTTTTAATACCACAGTAGTATCGACCTTTATTTGGGCTATTTTCTTATCGCCCTCGTATAAGTATGCTACTGAACCTGGTTCTTCAAATGCCATGTTTCCTCCTAGTCTCTTGTTATTTCTAGATACGACAGAACGACATGTAGGTCGTTAGCATTTTCTGCCTGTACCTTTATAACTTCGCTTTCGTCACAAACCAAGGGTTGTGTCAATAGCTCAGTTGTTGTTTTAGCAGCTATGTCTTTTTGTTTAAACAAGCTGAATATTGTACCACCAGAATTGACCAAAGTCACTGTAATCTCACAAGCATTACTGGCGTCATCATTGGACACCAAAAACGACTTGACCACAGATACCGTCTCTGCCGGCACTGTATATAGTGTGGTTAGATCTGTTGTAGTTAAATCTACTTTTGAGTTTTTGTATCTATTTGCCATCTATCCTAAAAACCATGTTTGTTGTTGTGCATCATCTTTCACGCTTTGTTGGTATGTTGTGTTTAACTGTTGTATCAAAGTTGCAATACTTCTGTTTATCTGTCGCTGTGTGCTTGTGTCATAATCTTCTTTTGGTTCTGGTATATCAACTATTAGTTTTGTCATTATCTGCCTCCGTCTGGTTTTACATCAAGAGCCAATGTGCCATATCTCCAGCTTTCGTTTGCAGCTGTGTTAGCTATCTTTACATTTACAAATCTACCACGTGCTCTTGTATCTATTTTTGTTGTGCTTGATGTAACTGTAAAAGGACTGTGTGTGGATGAAGATTCTGTTGACGACGGAAAATCTTTTACAGCTAGAGTTACAGTTGCATTTCCTGCAATGGTTTTGAAGTCAGGTAAAAATCTACTGACAGAAACAAATCTACTTGCCGTGCCCTCTTCTCCTTGTAAATCAAAATCGTATGATTGTAGACTAGATGTAATCGTGGTCACACTACCGTCTTCGTTTCTTTGGTCTGTACCAACCTCATGTTGAAAATATTTAGTTTGCCCCAAACCACTTTCACCTAATATTGTAGGAAAACTACCTGTGCCTGTTGTATCAAATTTAGTTGCGTATGGTTTTTCATATACCTTACTATCCATCCAAGATGTTCTTGACTCTGTTGACAGTGCCCACACACCACCAGCAACACCCTGTGACTCTGCATAGTTATAGGATACAGCTTTATTGTTAAAATCACTATTTGCAGGATACCACCATATTATTTCTGTAAACAAACTATTAAGACCCACAGATACTTGTTGTCCTTTTGTAGTGTCAAAGTTGTCAAACACTTCGTCTTCTACAGCGCATGGTAGTGTTTTGACTGTTCCGTCGTAAGCTAAGAAACCTTTTGCAGTCATCCAGTATGCAATACCATCTACAACAACAGCTGCATTCTTACCTATCAAACCACAGTTTGTGCCAACCTGTTCTACACCAAATACAAATGGCTGACCCACGTTTCTAACTGTATATAGAGCGTTGTCAGTCCAAACTAATATGTCTTCTTTTCTTTGTAGTGCCCCAACTATTCTTGTGCCATCTTGCAATCGTAACGTACCTGCTGTGTTTGTAGAGGTTGGTGTATATGTGTTTATATCTTCTTGTGCTGAGAAACGTATAAACATGTCATCTTGCGTGCTTGCTGTGCCTATGGTTGTTTCTGTTCCTAAGTGTAGTAGGTGTCTTGTTGTGGGTGACATGATAGATAATCTAGATGCAGTTGGATTGTTACCAGTTGCAAAACCACTTGTGGTTTTTGATGCTCTTACTGTTGTAGGATTAGTTGCTCCTGCATTCCATGTAAAAGTTTCACCGTTTGCAATCGTTGCAACCAACACCTCACCAAAGTTTGTTAGTGACCAAAGGCCAGGTTCTAGTGTTGTTTGGTTTGCTGGTATGGCAACACCCCATCCACTGTAATCAGATGCATC
>JGI25128J35275_1000396_pt1 | contig 13541 bp, 5 predicted proteins | sample ETNvirenome_2_60_FD_35275 | JGI IMG/M metagenome (IMG submission 35275)
ACTTTATTCATTACGTCAGTACTTTGTAATACTGCATCTGTTTGGTTTTGTGCTAACTCCTCTGCTAAAGCCTCTGCTAACGCTCTTTTTCTAGTACCTCTCAAGCCACTCTTTTCGCCTGTTTTTGGATTTATTGCTGGTGGGTTAAAGAACGCTTTAACCTTATCCATATTAAGTTTTTTCTTCTGAATAAGATTTGGTCCTGACGCTGGCTTAACTGTTTTAGCTATTAACCCTTGTTTTTGTAATTCTCTTACTTCTTTTACTTTTGTTATCCTTCTTTTGTCTACAAATATTTTTTCATCTTTAGGCANAAGCCTTTCCATTTGTATTAGTCTAGCGTTAGAAATATTTGGAAAAACTATACCTTTAAAATACTTATCTATAAATTCATCATAAGTTTTTTCAACACCAAATATTTCCTCTATAGACTTACCTATTTCATTTCTAAATGCTTTTGACAAAGCGTTTCTATACTTTGCGTCTGTCACTGCTGGTAGTTTTGTGCCAAATGTTTTTATAACAGCCGCTTTTATTCTGTTTTGTAGTTCAGTCCCTAAACCTAACGATGCCGCAAATGTTACTTGTTTCTTTTCAAGTTCTTTAACTTGCTCTTCTTTTTTTATCAACGCTTCCTCGGGCGTCAAAGTTCCAGTGTCAGCAACATCAAACCCAGTTTCACCTTCTTTAGTGGGTTTTTTAGCATCAATAGATTTTTCTCTTTTAGCTTTTTCAGATTTTATAGCTAATTCTTTTTTTGCTTTTCTTTTTGTGTATTCAATATTACCAGCAATACCACTACCACCAAACATCCATTTAGATAACTCAGGTGTTTTAGCTGGGTCATAACCGCCTTCTTCTGTCATACCAGCGAATCTATCTGCTAAATCTTGCCTTTGTATTTGCCTTTGTTCCTCGCTGACAGTACCAAAAATTCTATCAAAACTACCATCTAAAATACCTTGATATATTTTGGAGAAAGGAGAGTTTATACCGCCTTTCATCAAGTCCTCTTTTGTTTTAGCTCCTTCGGTTAGTGGATCTATTTTTTCGTCTAAAGGTACACCGTCGTTTTCAGAACCTAAGTTAATTGATTTTCTACCTTGTTTTTTATTTGTTATAGCAAAACCTTTTGAGTCTTCTATAATTTTATCTAAATCAGCAGTACTTTCTCCAGTTTCAATTGCTTTGGTATAAGTTCTTATAAGATTAAAAAGACCTTTCCCTGTAGATAGGTCAATATTGCCATAACCAAACCTTTGGAATACACCGCTAAACCTACCACCAATTGTATCAAAGTTTTTGTTATAAGTAATTTGCTTTTTTACAATAGCATCATGAAGAACATTTAAATATTCATCATAATAGTCTTTTTTACTCTTCTCAGTGCCGTCTTTATTAAACCTATAGTTATCGTCTATTCTTTTTTGAACAATAGCCCTATCACCCTTAGACATGCTGTCTAACATGTCATCAATCAACTCTATACCCTCATCTTTTACAGTACCGTCCTCATTTCTAATATACTTATCCATAATAGAGTGAAGAACCTCGTGAGAACCTACTGACACTGATCCTAGCTTTCTAGCTGTTTGTTTATTTATATGAGAAACACCATCTAGTATTTTACCATCACTCCATCTATGTTCTCTAGCGGCTTTTTTAAATTCGTCAGTGTAATCTAACTCACCATCTTTATTTAATACTTTTTTAGCTGATACTCCACTTACGGCTTCTATATATTCTTCTTGAGTTTCGTGTACTGTGACCTTACCACCTCTCTGTCTAGCCCTAGTCTCAGCTTGCTTTAGGTTTTTCTCTAACTTTCTATTATTAGCGTTTTCTACTATCGCTTTGTTTTCAGTGTTTATAACATCTAATTCTTTTTGTGCAGCAGCCTGCGCCTCTTTAGATTTTTTCTTATCTTTTACAATCTTATTTAATGGTCTAGCTTTTTTAACGTTTGCAAAATAAGCATCAAANTCTTCACCGTTCATTTCGGATAAACCTTGTAGTGCNCTTTCTTTGGCTCCAACAATATCAGCTCGAACATCCATAATCATGTCCTGAAGTCTTTCGTATTCACCATCATCATCTTTAGGATCTGCTTTTTTTCTTGTGCCTTTTTGATCTAAAATTAGTTTTGATAACTTTTCTTGCAAATCTGCAATCTCCTTCTTAGTGTCAGCATCGGCTAGTATTGAGTATGCTAAATTTTTAGACTTTTGAGATTTCTTATTTATTTCTCCAATACCACCAGTTACACCACCTACTAAACCACCTACAATACCAGCATCAGCAATTTCGTACCATTTTCTTTCCCAATCAATTTTTTTACCTAAACTAACTTGATCCCATAGAGCAGACGTTAACTCTGTAGCGGCTTCAGAAGCACCTTCAGATGCAATACCACCTGTAATATTTTTTATAATACTTCCAGCTCCACCTTTAAGTATTTCTTTAGCTAGTTTTTCATTAGCTTCACCCCCTAAACCACCAATTAAACCAGCTCTTTTTAACAAACCCCTAGTAGCAAATTCAAAACCTGCTTCAATTACACCAGAACCAGCCGCATTTGCCAATAAAGAAGTTACGTCTCTAGACGCGTCTTCTTCAAACTCTTCTTCAAATTTACTACCAGCAGTTGTAACAGCTAAAGCTGCTAAACCAGGCACGCCCATCGCTGCCATTAATATTGATGGTAAACTTGCAATACCAGCTTCAACAGCCCTAAAGCCACCCGTAGCATAATCTCCTTTTTTAAAGGTTTCCGTTATACTAGCTTCATCGTACTCTAATGTTTGTTTGTCTAGAGCTTCAATCATTTTTTCAAAAGGATCACTTTTCCACCCGTTGGCTTTTTTCATGGCGTCCATAGCTACTTTTTTAGCTTCTGAAGTCATTTCGTTGTCGTCAGTCATAGCGGCGAACATAGCCGCGTCTTTAATGTCAGCGAAACCTTCTAGTTTACCAAGTATATCTTTACCAAGACTTGCGCCAACACTAATAACTTTATCGGCAAACCCAGCGTCATCATAATCCATTTTGTCAAAAGCCAATCCTTTGATTTTAAGATAATCCTCAAAGCTTACACCTCGATTTCTAGCCCAAGCACGAATATCGTTCTCTCTATAAACTACACCATTAGCGTCTTTATAATCTGCCATTTATTATTTATTTTAATTTACGTCTTCAGGTTCTGAAGCGCCAACGCCAGTGTTACCACCAGTTTGTAATTCGAAATCATTTTGTTGACCTAACCAATCATTAAAGTTTGCTACAGCCGCGTCTTGTGCATTTTTACTTTCTGTACTGCCACCTCCAGAAGAGGTGAATAGAAGTAATCTCTGTCCTTTCCACATGATAGGTTTATTATCACCGTCAACCAACTCTACAGCGTTTGCCGTAAGATCCTCACCGCCTGCAAGGAAATCAAACGCGTTTAACGATTGACTGAAATTCCACCATCCTTTTTCTCCATATTTAGGCGATTTTGCAGGTCTAAAACTATAATTACTATTTGCCGGTATATAACTATTTAGAGAGCCAGCAACAGTGTCGTCGTTACCATCTAAAAGATCCAAAGTAACACCACCGGCAACTTCTTCACCCGCGGTATTAACAGCCACTTCAGATTTTTGTATTCCTAAAGAATCAAAATCTACTTGTCTATCGTTATTACCGATTATTGCCTCTTGCTGCATCACCTTCCACTTGGTTAGAGGTTTTTCCGTGTTTCCTTCCAATATATAACCACCTATATCCTTGTCCCACTTGTAATCTCCAAAATGACCTCTAAATCCTTCGTTGTTCTTTATATGATTTCTTCTTTTAGTTCTATCTTCTCTACTAACATAAGTTTCAGTTCCAGGTATTTTAGCTTGCTTGCTACCAAATCCCCAGGGGTCTCCATTACCATCAGTTCCACTACCAGTTTTAGTTTTTTTATTACTATGTCCATAGTTGTTAGCACCCTCAAACTCTTTTAAAACGTAATCTTTAAAATATGCCTTGCTAACCTCTGGATCTTTTAAACCTAATAAATTTGCAGTTAAAACCTGATAGTTTTCTGAGTTCCTAACCTCTTCGGCACTTATACCACCACTATTGTCTGTGTCTTCAATACCATCAACAATACTACCCGTAAGCTCACCGGTTTTACTTCCTGTTACGCTAACTAAAGTGTTGTACAAGTCAGCTGAATATTCATTTTGATTTGTAGTTATATCGTCAAAAAAAGAAGTTGACATATACCCAAACTTCATGTGCATAGCTCTTTTTAAATCAACTGGTTTTTCAAGTTGAGTATCAAGCCAGTTTGAATCCATTGCTCTCATTTGCTCGTCATAAACACCAGTTTTGCTTTCGAATCCACGGTTTGCCACACTGTCGTTGTACGTATTAAATACCGCTGCTTTTGCACCCTTATCATCTACGTTGGTTGTTATAGCTTCGTTAAATTGTTTGATAGTCATCGTCACGGGATCGCTNGTACCATTTGGATTGTCAGCTAACGAACCATCTTTTTTGTATAAAGTGTACATTAATTCATTATACTCATTACGACCAAGCCTAGCTACATTACCGTTATCTGTAACGTTATTTTTTAAACCATTTTTAATAATAGCGTTTACCATTTCACCACCATCCATAGATAATTTAGTGTCAAATGTTCCAGCTGCAACAGCGTCTGTACCAGCTTTAATACTCGCTGCTGCTAAATCTATTTCAGCGAAAAGATCTTGTTGCTCCATTTTCAACTCAGCTAATCTTTTTTTAGTTTCTCTATCACCAAAAATACCAGGCAATAAACCTAATTCTCTTTGAGCGTCTTTATTTGCGTATATTTCATCTGTTAAAAACTTCGCGTCTTCAGGGTTTAAAACATTAGTTTTTGCGGCGTACGCAGCTCTTTCGTTTGCATTCTTTACCATTTCGCTACCGAGCGCGGTACCAACAGTTGCAATGTTTTTCCACATCTTAGCAGATGCCTCCATTGTTTTCCCGTAACTTTCAGCAGCTTTTTCAAGTGTATCGCTATAATCACCGGGTGTATTAGCCATTGCAGCTCTATAAGCTACATTTACTAATGTTGTATCTGCTCCTGGATTTAATTTACTTGCCATATTTATATTTGTTATTTATTTATTTTAACCAACAAACGTTCCACCACCAGCAACGTATGATCCTGCTAATGATGCAGCAGTTCCTGCTAATGTACTGAACATATTGTTTTGTGACTGCGATCCATACATATCTGCTTTCATACCCATACCAGACATCTGATTTGCTAAAGATTGTTGGTAAGCTTGGTTGGCACCAGCTAATTCACTGTAATCTAAGCCTAATAATGTTGATTGTCTACCAAATTCAGCAGCTTGAACCATCGCATCACCCTCTCTTTGCGCCATGTCAGCCTGCCAAGCTCCTTGTGCTACTAAATTTTCTCTTGATACTCCCATCGCCCGAGCTTGCTGTGCTCCTGCTATTTCCATTTGTTGTAATTGCATACCAGCACCTCTTTGTAACTCATCTATTCTAGCGCCTTCTCGTGCGGCTAACATTTGATTTTGTCTTTCTTGTTGACTAATACCAGCTGCTATTTGTTGTGTTTGTAATTGACCTTGATTAGCCATAGCTTGTGCCAAACCAGCAACACCACTAGTTCCAGCGGCTCCTCTTAAGCCTTGCATTATGTTTGCTCTTTGCTGTTGACCTTGTTGTACTTGGAAATCAGCAGCACGCATATCTACCGTCATATCTTCAAAACGGTTTTCCATGCCTTCGTATAGATTTTCTGCTCCAGCAGCTAGATTACTAAAATCAGTTTGCAATCCGCCGTAAGCGTTTTGCATGTCGCCAAAAGGATTTGTAAATTGAAAAGCTTCATATTGACCTCTAGTTTTAGCAGCCTTTTCTTTAGCCTCAATTCTTTCTTGTCCAAACTGATCGACTTGCTCTTGAATCATTCGATTCATTTCGTTCATCGTTGCTGTTTGCCTTCTTTTTGATCTCTTTCCAAAAAAATCTCCCATATTATTTTTGTTTTATAAAGTTATTTGTTAGATATTTAAAACCTTCATTTTGAACTGGTATTAACATCCAATCTAAACTATCGTGTATATTTGTCATGTGATCATTCATGCAGATAGTAAACAACTGCATCACACCTATTTTTTCCGCTTCTTTTTCTACTTTTGTTACTAAAAGTTTTATTATTTCTCTTCTATCTTTTTCTTTATAGTTTGGGTTTGTTACTAGATATGTTGTAAAAGCTACTAAACGAAACTCAAATACTAGTAAAAAATAAGCCGCTACTGGTACCCCATCTTTTTCTATCATAAAACATCTATCATCGCTTGGTAATAAAGCTCTTTGAACTGGGTTTAAACCAGTGCGTTTCCACCACCACTTCCACCACTCGACACATGTTTCATAGTCCCCTTGTTTAAAGGGTCTAAAGTTTATGTTGTTATTCATTTAATTTAATTTAAGTGTACTTATATAGTCACACTTTTAGTGCTTTATTTACTACTAGGGTTTATTTCTGAGCTAATAGCGAATAATTCCGCATAATTATTTGAATCATTTTTAAACTTAACATCTGCATAATATCCTTTTAAACTAGATTCGTTTGCAACTATATCTTTCGCAAATGAAAAAAACTGTGGTGAATTACCTGGCTCATTTGGATCTAAAATAAGCGCGTCTGTGTTATTAATTTTTACACCACTACCATTTACCTCTGTTATAATACCCGCATATGCTGGATCACCTATAATAACATCACTAATTTTAGAGGAAACGTAAGCTCTGTCCCCAACTTGTAGTGAACAATTAGGTTTTTTATTAAAATTTACTTGTACTATAGCCATGTTTTATTTTTTTTAAGATGCTGCGCCTACAGATAAAAATTTATCTATATCAAAGTTTATTGTTCTGTTAGCGTTTGGATAACTATTCACTGTTACGTTACCACTAAAATTTATTATAGCAAAAGATCCTATAAAAGTAAGAACCACTCCTTGTGCTAAAGTTTGAGCTCTCTCCACGGTTATAACACCGTTACTACCATCCACATCTGCAGTGGTAACTTCAGTAACTTTATTAGAAGCACTATTATCTACACCCACACCCAAGTAAGTAACAACTTCACCCCCAGCTATACCATACGTGTCAACTAAATCGAGAGTTTGATCACTGCTATTATCAGTTCTCATTGCTTTGGTTAACACAGTTGGAGTAATTTTTATATCAGGAAATTCAAACACTGCTCCAATAGCACTTTGAATATTGTCAATTCCATATGCTTTAAATGTTAGTGTTATGCCATCTGCAAAAGTTTGTGCCGAGTTAATAGTAATTGTTTTAGTATCAGCGTCTATACTTGTTATAAAAGGTTCTCCAGTTAAACTTCCTGAACTTACACCTGTAATTGCCATTCCCACAGATATATCTGTTAAATCATCAACTTTAAATTGCGTTGCCGATGTTATAGCACCATCAACAGTATCAGTTGCTTTAAAATACCAAGCGTTTTGTATTCTGGGTACAATCGTGCTTTCTAGCCCAAGATTGAAGTCAAATGTAGAACTAGTATTTTGTAATAAGCCAAAACCATTAGCATCGGTCTTTTTATTAGTTATAGCCCAATCAAAACTAACAGAACCACTTGAGTTAGAGGTTCCTGTAGAAGTTGTACTTGGAAAAGTTTCGTAGCTGTTAGTATTACTAGTTTCCGCTTGAAAAGTTAATGTAGTTATAGTTGATAATTTTGATATAGATCTACTTATAACATTTGAATTTACACTATTTGTCGTAGTGCCGTTTGCCGTTATTAATTTAATAACAAAAGTTCCACCGCCAGATGGGAATTTAATATCACCTCTATATAATCTTGACGTAAGAGTTAAAGTTAAATTATTATTTTGATCATTGTGCCCGCTTTCAAATGTACCACTTGTAAAATCATAATACAAGGTATGAGCAGAAGAGCTGCTTGGATTTTGTAAGGCCACTATAGTAAACGTAGCGCCTACTTCACCACTAACAGTAAATTTTCTATCTTGCTCTAAGTGAGACATTTCAGAAGTGTCTATTTGAAAAGAATTTATTTTCATAATATTTTTTTATTAATAACCACCATTACCATTAGTATTACCATTGCCCCCAGCGGTACCCCCTGGAATAGAACCTCCAATCGCTTCGGCATTTCCATCAAGATTATTTACACCTACTTCTGGTTCATCAGGTATTATTTCTATAGAGTCTATAAATCCAAGTCCCTGCACGCTAAATAAGTTTGTGTTTATAATATCAGTATTAGATTTACCTTTTATAAAGTTAAACCACTTACCCTCTTTTTTAATGAACTCGCTAACAGTTCCAACGTCTAGATCAGTTTTAATATCTTCACATGACCATCCAGGTAAATTGCCAAGACCAAGCGTTATAGCATTGTTTGTATTAGTTAAGTCGTTTTCTGATTTTACAATAAGACCGTCTTTGTAAACAGTTGAAGGTTTTAAAATATGAGCCTGAGTACCTTCATAATTTAAGGTATTAAATGTTTTCACTATAGAAGGTTCTTGATTTAAAACAGCTGTTATACTAGAGTGAGATTCTGGGTCATTTACACCGTAAAATATATTATAATTATTAGCTTCTTTAGGTTCGTACTCTACAAAATTACCATCAATATACTCGCCTAATGAATTACCTTTCTTTGGCACGTAGTGTTGGTACAAAGCGCCTTTATCAAAAGTAAAATATTTTTTAGATAAACTCAAGCCATTTTCTGGTATAAAAGACTTGAAACTAGTCCAGCCATTAACTTTTTCGCTAAAAGTCACTGTTCTAGGTTCTCTGTAAGACATCGTGAAAGCTTGCTGCATTGATATATTATCTATAGTACCATCTATTCTTTGCGTTTCATCACCTTGTACCGCTATCACAAAAGAGTTTACTAAATCAGCTTCATAAGTACTATCAAACTCGTTAACATTACTCCATGTAGAACCTTCCACTGGTTGTCCTGTTGAATCTAATTCACCAATTGTTACAATTAAAGGTTGATCTGGATTAAAACCAACTTCTCTTATTTTATTACCTTGTAAGTCAAATTTACCTGTAGCAACGCCCATAGTATGATCAATACCGCTTATTTTAAAACCAAAACCTTTGCTGTTATAATAATATATTGCTAATTTTGCAGTGCTATTTTCAGATATACTGTGTGTGAACTTTATTTTATATTGCTCAAATTGATTTATAGTTTTATCAATTTGTTGGTTTACATTTATAAATCCAAATTTATCACCATAATAATTAACAGCTGGGCAATTGTTAAATACTAAGCATTCCTCAGGAGATGAATCAGTTGCTGTTTTCCAATAAACATAATCATTTATAGACGTATTAAATTGATCAAAATTCCAAGACCCAGCAGAACCACCTAAAAATACTTTTCTTGAATCTGTAAGTTGTATATTACTTATTTGATATTCTTGAGCTGTGCCTGGTACGTCTCCATCTGAAAACTTTATTCTATCTATAACGTTTGCAGAAGAAGCGAAGTCTCCGGTAGTTTGAGAACTAGCTATATCGAAATTACCAGTAGTACTATAGTCTACACTTGGTGTGTCGCCAATATTGCCACGTAAAAATACCCAAGGCTCAGCAGGTAGAGGAGGAGTGGCTGCGGCTGCCGACGGGTTGTAATTACTTTTATCACCATCAAAGTTAAACTTAATAAGATAATTACCTTCGTGTTGTATATCTTCAAAATAAAGACCTTCGTGATTACCAGAGCCATCATCTATAGTGATATAACCTTTTAATTTTCCAGAAAAATTATCAGTACGTGGATTATTGTTAACTGTAAACCTCAATTCCCAACCCTTGTTTGATACTGTTGGAGGTTGCGAAGTGTTAGCTGTACCAAATTCCTGTGTCCAAAAATATTGCCCATCATTTTTATCCGCCGGAACTTGCCAACACAACCCAGGTCTCTGGAAGTAAATATGTTTTTTCTGAAACATATGTACCATGGTATTAGTGTTTCCTATACCATCGTTAAGCGCCCATTTTTCTGCTGTACCAGATGTACTAGCCCAAGTTGAAAGATAAGAGTGAGATAATCTTTTAGCAATTATTCTATTTATTCTAAGACCATTGTTTGCGTTATAAACTCTAAGTGCAAATTGGTTTGAAGCCTTACCATAAGTTGCCCAACTTGGACCTTGTGTCATGACGTTACTACTACTATCAATTTTAAATATACCTCTTAATACAACTTTGTTATCACCAGAACCATCACTACGACCATATTCCGTCCTTTTTGTAGGTACTAATCCAACGTGTAAATAATTATCACTTGGATTATTAGCACTACCCGATCCATCAAAATAACCTACACCATATTCAGGATTTATATCTACACCATTAGTATAATTAAAATTTGTATGATCTGCTACTCCCAAAACCATAACCCTAGTGTTTGGCCAAACAAGTTGGCTGTATTCTGTTTTTAAATCTGGATTTCCTGGGTTAGCAGGTATACCGTCTTCATAAGTATTGTCAAACTCAACATCTACTAAATACCAACCAATTCCAGCACCGTAACCCCAATGCGATCCACTTGGAAGATCATATATTAAATGTGTCGACCCAGAGGCATTGCTGCTAGCATGGAAATATTGTTCATTATAAGTAACAAGTGCTGGCGCGGAACTAGTATTACTTCTATCATAATTATTGTTTGTCTCACTCTTCCTATTAAAGACTAAGCCATGTGCACCGATTCCAGTTGGTTGGTGAGCCGAGCCATTGTGACCGTAGTTATTATGTGCTGTGTCGTTAATTCTTGGAGCATCACCCTGGCCTAAATTCAAATAAGCGGGATTTGGGTTTAGCGAGTGATCCCAATCGTAAGGAACTGAATATTTCACAGGAACGTTTGGTGGTTGTGATATGTTGTTAACGTTTTTAGATTGTTGAGTGATTTCAACGCGGTTATACGTCTGTCCAAATTTACCAGGTAATCTACTCCACCAATAACCATGACTATCCGGGTGATTCCAACTACTAGTTAAACCATGATGTATAACTTCCGTCCACGCGGGAACTTTAACAGGTGGAATAGCATCAACAGCATGTTGCCCATATGGATATTGGCTAGCAGTCTCTATTCCAGTAAAAGGATCGTAATTAGGTTGTACAGAAGAAGTATCTACACCAAAAGCTTTTGTTATTTTCATATTTTTAACCTCAACCAGTGGGTAAGCCATTTGTTTGTATGGAGTAGTACCGCTGCTGTAGGTATTGTTAACCCAATAACCACCAGTAGTGCCACCTCTTGGTAAAGATAGTCTCACTTTAAGATCGTCAACAACCGTTCTTGTTCTTATATGATCAACTCCATTTTTTTTAGGACCAAAAGATTTTTGTTGATCAGGGTCTATAAATTTCCAACTTGCTCTAATAATAACAGTTTTAGAGTCTGTAGTTTCGTGTGGAGCAGGACGGTTTTGACTGTGAGCCCATCTTAAACCGTTTATAGTATTTGTATTTGGAAAGGTAACAGAATTTGAATCTGCATAGTAATTTGTACCGGAAGGTCTTGAAAATCCACTAAACTCAAAAGTACCATTGCCTCCTGATGCACTGTCACCATCAGTATGTACATATTCAAAAGATGATCCACCTGGCGAAGACATAGGGTTTTTCATACCGTTATACCACTGACCGCCCACTCCTATTGCGTCTTCTTTCCATATCTTGTTAGAATCTATTTCGTTAGCACCATCTCTAAGTTCTATTTTAGGTATAATATAGTTTTGTCCAAAACCTATGTATTGAGTTGGGTATGATCCAGGGTAATCAGGATCTCCCGGCACCACATAAGTAGGAAAACATTTTAGTTCTATTTCAACATGTATTTCATCACCGTTATATACTTTTCTATGAAGATTTCCGCTAATAGTGCCAGTTTGCCCAAAAGTTAACGGAAAATTTGGAGGCAAATTACTATTACTAGTAAGTGGCTCACCAATGTCATAGTTTAATCCACCTACATTATAAATATTTACAGATGTAGGTGGGCTACCAGTGTTATTGGTCTCAATAAAAGCATCATCATCTAAAACTCTATCAAACATTATATTGTTAGTACCAGCATTTCTAGTAATACAATTAGACACGTAATTGCCGTTACTTCCTTGAATACCAAAATATAGTAATTTTTCTACAGCTGGATCTTGGCTGTCCCAAGTACCCCAATATTTAGCATTTAAAGGGTCTGTGCCAGGGGTTGATTGAGATTCGTTGACATAACCATAACTACCACCATGGTTTCTTCTAATATAACCATGTATAAAAGGATCAATATCCATACCACCAGAACTCCCACTTAGATAACTATTTCCCCAAATGTCACCTGTCCAAGCGGCGAAATCACCATGCCAAAATCTTCCTGACACACCACTACCACTCTCTGGTAAGCTTGAAGTATAAGTAGCCGGCTCAAAATTAGTAGTTTGAATACCTTGAGTATACCCAGCGTCAATCGCGTTTTGTTCTGCAGCGGCAGATGTAGAGCCATAGCCAGTGAACGATTGTTGTTGTCCTGTCGCGGGATTTGTCGCTATTACCTCCCAATTGCTTTGAGTTTGTTGGGATCCAGGGAGAATTTCTGGCACCGCTGGTTTAATATCTCCAGCTAGCATCTCGACGTGGTGTATTACTGAGACAGTGGCGGTTAAATCATAAGAGGCTTGAGTAAAAGCAGGCCAATCAAACGCGTTAACAGGAGTACTATAGCTGTTTACTTTACTTTGTTCAAAAATATAATGCAANGAAACTCCATTGGCAATCCCTGGATTTGACACTAAACTTAAAGAACCTAACGTGTAAGCTTCCAATGCTTCTCCAGTATCTAAATAAGAATCTAATATAAAGTTTTCGCTAAACTCCGGTATATTAGATAATGTTAAGTTATAACCTTCTTTGTAAGAGTCGTAAGTACCAATTAAAGAGTGGTACCGTGATAAATTATCTCTAAACCAATCGTTCATTCCAGCTTTAGATATAGGTGTTAAACCATCTTTAGACAATCTAAGCACCGCACCTCTTTGTTTGTCTGTAAAATAAGCTCTATAAGACTCTGACGCAAAAGACTCTGGATTTGTAGCTATACCATATTCACCCACAAAAGGTATAGTTTGTCCTAAAACATTTTCATTAGCTGTCAACTGCGGGTTACCATCAGCGTTGAATACAGCGTCTTTATTTGCTAAAACTTTAAGAACTTTGTCTTCACAAAACGTAACTAAATCTGTGTTTCTACTAAATAATTTTTGTATACTACCATATGTTGGGTTTAAATCTTTAGTGATTTTTTCAGCCATTATAAACTGATTTAAATCATTTACACCAGAGTTGGAATTATATATTCCAGAGTATATTAAACCATTTTTTCTTCTTTCTTCTTGATAAGTTTCTTGTATTGTAGTGGATGCTTTTACACCGTTAGTAATAAACGG
>JGI25128J35275_1000397_pt1 | contig 13535 bp, 9 predicted proteins | sample ETNvirenome_2_60_FD_35275 | JGI IMG/M metagenome (IMG submission 35275)
TAAAACGGTTGGAATGTCATTGTACTGCCATTACAACTTATATTAGGACCATAATACTGTCTACTTTGTGCTCCATTGTTTTGAAATTGCACAGCTTGATTTGTGACATTTCCCGTCGCAGCGGCCACAGGGTTACTTACGTTGTTATCCTCACCTTCAGCAAGTACGGGTGTACCTATTGAGAGAAGATAGAGTAAGATGAAGTAGTTGAATCTGTTTCGATTGTTCTGTCTATTGTTATAGTTTCGATAGTACCAGCGTCTCTGGTTGTGATCTGTAGATCCCAATCCGTTGCGTTGGATGTGGGAGTGTATACTGTGTCTGCGTGTCCAATACCTCCGGCACCAGTTATAGTAATATTTGTACCGCTGTAAGATTCTGAAGCTGATCCCTCGATCTCGTGTACTATCTCCTCTGTTATTGTTTGTTGTGTTGTGGTTGTTGACTGCATACTTCCTGTTGTAAAGGAAGGAGTCACGGTGTTTGCTCTTGCTATGCTGGGTGATATCAGAGCTAAGAGAAGAATCCATTTCTTCATTGTTTTGGTTTGTCTGTTTTTTGCATTGGGCAGTTTATTGGGGTTTTAGAATTGCCATTAGATTTGCCTGTAGTCAAACCGAAAGTTGCCAAAGCTCCCGTAAAGACGCTGGCGACGAACGTGATATCGCTGTTTCCAGACTTCTTTACCATCGGTATTTCTACATAATTCATAGTAATAATAAAACCAGACCAAACTACTACACCTAATCTTACAAAGGTTCCCAGTATTTCAATTTGATGTTCTTTGTCCTCTGCGGCATCTTTTAGTTTACTTAAGAGTCCTTTCTTTTTTTCTTCTGGCGGTTTTCCTTCCATTTATTTATTTTACCTTGTAGGAACTTCTGTAGTCTTTTTTTAATATTTTCTATAATCGGCTGTGTAAAAGTTGTAGCAGCAACTGCTGTAACAGCTGCTATGCTAGTTGTAACTAATACTTCAGTCGAAGGTATAGGTATTGGTGGTAAGGGTGGTATATTTAGTTTTGGAGTTGCTGGGACCTCAGTTTCAGTTGTTTTTGGTTTTACTCCCTTTTCATCTCGAAGATCGCTAGGAGGTACAACCATAGGAACGTAATAAGGTACGTCAGCTGTTGGTAAAGGTATTTCTACCGTTTTTATTTTTGTTATGCTGGGGATAAGGATGCTTGGAATGTTTTCCATGATTCTTTTACCGCATCTGTCCAAACTGCATTACATATAGCAGTAACCTCTGCTGGTTCTGCACTTATGTCTGAATCTGGTTGTAAAACATATCTTTCAAAAGATCTTGTTAATTCTTTGCCATCTTTTTTAATGACTGTTGCTTTGCGGACTTGTACCGCTTTATATTGACCGACAATTTCTATCTTGTCGTATTCTATTGATTCGCTTAATGCCATAATTTATGCTGCTTGATATGTATGATTAAAAGCTAAATAGTGATTACTTGTAGCACCTAGTCCACCAAACTGGTTTGCAGTTACAGCAGTCCAAGATTGACTATATCTAGTAATGGTAAGATAACCATTGCTAGTATTACCAGAACTTTCAAGAAACATTCCTATATCAGAACTTTCATCTAATGTGACACCATGTGTTGCGACAGAAGACATTCCACCGTTAGAAACTTCAGTCCCTGCGGCAGCAGTAAAAGGTAATGATATTCGAGCTTGACCACTCATACTATTGTTAACTATGTATAACCTTATTCTTCCATGTACATGAACAATGTTTCCTACTTTTGTGTAAGCTAACGTATCGTCAGTACCGTAAAGAGCTATACTTCCAGCTGACTGTCCTGTGAGGGTAACTGTGTAAGTACCTTCTTCATAGTCGTCGAGATAGTTATCTGCACTTGAAGTTCCAAATCTTACACCACCACTTAGTACTACATCTCTCCAACGATAACCAGTATGATAACCTAAATCTAAATTTGCATCGGTTCGTGGATAAGTATGTCCAATAAAAGAATTACCTTCTCCATTTACATACCAAACCTGAGAGTTTGCAGTTGTATCGTATAGTTTTATTGCAGAACCTTCTGATGTTACTGTATTAATAACAATTTTTTGTCCATTATAAGTTAATCCAGCTTCACCATTTAAAGTATCAGTAGTAGCAGTAGAGGTAATAACTCTATTATCACCTTGGTTGTTTATTGTTGTGCCAGAAGGAATATTTATTGTTTCAAAAGCTGGAGGTGAACCAGCTCCTGTTGATGTTAGTACTTGTCCGTCTGTACCGGGACCAACTGTTGTAGGATTACCAGATGCGTCATATGTTATTACATGACCATCNGTACCAGCTTTCATTTCAGTTATACCAATAGCATCATTNGCTACTTTAGCTTCAGTTACAGCATCATCAGCTATACCTGTAGTTTTGACTTGAGTTAATGCCATTAGCCTAAACCTTCTGATTTACGATAATCTGACCATGCAGTCTTAACTTCATCTGTCCAAGCTGCATTACATATAGCTTTTACTTCGTCTGGTTCTTTACTTATGTCTTGATGAGGAGCTACTGAATGTCGATTAAACGCTCTTGTTAATTCTTTGCCATCTTTTGTGATGACTATTGCTTTTCTTATTTGTACATGTTTGTACGGTCCTACGACTTCTATTTTGTCGTATTCTATTGTTTCTGTTAATGCCATAATTTATGCTGTACGATAATTAAATCCAAATGTGATACTACCAGTTGATTGCACCATAGAGCTGTGTCTTAAATAATCATTAGATCCTGTTGACAGAGAAGATGTCATAAAACGGACATCTGTACCAGAGACATAACATCTAACCATCTCTGAAAATTTATTGTTTTTAGAAGCACTAACAGCACCACTACCACTAAATCCACCACTATTAGTAAATGGTAGTCCACTTACTATTATTGAGTCATTAGAAGATGTATCACTAATTGCAGTTATACTTGCACCACCAATAACCAATTTACCAATTTTGACATACCATGGATTGTTAATGTTTGCAGTTCCGGTGTTAATTGTACCTGTCCACTCTCCACATTCATAATCATCAAGCAATTCAGATTCATTACTAACACCAGTACCATCAGCAGTTGCNGANAAGTCAATACCGTTTCCAGAGTTGAAGCTAATATTATTTGCTCCACCAGCTGCAACGCCTGTTAAGTTAGATCCATCAATCGCTGGTAAAGTACCTGTGATGTTAGCTGCAGGAATGTTAGTTAAAGAAGCTCCAGATCCACTAAATGTTGTTGCTGTAGCAGTTCCTGTTATTGTAACTCCAGTTGCGGTTGTGGCTAATTTTGTAGCACTCGAAGCACTACCACCAGCATTTGCTGTTACATAGTTTAGATTTACAAAACCGTGTTGACTTGCACCAACAGCAGCACATTGTATTCTTGCAACTTCATGTGCAGTACTATCAGAAGAACCAAAAGTAATTTTTTGTCCAGAATTACTTAACCATATATCATCTGATAAGCCATCAATTACTATAGAGTTCTGTTGAACATATCCACCGTTAGCATCTGTAGCTGCTGTTTTTCTTTTAATTTCAGCGTAGGAAGCAAGATCAATTTTGTCATCACCCTCAATTTTAATATTATTACCATTAGTTTCTAAGTTACCGCCTAGTTCTGGTGTTGTATCAGCTACTAAATCTGTGTTAACAGTCTCAAACGTAGGATCTGCTCCGTTGTTTGATCTTAAGAACTTACCATTACTAGAACCATCTCCATGTGGTAATTTGGCTAGTGTTACTGCTTGATCTGCAATCTTGTCTGTAGTAACTGCACCATTTATAATTTTAGCTGTACTTACTGTTCCATCTCCCGGTGTAGGAATTGTTACAGCAGAACCTATCTGTATAATAAATACAGAATCTCCACTTTGTAAGTTAGCACCAAATACAATAGTATTACTATCTACAAGTGCAAAACCTTCGCTAGGTGCAGATGTGCCTGTGTTAGCTTTTTGTACAACACCATTAATAGAAACTATTAACTGTGCTGCATTTGTTACACTAGCTGCTGCTCCTGAGTTACTAACTTCTCTAAGGTCATATGTAGCTATACTTCCATTAAATGTTGGTGCTCCACTACCACCAGCTGGGCATAAAAATAGATATTTAAATTCACCAGTTGATGTTACTTCTTTCCATGCTGATGTAGTACCATCATACACTTTCATTTTGTTAGCGTTAGTGTCATATACTAAATCACCAGCATCATTACTAGATCCCGGTTCACCAGCATTTACACGATAACGAGCGTTAAAGTCATTTATATCATCACTAAGCTGTTTAACATCAGTTTCAGCTGCAAGTATTTTATGGTAATTATATGTTTGACTAGATCCAGTAGATGAAACCATTAGACCTACACCTGTAGCTAATGTTTCTCCATATAGACTAGATGGGAAATTATTTATTGTTACGTTATCAGATCCATTACCTACAGTTCTTGCAGTAGTAGATGTACCACTACCACTAACTACCATACCAGCTGCATCTGAAATACTAATTACAACACCAGCACCGGGTTGAGATGTTGGGAAGTTATCTTCATCTGCTATAACTTCTAATCCACCAATAGGTGCAATTTGTGCTGCAACATAATCTACTACAGCTCCAGATGTAGGAATGTGAGAGTCACTATTAGATATAGTTGTTTGTTCACAACCTATCTTAGCAATGGTTACTGAGTCAGCAGCAAGTTTATCTGTGGTTACGTTAGCGTCAGTAATTTTAGATGTTGTTACTGAGTTAGAAGCAAGCTTTGCATCTGTAACCTGTGCACCACCAATATGAGCTGTATCAATTGATCCGTCAACGTAATGTTCAGAATCTATACTGTCATCAGCTATCTTTGCATTAGTAATAGCATCTGCAGCTATTTTAGCTGTAGTTACGTTAAAATCTGCTATGTGAACTGTATCTATACTACCATCTGTATAATGCTCAGAATCTATAGCATCGTCTGCTATTTTAGCACCTGTTACTGCATCAGCACCAAGAGCTGTAGTATCTACAGAACCTGCTGCATAATGTTCAGCATCAATAGAGTCAGCTGCTAAATGTTCAGAATCTACAGCGTCGTCAGCTATCTTAGCTCCAGTAATTGCGTCAGCTGCAATCTTAGCTGTAGTTACATTTAAGTCTGTAATTTTAACAGTAGTTACTGCGTCAGATGCTAAATCAGCAGCTACTATTGAACCATCAACAATTTTAGATGAGTCAACAGAGTTAGATGATAAGTGTGCGAGATCAACTGAACCGTCTGCAATATGTTCTGAATTAATTGCATCATCAGCAACCTTAGCTCCTGTTATTGCATCTGCTGCTATCATTCCAGTTGCTACAGTTCCTGTGTCTCCAGTTGTAACGACTGTACCTGTGGTATCAGGAAACGTAATAGTTTTGTCTGACGTAGGGTCAGCTACTGTTATAGTTGTTTCAAAATTATTATCTGTAGAACCTTCAAAAGATATATCAACATTCTCACCCATGTGCAGATTACCTGTCATGGTACCACCACGAGAAGATAACTTTTGCTCGTCGTACTCCATAGCTTTACGCATTACTTGGAGTTGGTTATTATTAAGGTCTGCAGATGTAACCGAAGCTCCGGGAGAATAGGTTGCTCTTGGTGTAGGAGCACCCATATCCGTAACTGGTTGTATTACAACAGCATTAGTACTTGCTAAATTAGCTCCACCAATGTGAACTGTTTTATTAGTAAAATCTACTGTATATTCTCTGGGATCGGCGGATTCATTAATTGTGCTAGTAGTAAAAGTAAGTTTAACGTTATCTAGTTCTACTTCTACTTCTGAAGCTTTAAATACATCAAAACTCCCTGAGTAGCTAAATGTATTTGCTGTGCCGTTATTAACATTACCGGCTATAGTTTTTTTTGTATGTGCCATTTAGTTTCTTTGGGAATTTTGTATTGTTCTCCTAGGAAAACTTAATTCTAAAATTTCGTTTCTATTTTCTCTTGTACGAGATGTATGTCCATCTTTTTCTGACATTAATTTTTGTAAGTCAGCATATCCCGGGTGACTAGGTTGTTTTAATTTTGCCCAAGCTTTTGATCTAGCTTGATTCATAACATTATCTATAAGAGTGTTGTGTGGATATGTATTAGGATTAATATCATAAGCTGCAGGATTATTTACATTGGCTTTCATTTCAGCCATAGAATTTTTTACATCCTGCCTAGTAGCTAAATGATTTAAAGCTTCTTCTACATTTTTAAATTTCTTATAGCCAACAGTTATTGGAACGGTTCCTATAGCATTTTGAAAATGTGCTCTTACTTTTGCATTTTTAGTAAACGAATAACCACCATATGCATAAGTAGTAGATTTTAAATCATAATTACTTTCTAATAATAATTTACGTCCCGGTGAACTGCTTCTAACATCCATTTGAATAGGAGATATAGCGTTAAAAGATCGACCAATAATATTCCAATTTCTAATTGGTTTACCATTAAGTATATCACTTTTTTCTGGTAATTTATCTCCAGCAAAAGGTTCTAAAAATTGGTTTCTATTTCTAATTGAATCCCACATATCAGAGTTTAATTCTTTCATGTGTGGATTAATCCATTTACCAAATTCATTACGCATACCTGCTAAAGGTATACTATTATTCATAATATTACCAGCTCCTTTTTCCCAAGCTCCGGGTTTAAATTGAGCCATTTGCATCATCTGATCTAAACCAGACATATAAGTTTTACCTTGTAAACCTCTACCAATAACAAATGCCATAGCTTGTAATCTTTTTTCTGCCCATTCTGAACCCATTAATTCTATATTATCACCAATATCAGCTATTGCAGAAAATATAGTGTTGTAAGGTTCTAATCCTGAGTAATCAAATCCTACATTACCTATGTACATATGATTAGGTTTCCAACCAGCATTAATCCAGTTTTGTTTTAAACCTCTATCAGCAGGACCATTGCCTGTTAATTGACCAGCTTGATACATACCAGCAAATGTCATAACAGTCGCTGCACCTACAGCTTGTCTACCAGCAAAAAGATTTCTAGCATTAGCTAAATCATTAGCATTTTCAATACCATATTTAGCTTTTAATTTGGTAAAATCATCTCCTCTATGGCTGAGAATATCAATAGATTCCTTATGTAATGCACCTAATAATGGTGTGTTTTTATACGTAAAGTTTAAACCATTAATACCAGTTCTAGCAAATAAATAGAAAGGTTGTATTAAAGGTGCTTTTTTAAATACGTTATCTAATTCACCTGCAATACCTTTTAATGGACTGGTTAATGTTATTTCTTCAAACTGTTTTTTTAAGAAAGAATCTTTTGCAAAATCAATATTACCTTCGTTATCTAATATACGTTTTAAATAATTTTCTTCTGCTTCTTTTAAAATGTCAGGAGTCAATTTATCAAAATTACCACCTGCAGCTTCTAAAGCTTCTCTAAATCCAACTTCTTTTGCTCTAGCACGTGACATTAAATGTTTAAAAGTTTCGTCAATAGATGACATAACACGTGGAGACCAAGTAAGAAGTTTGTTATTATTTAAAGTTCTTGCTACATTAGCTGAATAAAAAGCTGCTTTATCACCTAACGTACCATGACGTTCTGTCCATTTAGCAACTGCATTCCAACTTTCATCTCCTCTGGTAGGACCTTCTGAAAATCTAGTACGTATATCAGCAATGTCAGCGTTCCATTTAGATTTAAAAGTTTTTCTAAAAAAAGTAAATGATTCTGGAACCAATTCAAACATACCTTTTAATTTAGCTATAGAAGCTGTTCTACTTGCAATGTCACCAGTAAAAGGTGCTTTTATACTAGCTCCTACAACTTCGTTAACAGCATTTAAATATGAGTTAGTTGTAGTTCCTAATAAAGCTCTTAAAGGTGTTTTAGGTCCACTAAGAACACTATTAATCATTACACCTCTACCTTCTTCTAATAACATGCCGGGTTTTACTTGACCAGCAAACTCACCACCACGTACTTTAGATCTCATAAAAGCATTAAAATCTTCAATAGTACGTATATTATCTGACATTTTAAATATGTCTAAAATACCTTCTGCTAACTCATCAGAGTCTGCACCTTCTAATAAATCCATCATCATTTTGATACCATTATTAGTTTCTGAAAGTATTTTTAATTGTTCTCCATCAACAAGTTTATCAATCTCTCTAATTTGTTTAGCTGTTAATTCACCATTAGATTCTAGCATTTTTTTAGTAGCTAAATCCCATTTAAATCTAGTCTTGTTAACTTCAGTTAAACCTAATGAAAGGTTTTTCCGAATGTTATCCATGACACCACCTTTAGCAAAGATATCTCCTTTACCTAATAGTTCTCCAGCTGCATCAGCATAATCTCTTAAACGTTTAGTTGTAGAGTTAATAATAGCATCACTTACAGCTAAGTTTTTAACAAACCATTTTTTAGTACTATCTAATGTTTCACCCGGTTTAAATTTAGTTTCTAAAAATTTCTTACCAAAAAATTCACCGTTAGTAAATTGACTAGCATCTCTACCTAAAACTTCTTTGATAGTTTCTAAACTACCTTTAAATAAATTACCTAAATTTTGATTTTCAGGTGTTAAGTTTTTAAGTGTATTTTGTACATTTTCAGTATTCCAAAATTTATTAGTAGCTGCATCATCAATCCAAGGATCAGGTATACCACCTTTAGAAAATTCTGCTCTTTCTATAGGAGTAAATATTTCATCTACGGTACCACCTTCTATACCAACTTGACCTCTAATTTCATCTACTTGATCTACAACTTCACCTATATCAGATCTAATTGGAGCTGTACCTTGACCATTAGTAGTTCTTTGATTTTTAAATTCACCGTAAGTAGAATCTAAATCTGCATCAGTACCTTTACCATCTTGCCATTTACTAGCTGGACCTTCAGCTGCTATTTTAGTTTGATCTACTGCAGCGTCAGCTGTATCATTTGCAACTTGTGTTCTTGCATTCCAAATATCAAGAGGAGTTTCTGGGTTTTTAGGTTTAGCATTTAAAGAAGTTTGTAACTTATTCCATTGATTTGGAGCTGTTTTACCTAAATAATGACTACCTACTCTTCCTAAACTTCTAAATAATATATTACCAGCTAATAAACCACCAGCGTCCCAACCCATTTCACCACGCATAAACTCAAGTTTTCTACTAAATGATCCTTCTTGACCATATGCTAATTTTAAAGCATCTGCTTCCATTTCTGGATGAGCATTTAATATTGCTTTTGTTTCTTTTGTGCCATGAAATGTTTTCATTGCATTAGTGTTTAAATCAGTAAATATATTAGTTGGAATAGTTTCGGTTGCCCAAGTAAATGCAATAGCTTTACCACCAGTAGCAAGAAATCCAGCAGGATTTGCCATAGTTATATTAGTAAGTGCTCCCGGATAGAAAAAACTAGCTGCAATAGCTGGACTATATCTACCCAACTCAAACATTAATGGATCACTCCATACACGATTAACTGGGTTAGCAATAGCATAAGATAAAGATTGTGGATTTTTATGATTTAATATCCAATCATCTAATTTTGCATCTTTAGTTTCAAATGCATCTTGATTAAACCAATCATCACCAGTACCTAAATACTTTTCACTTTGTGCAAAACCTGCAGTAATTTTTTCAAAACCTGATAAAAAATCACCTACTGATTGTTGTAAACCACCAAGACTAGATGCTCTAAGTTGTTCACCATCTAACTCATCTTTTGGTCCTAATATACCTTTTCTACGTTGATGATAGTAAGGTATCATAGGATTAAGATTAGCTATAGCACCTAATCGTGCTTTAAAATCTTTGTTTTCTAAACTTGTTAACCATTCTTGTGTTAACTGAGCTTCTCTTTCTGGAGTAATTTCTCCCATTCTGGAGACATCAAACCAATCAGAAAAACTAACTTGTCCATCTCCATTACGATCATATTTAGCTGTAAGAAGTTCATCGTTACGTATCGAAGTTACTAATTTATAAGTAGCTTCTAAGTTAATATCACCACCAGCTTTATGATATTCGTCAAAAAGTTGACGTTCATCATCACCGTATTGATATTGTATATTAGCCATTTTAGCTAAAGTAGGATCAACTCCTGTTGCTAAAACTTCTTCAACATTTACAAATCCTGTAGTAGGATCTTCTTGAAATCTGTTAGGACCATATGTTACAGGTTCTTCAACAACTTCAGGTTCAACTGCTTCAGCTGTTTCTACAGGTTCAACTGCTTCAGCTGTACCTTCTGCTTGTTCAGCATCTAATGCTTGTTGTTCTGGAGTTCTATAATCTTCATCAGGATATCTGTTTTGAATATCCTCAATCTGTGCTTCTGCTCCTTCAACTTCTAAATTAGCATCTGCATCTGACACCGTATCGAGATTTAATTCTAATTCATCCATTATTTTAATAAACCTCCTAATGGATTATTTTCCATTCGACGACGTGCTTCTTCAATTTTACGACGTTTTATAGGATCGTCTGGTAGTTCTCGTGCATAAGTATCTCCGTCCATAATATCTGGTAATGTAAGTATATCTTTTAAATCTCTTGGTATATCACCTTTTTTTTGTAAATAAGTTTGCATTTCTTCAGGAGATACATAACCGGGTATGAGACTTGGTAAATAACTTTGCCAATTTTTTTCGTTATCCCAAACTGATGTGCCTCTACCAAACCTTTGACTATCTATTAACATTTTGTTTACATGTGTAACTGTTTCATCAGAAATATTGGTAAAAGCTCTAGCTATAGATTGATCAATTTTTTGAGAACCACGAGGGTTAGGAATAACCTTTCCATCTTTATCTATACCAGTTTGAAAATCTACAGCTCTAGGTCTAGATTGACCTAATCCATTTGCATAACCGTTAGCTTTTAACTGAGCATCTACTATACCCCACCATCCGCCTTCTCTTGGATTTCGACCACGTGCTATACCTTTATAATAAGCTAAAGCATCCTGATCCATATAAAGACCTCTGGGACCATATTTTTCTATATTAGTTTGTATCTTAGTTATTTGGTTTAGACCATAACTGCCACCTATAACTTCTTTAGTCATAATGCTTGGGTTTTGAGAAATTTGTTCTTTACTCATTCTAATTTGAACAACTCTCATATCACCTTTTTTAGCAGTTTTTTCTATACTTTGTCCAATAACTACATATTTATTACCGGGACCACCTTCTTCAATTTCTCTTAAAATTCCTTTAGAATCAGGTAAAGGTTCTTTAGTTTGGGGGTCAACTACTTCTTGAGCATGTAAAGCATAGTGACTTGCTTGTGAAGGACTATAACCCATTGCTACATATTTATTGTATTTATCAGCATAATCAACCTTAGCGTTTTCAAGTGCTTCAATATAGTCAAGACTTTTTTCATTACCTTTTATACCCATAGACTCCCAAGTTTTATCAAGAGCAGCTTTAATTTTTTTCTCAGATCCAAATTCTTGTAATGCAGCTTTTTCTAATCTACTTGCTTTTTCTCTATACTCTAAAGCTGCTTTAGGATGAAATGCATCTAACTGTTCATTACTAATATAACCGTTTTGACTAGCCATTAAAGCTACAATTAAATCTTTATCTTCTCTTTCGCTACGATCACTTGCAGTTTCATAATTAGTAACACTTGATGGAATAGTAAGACCCATCTCACCAAATTGTCTTTTATATTGGTTAACTTCAGCTGCAGTTAAATCTCCTTGTCTAGCTTCTTCAATAAACTTAACTTCTAAACCTGTACCTGCGGCTTCTAGATTTTTTAGATCATTATCAATTTTTTTAGTATAACCATCTTTAATCTGTTGTTGTAATGTTGCAGTCTTTCCGGGCCAATGTTGAGCGTAAGTTGTACCGGGTTTAGCACCTAACTGTTTAGCTAATCTATCTGGCATAGGTTGATTAAGTATTTCAGCAGCATAACCAGAATCATTATTATTAATACCTTCTGTAACTATTATACTTTCCAAAGCTTTCCACGCACCACTATTACCTACTATATTATTAGATCCATCTACAGTTGCAGCTGTTTTAACTAAAAAATGGTGTATATCTTCACCAGATTTTGCACTTGTTTTCCAAGTTATTTCTGCTTTACTTCTAGTATTAGAAGATGATTCTATATTATATCTAGATCTATATTTAGCAATAGAATCTTCTTTAGATTTTTGTATAGCAGAGTTAGTACCAGCAAGTTCTAAAAGTTCTGGAGAAAATTTATGTAAACCAGCAGCTTTTTTAATATCTGCTGCTACAACTTGAACAGCAGCTTCTTTAAACTGTATGCCATTTACATTATTATCGTGCAATTCTTTAGGTGTAAAATTTATACCTTGAATATTAATAGCTTTCTCACTATTCTGCATAGCATGAGCAAGTTTGTCAGGAAACGTATCATTAAACATACGTAACTTTTCTTTAGCATAACCTACTTGTTCCCAAGGAGATAATTGAGCTATACGATCTGCATCTGGATAAACATCAGGACCTGACATCTTAAGCATTTCACCTTTGATCTCATGGTACCTAGTATCTGTTTCTGTTAATGTAGATAATTCAGATTCTAATTCTACTAATTTTTGTGCGTTAATTTCTGCTGTTTCTTGAGCTGCTATTCTACCTGCTTCTTGTTTCTTTTCAATATCTTTTTTTCTCATCTCTTTTAATGTAGATGAAAATGCAGATAATTGATCACTTAATTGACCAGCCTCACGTATACCACGATTACCCATGGTGTTAGCCATGTTAGTACGTTGAGCATTGGCTTGTTGAACGTTGAATCTTTCACGAGATCTCATACGTTCGATATTTCTATCGTATGATGATGACATTATACCACCTCCATATTAATATCTATCATATCATAATTAACATAAAAGTACCCATCTTGCACACTTATAGCTTGAGGTAATTTAGTTATGACATCTTGAGCCATAGCACCACGGTAACGAGTATCTTTACCTTTGTAGTTAAATTCATATATTTTATATCCTAATGGTGAGAGACCTATTTCTTTAATATTTTCTTTTAATCTTATATCACTAGCTCCACCATAAGCACCGGGAGGTCTAGTGTTGCTTATTTTAGTAGGTTTAAACACACCAGCTTGTTGAAATCCACCAACTGCACTACCAGCTAATCCTAGTATTAAACCAGCTGATGATTTTTTCGGTTCCAGTTCTGGAGCCATAGGCGTCGGTCCGTGTATAGGAGCAAACCTAATCTGTTCATACAAGTCTCTAGATTTAGATCTAGCTTCTTCAGTTTGTATTTCTTTAGAAACTATCGCTTCTTCTTTAGACATCATAAGATTATGCAATATTTCAGATTTTTGTTGTCCTAATTTTTTAGCACTTTTACCTGCTAATCGAGCTGCAGTCCGACCTGTTTGTGTACCTGCATACTCATTTTCATACATTTCTATAACAGCCTTTTCTATTTTTTGATCAGATTCTGCAAATAATCTATTTAATTTCTGATCTTCTTGAGTCCATTGA
>JGI25128J35275_1000400_pt1 | contig 13494 bp, 24 predicted proteins | sample ETNvirenome_2_60_FD_35275 | JGI IMG/M metagenome (IMG submission 35275)
TGGTTTGGTGGCGGTTCTGGCAAAGTGTATCGAGCTGATTTGTCACGGTTTACTGAAACGCTTGTTCCTGCTTGGGCAGCAGATGTAGTGTCAGTTAAAGATGGAACGTCTGGTGGTGCTGATGCTTCGCCAGGTAACGTTATGTTTATTGCTAGGGCTTTAGGCGAAACGTATTTTACTGATTCTACTAATGGTGTGCAGGGTGAAAAGTCTACTGGAGAGTTGGTTGCGTCTGGCACGTTAACTGTTGGTGATGTGAGTTGGAATAGCCAGTTTGATAAGGTGTTGAGGAACATTGAGATACGTTACGCTCCGTCAGCTTTGTCAGCTACGAACAATCAGTACAGTGAGTCAGGCGTAGAGTACAGCGGTAGCAGTACTCAGTATGCTGGTGCTGCGTCTAGCGCTGGTGGTTCGATAACAGCAACGGTTACGAATGATGAGAACGTTAGCGTTACGACAAGTAATTTGACTAATAAGACTGCTACGAACATTACAACGCTTGTGCCTGAGCTATCTGAAGCGTTCAAAGTGCAACTTAATTTAACTAGGGATTCTGTAGTGACTGCTGGTCCTATTATCGAGTCGTGGAGAATCCAAGCGTTCCCTGCTCCTACAAGAGTAGACGAAATAATTGTGCCAATTATTCTCAAAACAAGGGTTGCTACATCTAGGGGTAGAGGTTCCGCTATCGGGTACGATACGAAAGCTGAATACAATGCGTTGAAAACAGCTATGGCTAATCGGGAGATCATAACGTATCAAGAAGGTTCGCAAACTGACACTTGCGTAATCGACCAGATAGCTATGTCAGCAGAGAAATTATCTGATGATGGCAACTGGTGGGAAGGGGTATGCACCCTTCGACTATTAACTGTCCCCTAGAATGGTATATGACCAAAATCCTTTACTACGACATTGAAACAGCGCCTAACCTGTCTTATGTGTGGGGGCAGTACCAGCAAGATGTTATTCAGCATAAGCGTGAATGGTACATGATGTGTGTGTCGTATAGGTGGGAGCATCAGAAACGCACGCAAGTGTGTGCGATGGTTGATTTTCCTGAAGCGTATACGAAAGATCCTGAGAATGATTACCATGTTGTTAAGAAACTTTGGCATTTAATTGATGAGGCTGACATTGTTATAGCTCACAACGGTGACAGGTTTGATATGCGTAAAGCTAACGCTAGGTTCGTCTACCATGGTTTAGGTCCACCCACTTCTGTTAAGTCTGTTGACACGTTGAAGGTAGCTCGCAGGTATTTCATGTTTAACTCGAATCGTTTGAATCATGTAGGGCAGCACCTTGGACTTGGCGAAAAGGTAGATACTGGTGGTTTTCAGACTTGGGCTGGGTGTATGCGTGGCGATATGAAGGCTTGGAAGACGATGATTAAGTATGCCCGGCAGGATGTTGATTTGTTGCGTGAAGTGTATTTGAAGCTGCGACCTTGGATGACGAACCATCCGAACCTCAACATATTTACGCAGGAACATGCGTGTCCTACTTGCGGTTCACATAACTTGCATCGCAGGGGTTTGAGAACGACTCAAACGAATAGGTATCAGCGGTGGCAATGTAACGATTGTGGCTCGTATAGCAAGAGTCGATTGGCTGAGAAAACGGAAAAGCCCTCTATAGTTCCATAACGTTTAGTTGTACTGTGGGTTAATGGCTCGCTTTTTCTTTGCTTTGTCACGCATTTTGTTTGCGTTAATGCTTGTTATGGCTGTTCTTAGCCCTGCATCAGCGCAAGAAAACCAGCCGGAAACAACGTGTGTAGAAGAAGATGACTTGTTGCGTTGCACTGTGTGGGTTAACGAATTTGACAACGGTCCTATGTTCGCACTGGAGATAACAGAAGATCAAACTCCTATTAATGCTATTACGTTTACGTCTATGACTTGCGATGATTGGGATAATGCGCCTCATGCCTACGCTGCTGACCCTCACATTTGGTTGTACAGTGTTGACAGCGAAGGAGTCTTGACCCTGGTTGCGGATGATGATGATTCTGCTCCGCATAATGATGGCAGTAACATGTGTTGGGACAGTCAACTTACGCCTACGTTAGACATTGGAAGTTACCAACTTAAAGCTGATGCTTTTGACACTGATTATATTGGAACGTATACGATGGAGTTATCTGGTGGTGTCTGGTCTTTGATTAATAACTTTGAGCCTGCGCCTGATCCTGAACCGACTCCAGAACCAGAACCTACGCCCGAACCAACTCCTGAGCCTACGCCTGAACCTGTAGAACCTACGCCTGAACCAGACCCTGAACCTGAACCAACGCCTACGCCTGAAGAGGAAGTTGAGCCTCCCGTAGATGAGCCTATTCAAGATCCCACTCCCCTCCCACAAGAACCAGAAGAAGAGCCAGAACCAGACCCGCCGTGGGAACCCCCCATAGTACAGCCATCGCCACCCCCAGTGCTAATTCTTCCATCACCATTTGAAGAAAACCCGTTGCCACCAGTGACAATAGACATAGAGGAATTAGAAGAACTGCCATTAGAAGATGATATCATGTGGAACCTTGACGACGTAGAATGGGAAGAGTTTGACTTTGATGAGTTACCAGAAATTGAGTTTGTTGCAGAAGAAATTGAGACAGAGGAGGAAGAAGAAACAACTTTCTTTGATGATGGAGAACAGGCACAGCCAGGTGAAGTACAATCAGATGTGGAACTAGAGGAATATACTCTAGAGCTAGAAGAAGATATTGAGTTTGTTCTCGAAGAGTATGAGGACATTGAAGAGATAGACTTTGAGGAGTTAGACGCTGATGAACTTGACGACGAGATTCTTACTGAAATACTACAAGATGAAGAGACAGTTGAAGTCTTTCTTGAAGAAGTCTTAGAAGACAACCCGGATTTCTTTGAAGATGCCTCAGATGAGCAGATAACTGTTATCTTTGAGTCAGCACCAGAGATATTTAACGAAGCATCTGACGAAGTTAAAGAAGAACTTGAAGAAGAAATAAACGTGTTCGCTGGTGGCTTCGAGGAATATGTGCCAGAGGATTCAACAATATCCGTTGATGATCGACGTTCTATCATTGCTGTAACATCTGCGACTACAATAGTTGCTGGAGCTGCAATCGCAAGACCAACACCTCCACCAACTCCACGACCTGTGCAACCTGCACCGACACGACCTAGCAGTCCACAATCTGCTTCTCCCAGTGGTCCCGAAACCCCAAGGAGAAAAACAAGAGATGATAAAGCGTAAACTTAAACGACTAACTCACGAAGTGTTTATCCTTAGCCTTACTGCTGGGTCAACCGGAATCGTGCTTATCACGTTGTCAGGTGAAACCAGAGAGTACGGTATCTGGATTACCGCAGCTAGTTTTGTGTGCCACATGATAGGTGTGTGGATTGACTGGAAAGATGATTAAAGTATGGATAGACCAAGACCTATGCACAGGCGATGGTTTATGCGCTGAGATCGAACCAGCTATTTTTGAAATGCACGACGACGGATTAGCCTACGTCAAAGAAGCGCCCTGGCCAAACATCCTTAACGGAGGAACCGAACCTGCGTTACAAATGGCAAATGGTACAGCAACCGTACCTGAAGATCTACTACCTAACGTCATAGATGCAGCAGAGGAATGTCCGGGAGAGTGTATTTTTATAGAGGTTAAGTCGTGACGTTGGAAGCATTATTTTTAGTTATATTGACGGCTTGTTTGTTGCCGTGGATGGCGTGGATTTCAACCGTATTAATTAAGATTGAGATACGTTTAGCTAAAGGCGATGAAGCGTTAGAAACTGCTGAGGAACGGTTAGCTGACCATGAGCAAAGACTTCGAGCCTTAGAGCAACGCTGTTAGTAATTCAATAGCTAACGCACCTTGTTGAGGTACGACCCCATTCCCCAACATTTTCAATTGAGCAGTTCTGTTCAAATTTAAACCAGTTACATGACCTTCAGGTAAACCCATCATCCATTCAACAAACTTTGGTTCTACTCCTCGGTCATCGACTGGGACTGGTGGTTTTCTCCCGACAATTTCTGCCCATTGTCTAACCACATATTCATAAGGACCGAAGAAGGAGAAGCAGAATGTTTCTCTGCTCGTTTTTTCCAATCGATGTTCGGACCAAACACTTTCGAGTCTACAGTCGTTGGTGTCGGCAACAAAGTTGCTATTGCTAGAGGCAACTTGTCTGTCCTGCCCGGATACATCCTCAGCAAGTCTTGCGGACCGTCTGCTGCTACGTCTTTGTAATCCCTTGCTGCTGGTGTTGGAAGTCTGCGCCCAGATAAAGAGTCTCGCACGTTTGTGAGGTGCGCCGGTGTCCGAAGCTCGCACAATTCCCCATTGGATGTTGTCGTACCCCAGTTTGGTAAGCGTTGCAATGACGGAGGTTCCTCCAAGAGTAAGGTGTCCTGGGACATTCTCCAACAACAACCATCGTGGTCGTAAAATGCTAATACCGTCAGCGATGTATTCAAAGATTGCTCTTTCATCATCTTCTCCTTTTCTATTACCTGCCAAACTAAAAGGTTGGCAAGGATAACCAGCACATAATAAATCTACTTGTTCTACGTCACGCCAATCTACTTTAGTTAGATCACCTAAGTTTGGTACATTAGGGTGGTGGTGCGTTAATAACGTGTTTGCGTGTTTGTCTATGTCAGATACGAAACGTAAATCAGTTGATTCAAATACGCTTTCTACTGCCATTTCTAAACCACCGTATCCGGTGCAGAGGCTTCCTACTTTCATGAGCAGACCCAGTGATGCCAACTATTTGATGACCTGTAAATTAAGTATGCGCTGACATATATGTTAGCTCTTGGGTCAAATGGTGATGCTCCTTCAAAGCCTGCTGCTATGGCTCTGTTGTCCCACCAAGTTTGCATTTGTTGCATTAGTCCTGATGCTCCGCTTGGGTTAGCAGCGTTTGGGTCGCCTCCGCTTTCGCATTGCATAACGTTTAAGAACCTGTTTATGTCGTTGTTAGAGCCACCGTAGTGCGTTACAGCTTCGGTAACTAAGTCTCTCCATCGTTCTACGTCTGGTTTGAATGTAGTGTTAGGGCTGACCGTTGAGTATAACCGTACTCGTATGTTTCGTTCCATAGCCCATTGTCGATGCCATTTGTGAGTGTCACGACCATATATGCCGTCTTGGTCAATGCCCATCCACCATTGCAACCATATAACCCTAGGGCTTTCTTCTAGCCATTCGTATTCTGTTGACAATGTTGTTTCTTCTAATAGATCCCATTGTATGTAGGGTTCCGCAGGTGTCACTGTTAGCGAACACATGTATATGAAGCAACCGATTATCCCCATTGGTCCGCCATTGCATCAGCCCAACCCTGAAAGAACTTGGCACGATTCTTCTGCCGGTCAAGTCCGCCCTTGTTAAACCAGTTACCCGGAATCTTTGTGCTTTGAGCCTTATCGACAACGTTAGTTGGCTCTAACGCAGGTAAATTCCGTAACCACAACCTAGTTGCTTTAGTAAATGGATGACCGTACTGCCACGGCTGAATTGTTTGAGTGTGCGGAGGCATTTCATACACCAAACTAGACACTGGATTCTCAACACAAACTTTCGGAATGTGTGAAACCTCCCATAGCTTCATAAAGAACGCCTTGCCTTCCATACCTTTCTCATACCGCTCCATGTTCATGCCTTTATCCTTACCGCCAGGGTACAGGAATCTGGCTCCAGCGTTCGATAGGTAAGTGCATGGTGGGTGTGCGATCATCATGTCCCAGTCATCATATAAGATGTCAAAGATGTCGCCTTCGTAATGTGGTCCATCTATTTCTGTTGGGATAATGTCGCAAGAGATAGCGTCATGACCTTTCTTTCTGAAAGCTTCTCGAACTGTTCCTGAGTACTCACAAGCCACTAATACTTTCATAAGTAAGTGTCTTTCTCTTGCCAGTGTCTCCATAACAATAATAGTTCAGCGGCGAACTCTGCATCCATGACAGCTACTTTGCCTACTTGTTTCCCGGATACGCTTCTTCGATCTCCGTGTATGGCGAAGATAACCCATTCGTCATTGTCAGATACGTTGCGTATCTTTGAGATCCATTTGAACAGTGACCATGCTTTTCGGTACTTGACTTCCACAGTTACGCCTGTGTCCCCCAACCAGATATCATGCGATTCTGTGGAAGCCGAAGTACGCTTTACGTCGTTGTGTCCATGCTTGATGAGCATGTCACGGATTTCGTTCTCGCCCAGAGTACCCTTCTGTTTCGCCTTACTCACGGATGCCTCTGGCAAAGGCAGCAGGATACCTGTCAACCATCTCTCGAATCATCCCAGACCTAGATTTGCCAGCCTCCAAAGCTGTTACATCTATCTTGTACACCAGTTCTTTGGGTAGGCGCACACTGACCATTACTTCTTTCTTATCTGTCATCTTTTATCTTTCTGCCATTCTTCTAAAAGCCCTCTTTCTAAAAGCCACATTTCCCAACGTTCTTGCCACGTTTGCTGCCCACAGAAGCGAAGGATTCCTGGCCAAGTCTCTACCTGCTTTTTTTCTTCAGCAGTCCACGGAACATTTTTTAACCTATCGTGCTTCTTAAACTTAATTTTCTTTAACGCTTCTATATTTTTAGAATCGCCAAGCCAATTAAAAGCAATTTCTAAATCAGTCATCTTTTATCTTTCCATTACAGTTAGGGCAACGACCCCTTGACCTAACCAACACAACCCCAATGTAGAATTTACATTTGGTGCATTGAATTAGGTAAGGGGATTTGTTGCGGAGTTTACTTTTCTTTTGATTGAAGTCGTCAAACAATTAAAACCAGTCTTCACCTGGCTGTACTGGTTTGCCGTCTATTATCGCCGTTGCCCCCTGATATGGATCTTTCTTCATCGAAGGTCTAATGACCTTAGCAATATTCCATACAGAACAGTTCCACCCTTTCTTGGATGTGCCGTCTTTAGCTGTGTAATCTCTTGCCTTGAATCTTCCTTGCACCATGACTCTGCTACCTTTGCTAGTTTCGTCAATGATGGCATCAAAGTGGTCTATGTTGCCTTCTCTGTCTTCCCATACGGTGAGATCAATCCATGTGGTGTCTGCATCCTTGCTGGGTTGGTAGGCTAACGCATTTTCTATTACTTGTTTGCCGGTTGATTCTATGGTTTTTGTGGACCATTCTCGCCCTAGGTTGCCGTGTAAATATATTGTTTCTTCATTCAGCATGTTACTGCTCCTTTTCTTTTTGTTGTTCTTCTATTTCTTCTAACCAATCTTCACCTACAAGGCTGTAATAATCCATCAAGCCAATAATCCAATCTCTTAAAATGTCAAGTCGCATAAGCGTAGGCAAACTAAGAAACTTGGTGGTTGGAACAAAGTGTGCTTCTCCGCTGTCGGTATAAGCTACAAATAAACCTTCAGTGTCTAGCGTTTCTTCACGCCTTCTCCTTAACAATTCCTTACCTTTATCTGTTGATGCTAGTTCGTCTGGGATATTGGACAAGAAAACTTCTTTGAAGCTATCAAAGTCGTAGTATTCTTCTTCTTCATTCAGACTCATCTTGTGAATCTCCTTCCTTTTTATCTAACGCTTTATCAAGAATATAAGACTCTTGACACCAAAGCTCCAATGCCACACCAACACGCATGGCACACCTTTTCAACCCATCAGAAACACTGTTCTTCAAATTCAAACCTTCATTCTTGCCGGGTCGTTCAACTTCACCTGCTTCTTGGATCACTANTTCTTTGCCATCAATGACAAACGTGCATTCCAAAACGCAGCCATGCACAACGCCTTCAGCGTTACGAATAACCTCAATTACTCGCTGGCTAAAAGGTCCATGCTTCGATAATAGTATTTGCGTTACGTCGCCATGCCCCACATATTCTGCTTTGTAGGATAAACCTGGTTTCTGATGAATGTATGCAGGCGGTACACGCTTTGCTAGGTCTTGTAACATACTCATACTGTTTCCTCCTCAGTTAGCCAACCAGCATGCATCTTAGCCGTCTGCAACGACACCTCAGTAGGACCACACGCCTCACAAATACTCTGGTATCTGCAATAACGACAGTTCCAAGGCTGTCCCTTACCAGCACCATACGCAGGTGGTTTCTCTACCAACATGTCCACACCGTTGTCATCAAATACAACAGCGTCAGGTAACATTTCTTCTGACAATGATTGTTGTACGCTACGGAAGTTGTCTAGTTCTTGTTCTGCTATTTGTCGTGGTGTGAACCCATCAAACAATTCCTCGTCTAANTNAANCACAAATTCCAGCATGTCTCCGACTTTATGNGCNCCACGGAAACCCGACTCTTTCGCTAAATACACCATCCATAGATGCGTAACTCCTGGTGTTCCCAAAGCGTACAAAGCTGCTTGTGCAACGTGCTGTCGTTTAGGTATTCCAGTTTCTTTGGCGATCTTAAATGGATAACCTCCCATTGTTTTGATCTCAAGCAACCTAGTTTGCCCATCGACTTCAACTACTCCGTCTGATGAACCGCTAAGGCTGACACCCAAAGGCGACAAATCTACCACTTTCTCAAATTCACCGCCATGCACATGGGATATTGAGTTTTGGAGTAGTTCGTGCATACTTGTCCCCAAACTAAACGCTATTAAAGTGCTTGTATCAAAGCTATGCGCCTCTGGAAACTTGGCGGCGGCAAACCCACGCTGACGTAGACAATTACCAGCGTCACTACAACGCATCAAAGTCCCAGCAGCAGTAGGCTTCGCACCATTCTCCTCATTATCATCAGCCAAGAACCGCTCAAACGATTCCCTAGCCGTATTACTATATTGCATATTCTTCCCCTAATCTGTAAAAGGCAACCTTACGCTTGCCACCATTCGGATAATCCATCTTCCGATCTACCTTCACACCAAACTCCTCACTAAGCTGACGCACTCGACGTTGCCAATCACCCTCACCAAGGTTCTCCCTGAAGTCAGTTGCTGAACACCAGCCGTCATTCATCGTGTACCCAGAACGGTGACTACGCTTTAACGCCATGTGCAACTCCCAACGAAGAAAGTCATACACACGCTTGCAATTATTACTAGCATCTTTCAGCTCTTTGAACGCTTCTTTTTCTAGGCCAGGGTAGTTACCTGACCTTGCTTTTGTCGTAACGCCGAATGGTCGATGGCAGGTGGGGCATTTCCCACCTGCCACCTTGGTAACCGCATCAAAGCGATCAATGACCATTTGCATGCCGTTGCTATACGGATTCTGCATCGTCATCTCCATGCACAGCATCAACAAACGCTTGCTGTTGAGCCACTACTAAATTAACCATCGCATACAACGGCTTATGATACTCATTATCCGTTTCAAACGGTTTCCTATTTCCTTGTGTTGTCACTGTTTCCTCCTTGTAACTTACACATAGCTTCCCGAAACTTTCGGAAAGCAATCAATGATTTCATATCCTTACTAGAACGGCTCAGAAGTTTTCTTATCATCACCGTAATGATCCGGGTCTATCATTGAAGCAAACAAAGCCTCATCAAACAGCGCCTCCTGCAACAACCATCGCAGATGCTCACCATCCTCAGTGCTTATGTCTACACGCACCTCATTGTTTGACACAATAAAGTCACGATTCTTTATTTGTAAAAGCATCTGACCATTGTCAAGGATAAGACCTATATCTTTTTCCGTGACTGCCGGATGCTGGGATTTATCATTAAATGTCATACACCGATCATAACACCATGGTATGACAATTGCACGTTATTCCATAATACGACGACGATACCTGAACCGTTCAGCAGCAGTCATACCAGCACGAACACCATAAATAGGGAAATCAATGTTCTCTTCCTGAATCGATGAGGCCAGGCACTCTTTCTCAACACGACAATTCATACAAACCCGACGAGCCTTACGATGCTCAGAACTATACATCAAACCAGTTAACCCTCGACAGTTAGCTTGCTCCCTCCAATTACTCATAAACAAACAATACAATACGTTGCAAACTAAGTGGTGAACGTGTATCGTATCTTGTAAGGAATCCTCCTTATTGTTGACACACAGATATCCGCACCTGTTCCTATCGGGTGCGGATTTTCTGTTTGCGAAAAGGTGGAGTTAACAATTTACGAGAAGGTGTCGTTAAAAGATTTACTTTTTTTTGCGTGCACGCAGCGATGGCTATCCGGGTTAGGCCTGATTAGCTTCGGTTTTCCTGTTGCCGTGATGTTGTAGCTGACATAAATCTTGAAGCTGAGTGGTTCCCAGGGTTGGTATGGGCATGGAAAAGCCCCAACCGGAGAGGGGTCCGGCTGGGGCTTTACAGGGGGGGGAGCTACTATCTAGACCATAGTTCGTTACCGTTTAGATCACAGATCTGCCACACACGAGCATCATCTAACTCTATTGTCTTTAGATCCACTTCAGCATTACCTATAATGTCATCCACGTTGAATACGTCTACGTCTTCTGTTGTTTCAGCAGAATACTCAACTACCCAATTTAATTTGACTTTCATTTTCCTCCCTTCTTGTGTTTCACATAATGTATCCATGTTGCAGGAATACCTATCAACAGGAAGTTAATAATTACGTTTAATGGTTCATTCATTACTTATGATCCAATTTGAACTAACGCACGATAGTGATTTATTGCATCTCTACCATTTAGGTGTGGATCATATTCGCTACCAACAGTTTGTGATTCTTTGCCGTCTAGATCGTATACATATCTGACCAGCTTGTGCCATCCTCCAGCTAAACGCTCAGATGCCATAAACGCTGTATCTCCGGTAACCGTGAAATGATCACATAGTTCAGCGGTATCAGTGTTGTATGTGCCTACAGTGTAACTTTTCGCAGAGACAGGGCGCTCTATTTCAGCTTCGCTTATCGTATCTACGTCTGTTTCCGTCACAATGATTAGCATGTGGTCCATGTAATCATCAGCATCTATTACACGTGTATGCATCTGATGCCCTGCGCTACCACAATCAACGAATGTTGTTAATACTTCACCATCAGGGAGTACTGGATTCATTAAATTCAATAAGAATGCAGTATCCTCCCATGTTGGTATGTAGCCGAATAGCACTGGGAATATATCCTCAGTGCTATCCGGTTCTACCGTTGATTTGTCTTTACCTTCATTGGTCATATTATTCTCCTATCTCAATATTGAAGTTAATTAGACGAACAGATTGTGGCTTTAAACCATCTACTAAATTGTGTTCTAGTAAATCTGCTCCCTCCATACGCCATTCAGACATTAATTCAGCGAAGTCCGATGGAGCAATCGCAGCGTCTGTATCTTTGGTATCTAAATGATCTAAATCTTCTAGATCAAATTTAACCTCGTATGTTCCCTTTATTGTTATTGTCATTATTCCTCACTTTTCATTTTAATTTTTCTATCAAGTAACTCATCAAACCATTCGTTATCCTCATTGATAATTATGTTCACACGATGAGTGACCAAAGCGTCAATAGCTTTTACTAGATCATCTGTTATTGTCATTGTTCCTCCTAATATCCAAATTGCGCTAAGTTCAATATCTCAGCGTTAATGTTGCACTTGTCATCAAACAAATCCCAAACATCATCAACCATGAACTGATTACATACTTCAGCAATTCTTGTACGCACTAAAATCGCTTCACCATTTGTGAAGAGTTTCTCTTGTGCGTGTTCGTTGACTATGTCAAATGGGTTGTCATCCCAATGGAAGCTCTTGCCATAACGATGCATGGCTAGTATCCACATCGATGCTTCATCGATGCTTGTGATGCTTTTGGTATACAGATCAATCTCTTTGGGATAGTGATCCTGTTCACGGTGAATCAAGTGTGTGTGTTGTCCTCCACTAGTCATCGTTGAACTTTCTAGGTATGCCGTTTGATAGAAACAATGCACACATGAACGTATGCAGTCATCCATCAGTACATCCCACTCCAATGGTATTTGTGTTAACTCATCGTTATCGTTGTTGCACTGTTCGCAAACAAACTCTGAGTCAAACTTAATGTCAGTCATATATCCTCCTTTAGGTTTAGTTGTTGACACTATTAATAGTAGTGCATCGTTGCGAACTTTGCACACTTAGTAAAACCTGGGAATTGATTATTGCGTTATTAGCGTAGGTTGCCGTAACTTGTTCACGTTTAGGTGTAGGTAAAGCTAAGTATTATTAAGGGTGAATTAGCATATTCTAAATTAGTGGCTAACCGGGGACCGCAGGTGCTAGGCCTGATTGGATGAATTACCCTTAACTATTCCTAGGGTCAAGCCATCAACAGTTCCCCTGATCGTCTCTATGGTCGATGTATTTACCCTTTAAACCCTCATTTAAGATTGAATCTCTCATAGCGTGCATCTAAGCGATGCATAGAATAGACTGGTATTAGTCAACAATTACAGAAAGGATTCTTATATGACTACCGTAAGTATTAAACCCAAGTCTGGAAGACTTCCCGAATTACCAAGGGATTTCTTCTGGACTTCTAGACCCCGTAAAGCGGATCTAGATTTACTAGCCGAATATAGAGCTATGCACGGCTTTAAGAAAGTACCCACCAAACTACTAACTACAGAAGTAGGTAATAATAAGCTAGCCAAGGGTGAGGGATTGTATGCCGTTGGTTTAAACCTACAACCGGCTACACAATCCGGTTACAACGTATGCCCAAGTAGCACTAGTGAATGCCGTAAGTATTGCCTAGTATTCACAGGACATAACCAACGTAACAGCGGTTACCGAGCACGTGCATATCGAACAGCTCTGTTAATGGAACACCCAAACGTATTCGCTAGGCTTATCGCTAGTGAACTTTATGCGCTACGTAGGCTTAAAGGTGGTTTAAGCGTTCGAATGGGATTGTTATCTGATCTAGACTTCCATCGCGGCACTTGGTCTGACGTTATAAATGAGGCAATCGGACCGGATTCACAACGCTATGAATACACGAAAGTTAAGAGTTACTTTCAAGATATGAGCGCCAAACGGAAAGTACACTTCACGTATTCGGCACGATCCGAGAAACTAGACCCACTAGACGGAGAGTTCATCCAAGGGATCCTAGCAAATGGGTATTCAGTTGCCGTCATAAGTAAGGATGGATACATCCCTGGGAATCAATTACACGGCTACCCTGTCATCAATGGCGATTTAAACGACAGACGCTACGAGGACCCCAAGGGATGTTTCGTAATTCTTAAACCCAAGGGCAAGCTAGCGAAATCAAATAGCCCATTTATCTACGACCTAACCAAATGAAAGACACAAATTTCCTAGCACTAGTTCTCATATGGCTAGCTTGGCTATTTAGTAAACGGAAGGGAAGGTGAAACAATGAAGAGAATAATCCAATTCCTAAACCGTGACGATGTCGGATGGGCAACAATAAGCCTATGCATCATCTACAGCATATTAATCTTCACAGGAATAATTCCTGATTGCGCTAGACCTAACAACTAAATAATTTATAGAGCTACCCTCAAGACAACGAAACTTGAGGG
>JGI25128J35275_1000401_pt1 | contig 13493 bp, 14 predicted proteins | sample ETNvirenome_2_60_FD_35275 | JGI IMG/M metagenome (IMG submission 35275)
AATGAATTTAGAACATTTATTTGGAACAACGGGAAGCCACAAGCAATGCGAGGATATAACGACGACTTGGTGATGGCTCTTGCTATCTGCTGCTGGGTCAGAGACACGGCATTACAGACAAACGCAAGAGATTTGAATTACCAAAAGGCATTCGTTGACGCTATTATGACTTCTAGAACAACTTTGAATACCCAGATAAAGGGACAAATTGGCTACACAGGAGAAGATCAAACTAGTAAAATGAACGAAGCAAGAAATCTATACTCCCAATATATGTGGATAATAAAGTGAGAAACTAAATGGCACCCAAAAACCCAAAACAAGGCAAGAACCCCGCGAACAGAGATTCCCAATTATTTCGGTCTCTCACTCGGCTGTTTTCTGGTCCAATTGTTAGTTATCGATCCGAGTCGGGTCGCAAGATACGCAGGCAGCACCTTGATAAATACTCTACCAGATTTAAATCAGCGTCAGGGCAACAATTCAAGAAACAGTCCTACAACCCACTCGACACTATCGCTGCCAATGCAATCGCAAACCAGCGAAGATCAGAGCGTTACATCGATTTCGACCAAATGGAGTATATGCCAGAATTGGCTTCCGCACTGGACATCTATGCAGACGAGATGACAACTTTTTCTTCTCTTTCTCCGATGCTCAACATCAGATGCCGCAATGACGAAATCAAGGCTGTTCTAAATATTCTTTATCATAATGTAATGAACATCGAGCACAACCTCTTTGGCTGGTGCCGCACTATGTGCAAATACGGAGACTTTATTATGTATCTGGACATCGATGATGAGATGGGTGTTCAATCTACAATCGCGATACCTTTGCAAGAAGTGGAGAGATTAGAAGGGCTTGACTCTACAAATCCAAATTATGTCCAATATCAATGGAATTCAGCAGGGATGACATTTGAGAATTGGCAGATAGCACACTTCCGCATTCTTGGTAACGATAAATATTCTCCATACGGAACCTCTGTTCTTGAGCCCGCCCGTCGCATCTGGCGGCAGCTTACCTTAATGGAAGATGCCATGATGGCCTACCGGATTGTTCGTTCGTCTGAGCGTAAGGTATTCAAGATTGATGTTGGAGCTATCCCGCCACAGGAAGTCGAACAATACATGCAGAAGATTGTCACCCAGTTAAAGCGTCACACGATTGTTGATAAGGACACGGGACGTATCGATCTTCGTTATAACCCCCTCTCCATTGAAGAGGACTATTACATCCCTGTTCGTGCTGGGTCGGTAACTGATATTCAAAATCTAGGTGGTGGACAAAACACAACTGCGATTGATGATGTCAAATACCTTCGCGACAAGATGTTCTCAGCAATTAAGATTCCACAAGCATATCTGACAATGGGTGACGGAGCACAAGAAGACAAGACCACCCTTGCGACAAAAGACATTCGTTTCGCTCGCACCATCCAGCGACTACAGCGCTCTGTTCTGCACGAGCTAGAAAAGATTGGAATCATTCATCTTTACACTCTTGGATACAGAGGAGAGGATCTTATAAACTTCAAACTTGCTCTCAACAACCCAAGCAAGATTGCCGAGCTACAGGAACTTGAGCACTGGAAGACAAAGTTTGATATCGCAGCATCAGCAACAGAGGGATATTTCTCTCGTCGTTGGGTTGCCGACAATATCTTTGGCATGTCTCATGAAGAGTTCCTTCGTAACCAACGCGAAATGTTCTACGATCGTAAACACGACACCACGCTTGAAGCAGTGGCAGAAGCCGCCGCAGGCGGTGGCGGTGGCGAAGCAGGTGGCGGCGGACTAGACCTTGGTGACGAAGGTGGAGGCGAACTTGATCTCGGAGGAGACGAAGGTGGTGGTGATCTTGACCTTGGAGGAGATGAGGGCGGCGGCGAAGAAGAAAGCGCCCTTCTAGCAGAACCTCCTGGCTCTCGTGATTCACCACGACTCGCAAAGTCTCTCGGCAAACGATCGAGAGCAGGCAAGAAGTATCTAACCAAGGGCTCCAAAGGAAAGGCTTACCAAAAGGTAGCAACCGACAAGAGACCATCTGGCGCAAGAACTCGTAATTATTCGAGCATTTCAACACCTGAGATGAACACTTACAGGTCCAACAACCTGGGTGCTTCTGAACTAAGATCTTTATCCAGGGGCATTTATGAAGAGCAAGACCCTAATTACTTGCGAGACCAACAGGAAGAGCAATCTCTTCTTGAAGTAAATAGTTCGGTGAAAATGCTTATTGAGAATCTAGAAGCAAAGACTACGGAGAATGATAATGAAAAATAAACACAACAAGAAGCGCAATACGGCTTTTGTTTTTGAGGCTTTGTCTCGCGAAGCTACCGTTGCTATCATTAAGGGTGATCAGCAGAGAAAAGAAAAAGTTGTATCCATTGTTCGAAAACACTTTACAGGCGATTCGCTTCTAAAGAAAGACTTGGAGTGCTATCGTTCTCTCTACGAAAATCAAGACCTTGACGAAGCCACTAGTAAAAAAATTGTAGAGGCTGTTGTGCTTGCCAAACGCCTCATCGATCCTGATGGTTTGTTCAAGCAGCAAACGGAAGTCATTAAGGACATCAACAAAGAACTCAGTCCTGCGACCTTCAATAACTTTGTTCCAAGTTATAAGTCCTTGGCTACTATCGCTAAAATGTTCAATACCGATTCCCCAAAACAATCAGTGATGCTAGAGGCAAAGATAGTCGAAGGTATGGTTGGGGGAATAGAATCCACAAATCTTGAGCCAGTGGATAGCCTTACATTTAAGACTTTTACAAAGAAGTTTAATGCAAAATATAGTGATTCGCTGTTACAAGAACAGAAGACTCTCCTCAATCACTATATCTCGTCATTCTCACATGATGATCTTGAAACCAAGATATATCTCAATAGAGAGATTGGCAGATTAAAGCAATCACTATCCGAAGCTGTCGAATTAGAAGAAATCGCAAACGATCCAGAAATGGTTCGTAAGACCACTGCTGTAAGGGAAAGACTTGAGAATCTTTCAGAACAAACAAGTCTAAACGAATCCACCCTGTTGACAATCATGAGAACGCAGGAGTTAGTAAAGGAAATCTACGACGATGCCAGTAACAGTTAGAATAGTCCCAATACCAGAGCCAGTCAAGGTCACAATCAAACCCAAGACTCCCCCTCCTACTGTAACACTAGAACTTGACATTCGTAAGTCGCTAAGTGGTGATCTAATGATTTTTGATCACGGCGACATTGATATTGTGCTTTCCGGCAAGGACAAGAAAATTACTGCTTTTCCAAAGCAGACAATGACTGACTTTACATATGGCGCCCAGAATAGATTGTTTGCTCATCTTGCTCGTAAAGGTATCATTATGCCTGAGTCAATCCAGGGTGCCTCTTACTACGGCGCCATGGAAGCGCAGCTACAAGAAGCGGCAGACGGCAAGCTAAACGCTGCCAAGTTCGCCCTCGTGAGCATTGAAAAATTCATCACCGAAGAAAGACCATACTTTGAGAAGGTTGAGGCAGATATCGCTGGCTTCAATGATGAATACACCAACCCAGATAAGACGGACTCTACAGAACTTGGCGAAGTGCCACAGCGTGATGAGCAGGGTTCTATCCGCAAGGGCTATGGTAGAAATTCTTATACCATGTCATATATGTACACAATCTAGGAACTTACATGGAACTTTTACTATTCACCCTAATAGCCTACGGACTAACACAGATTTTAGTCTATAGCGACATGCCCATAATAAAAAAACTAAGACCTCACAAGGAGTCCTACCGGGGCTACGGCAAGGTTTTTCACTGCCCCATGTGTATGGGCTTTCATGTCGGCTGGTTTTTGGTCATACTTTCTCCTTGGACCGAACTATTTACGTTTGATGCAACCCTGGTAAATGCTTTTATGCTTGGGTGCCTCTCATCTGCAACATCTTATGTTCTAAACATGGTGTTTTCAGATGAAGGAATCATGATAAAGCATAATTATAAACAAGACAATTTTTTCACAGAGGAATAAAAAATGAAAATCACAAAGAATAGACTTAAGCAGATTATTAAGGAAGAGCTAGAGGCAGCAGCCAAAGAAAAACAATTTCCATATCCACAGGGAGTGGTCGAAGGTATTTGGTCAGCATTGCGAAAGAATGGTTTGCTCGTGGGAACTTTTGACAATTTAAAATCACCAGACGAAGTTAAGCGTATGATACAAAGATTAGAAGATCAAAATTATGCTCCGGCAGAAAAAGGCAGGAGCGAAAAAACCCTTAGATTCGCTAAATATTTGACAAAAGATAAGGAGAAATTAACCAGTTTTGCTAGACAATTGCAAACTTTTGATGATAATAGTCCTTTTGCAGTCTTTGCAAGACTCTTTGTGAATGTTGCAGCAAATGATTCAAAACTTAGGGCGATGGGTGATAAAGTTATTGATGCTGCTTTGTCTTTGGGACAATTCTCTGCTAGGGAATAAGGAATAACAATGAACAACTTTCTACTATCTAAATGGGGACTACAACCAGTCCGTCGCTGCTGCAAAGGCTCCTAACTCGCGCGGGTAGCGCCCGCACAAGGAATACAAATGAAACTTACCAGAACAAAATTAAAAGAACTTATTAAAGAAGAACTAGACAGAGCTTCTGAGATCAAGGCAGAAAGAATCGTTAATTTCATCAAAGACCACGGCGACACACATGCAGAACTTGTACATCAAGACGATGGCTCTATGAAAATTAAAGTTGTCACAAAGGTATATGATACTAACACTCGCAAAATGAGTTCAGAAGTTAACTATATTGAGCCCACTATGCAAGCAGCAAGAAGGATATTGGATTATTAAAATGAAACTACTACGAGAATACTACGAACTATGTGAAGGCGGCGTTTGCCAAGACCTTCTTACCGAAGATGAGAAGCGCTTTGTCGCAAGCGGTGGGATGATGCTTTCTGGTAAGCTACAAGAAGCAGATGTTCAGAATGGCAACGGCCGTGTTTACCCACACAAGGTTTTGATGAGAGAGGTCGAGAACTATAAGAAGCTTGTAAAAGAAAACAGAGCGCTTGGCGAACTAGACCACCCCGATGATTCAGTCATCAACTTAAAGAACGCTTCGCACATGGTCACAGACATCTGGATGGAAGAAAAAGCCGTCATGGGTAAGGTAAAGGTTCTTAATACCCCATCAGGTCAGGTTCTCAAGTCTCTTGTGGAGTCAGGCGTCAAGCTTGGTATTTCTTCTCGTGGTATGGGATCTGTGTCGGAGGGCGGCGGCAACGTTGTTGTCCAAGAAGACTTTCAGCTAATCTGTTTTGACTTTGTGTCTGAGCCATCAACCCCCAATGCATTTATGATGCGAGAAGCAAAAGAGTTTAACAACAAGGTATTTACAAAAGCCGACCGAATTAATAGATTGCTAAACGAGGTGTTGAAAGATGGATGAAAATCAAGAAAATTTAGATGAAGCTGGAGCCCCAGGGCTCTCTGTTGTATTAACAAATTTAGACAATTTAGCAAAAGTTTTAACAACAGTAAACAAGACTGTTAAATCTGAAAAATTAGAGAAATCTATCAAAGCTGTCACCTTATTGTATGAAGGCTTTGAAAAAATGAAAAAAAACTATCCCAAAACATATAAAATGGTTTTGGGCGGCGCAGCGATGTTGGACCCCGTTGGAGCTTTGAAAGCCACGGCAGCTAGAAAAGCAATAACAGCTTTTGTGAATTCTTTTGGTTTAAACCCTCCTCCAGAACCCCCACAAATAGATACTTCTAAACCCCCGACCCCACCGAAAAAATTAGAAGAGTCTTTAGCTAGAATGCAAGATCTTGCAGGAATTGATAAGAAGGAACAATGAACAAATCACAACTCAAAAAATTAATCAAGCCAGTCGTAAAAGAGTGTATCCAAGAGGTCCTTATAGAAGAAGGTCTTCTTACAGAGGTAGTCGCTCAGGTTGCATCCGGCATGTCTCGCGAACCAATTGTTGAGAATAAGCCAAAGAAAAGAAACAACAAGCTATTTAATGAGGACTTGCAAATGCAACGCAAATCCCGAGAGGCGAACCAGAAGCTACAAGAACATCGCAAAAGACTCCTAGACTCCATTGGAAATGACGCTTATAATGGTGTAGATCTTTTTGAGGGCACTGAGCCCATGAAACAATCAGGCACCCCAGGTCAAGCACATAAATCAAACGTCTTAGGTGATGATCCAAACGATGCAGGCGTAGATATCAGTTCAATCATGGGTAATGCAAGTAAAATTTGGAAAGCAATTAAATAGGATTTAAAATGAGCAGACGAAAGGGCGCAAATGTTGTGGTGAACGCTAGAGAATGCAGAGGTAACCACGATAAGATGATTCGCAAATTCATCAAGAAATGTAAGAAAGCAAAAATTATTGAACAAATCCGTGAACGAAGATACTTCAAGAAGCCTTCAGATGTTAAGCGACATAAAAAACAAGCTGCTGTACGAAGAATGCGCAGAGACATAGAAAAGCAAAAGAGATTGCAGTCTAAGCGTGAAAGAAATAGTTAAGACTATTTATTACGAAGAACGGAATATGGAGGTTTCTTATGGCTAACTTTAAAAAATCTTGGAGAACTGAAGTTGGGCTAAATCACGTCCCTGCTTATCAGGTCAGCGGAAGACCATTTGCAACTGGCGGTTTAGATGCCAGAGAAACTATCAGCGTAGACTTTCCCTATCTGACAAGATGGATTTATATTCACAATAGCGGCGCTGATGATCTCAAAGTTGGATATTCTCTCGCGGGTGTTTCAGGTAGCTACTTCTTTAGGGTGCCATCACGAAGCAGCAATAGAGAAGGAAATTCTGCAAGGCTTGAAGTCAAAGTTTCCCAGCTATGGTTCACCGGAAGCACAGACTTTGATGTTGCTGCTGGGCTAACTACAATAAGTCCTGAAAGAGTTAGTGGATCGCTTGGACCAAACTTCTCAGGCTCTATTGGGGTGGGCTGATAAATGGCTCAGTTTCGTTGGGCATATGTCAATTGTACCGAAGAGACAACAGTATCTGTCGCTGGTCCAACAGGATCGCTGCAATTTATAAGTAGCTCTAACGCCCTTAGTGGTTCTAGCAATCTTATTTATAATACTTCTAGCAATACGCTTTTTATCACAGGCACATTGTTAGTTTCTGGTACAATTAGTGCAAGTTCCTTTGTTGTAAATCAGACCGACACGATATCTGGTTCTACAATTTTTGGTAATAGCGACAACGATACACATCAATTTTTTGGCAGCATGACCGTTGGCAAGGTTACTGCCGCTTCTACTTTCAAAGTTATTCCAAGTTTAAGTCAGTCAAAGACCCATGGTATGAGGTTCAATTATAGAACCATAGATTCCAATGGCATAACGTCCTCCACAGGAGATTATATCATTGGTTTCGGTGGCATTGGAAATATAGAATTTAGATTACATTCTGCATCTGTTCACAACTCCGGTGCTATATTGGTTCTTAAAGATGAGAACTCTTCAAGAGGCACATCTTCTATAACAATCTCAGCCTCAACCGGAGACACAATAGATAATAATGGGGCATATGTTCTAACAGGCTCAAATCCAGCCATATCACTTTATTCCAATGGTGTCAACTGGTTCGTGTTCTAACGAGGAGGTTACCTAATGGCTTATAACCTTCTCTCCGGTACAGTTGTCGCAAACGAATCAGTTGTTTTCGAGCCGTCTACAAATGGCAGTGAATTTAAAAACGTAATCGTTGGTCAATTTAAGGGCGATGGGCAACAATTACAAAACGTCGCTAGGGTTGTAGCCAACGGCACAACTGATTATCTTGTATCAATTGGGGCAAACGCTGACAGCTTAGTTGGAGAACCAAACTTAAGATTTAATGGTTCCAGGCTGCTTGTCAATGGACAAGTCACTGCCTCAACCATACAGTTGACCTCGTTGACAGCAGGGCAGGCAACCACATCGTCATTCCTTGCTCTCGACTCCAATAACAATGTTGTTCTCACCTCCTCTGCTGGTGGACCTGACTTTGCAATAGCACAAGGGCCAATAAACTCACTACAGTTTCATTCAAGCCCTGGTGATATTAGCGGCTCTGCGAATGTAACCCTTGTCGGCAGCACCCTATTCTTAACTGGCAACATGGTTGTCTCTGGTAATATAGAGGCACACGGCTTTGATATTATTCAAACAAGCCTCATAGAGATTAACCAATCAGGTTCTAGTGCTCTCGGAAATTCAAATGACGACACTCATCACTTTACAGGATCTATTTCTGTGTTCTCGTCTAGTGCCGATCTGTTTGCGGTTGATGTCGAGAACAAGAGAACAAAAATAAAAACTGGACTTATTCTAAATAGAACTGCTATCACTGCAAACTATTCTGTTTTGGTCTCAGACTATTACGTCGGCATTGACACTGCAACACCAACCGCAGCCATCACCGCAAGCCTTCCCGCCGCCCAATCTTTACAATCAGGACAGACGTTTGTTTTTAAAGATGAGGGTGGGAGTGCCCATCAATACAACATTCTCATAAAACCCTCCGGTTCTCAAAAAATCGACAATCAAAATCAATTAGTTTTAGAATCACCTCATGCATCTTTGACCATTTATACGGACGGCGCGTCAAAGTTCTTCATTACTTGATCTAAACTATACTATTTAAGAGCGTAATGTCACTGGTGCTTTTGCACTTGTGCATTATCCATTTTATCTGTAGGAGGATTTTTTAAATGGCTTACAAATTTCAATTAGGTTCCGCACGTCTTAGCGGTTCCACAACTTTCGAACAACCATTGGTTGTCGAAAGCACTTTCTCTGCTACCTCGCTTTCAGCATCTGCTGGTCTTCAGGTTGGCGGTACCGTCGAACTTGACGGTGTTGCTGATGCTACCGCTGATGAAGCTGCTGACAAGTTCTACATTCTTGACGCTACCGATGGTCTTATGAAGACTGAGGCCATTGGTGACTTGATGGCTACTATTGCTGGCGACGGTCTAAGCGAATCTAGCGACAAACTCGTGGTCAATGTTGATGACTCAACTCTTGAAACCGACTCTGATACTCTTCGCATCAAAGATAACGGCGTTACTCTCGCTAAGATGGCTGGAATCGCTCGCGGCTCCATCATCTCAGGTGATGCTTCCGGCGATCCACAGGCTCTTGCTGTTGGCTCTGCCCACCAGTTCCTTCAGTCTGATGGCACTGATCTAGCATACGTCTCAATGAGTGGCGATGCTACCTTGGCCGCTGGCGTTCTTTCAATTGGTGCTACCAAGGTCACTGATGCCATGATGAACGATGATGTCGCAACTGGTCTTGCTGGCGTTGGTCTTGGTGCTGCTTCTGGTGTTATGGCACTTGACCTTAATGAGCTTTCTGCTGCTGCTATTGACGTTAGTGCTGACAGCTTTGCTCTTATCGATGCTGATGATTCAAACGGCTCCAAAAAGGAAAGCATCGCTGACCTTATGACTGCTATTGCTGGCGTTGGTCTTAAAGCTGACGCTGGTGTTCTTGAAGTTCGCGTTTCAGGTTCAATCGTTCGCAATTCTGACAAGATTGGTATTAGTGGTTCAATCGCTGGTGACGGTCTTAAGTTCCTCGGTGGTGTTAACTCTATCTCTGCTCTTGAAGTAGATCTCAACGAGATGAGTGCTGGCGCTGTTGCTGTTGGTGCTGACCACTTCGTGTTTGTTGATGCTGACGACAACGTCACTAAGAAAGAAAGCTTTGCCGACTTCGCTACTGCTATTGCTGGTGACGGTCTTGCTGCCTCATCCGGTGTTCTCGCCGTTGGTGTTGACGATACTGGCATTGAGCTTAACTCCGATGCTCTTCGCTTGAAGGACAATGGTGTTACTCTCGCTAAGATGGCTGGAATCGCTCGCGGCTCCATCATCTCAGGTGATGCTTCCGGCGACCCACAGGCTCTCTCTGTTGGCTCTGCTCATCAGTTCCTTCAGTCTGATGGCACTGATCTTGCATACGTCTCAATGAGTGGTGATGCTACCTTGGCTGCTGGTGTCCTTTCAATTGGCGCCACTAAGGTTACTGATGCTATGATGAACGATGATGTCGCAACCGGTCTTGCTGGTGCAGGTCTCGGTGCTTCTTCCGGTGTTATGGCTGTTCAGGTTACTGGCGCTGTTAGAATTACTTCTGACAAGGTTGGCATCTCTGGTTCATTCGCTGGTAACGGTCTCACCTACGAAGGTGGTGTCAATAGCATCTCCCAGATCGATCTTAACGCAAACAGCACCTCTTTCGCAATCGGCTCTGACGAGCTTCAGCTTGCTTCTGGTGTCGCTGGTAACGGTCTTGCCCTTGGTTCACACGCTCTCTCTGTAGACATTGTTACCAATGGTGGTCTTGACGCCAATGCCGCATCCAGTGGTAAATTGGGTCTTGACATGAACACCCTTGCTGCTGCTGCTATTGACGTTGGTGCTGACAGCTTTGGCTTTATCGACGCTGGCTCATCTGGTGTCACCAAAAAGGAAAGCATTGCTGACCTTGTGACCGCAATGGCTGGTGCTGGACTTACCGCCACTAGTGGTGTTCTTGCTGCTAGACACGATGTTGCCAGTAAAGCTGACGGTGATACTCTTGCCGCTGGTGTAAACTTCTTCGCAGACCTCACAAGTGACGCAAGTGTTACTCTTCCTGCTTCACCTTCAGATGGTGATACTGTCGTTGTTAAGGCCAAAGGTCTTTCAAGCGCAACTATCACTATCAACAAGGCTGGCTCACAGAAGATCGATAACGAAGATTCTGTTACCATCGAATCACCTTATGGTGCTGTTACCATGGTTTACGTTGCTGCTAACGACTGGAGACTTATCTGATATAACCTTCTGGTTTTAATCAGATTTCTTCTGGGTGCCCTCCTTTGTGGGGGCATCCTTTTTTCTTGCGACTATTTATTGAGAATACAAGATAAAAGGATTTTTTTTATATGGCTTATAATGTCCTAAAAGGTAACGTACAATTTATCAACTCTGATAGTGGTTCGATTGAGAGTATGGTTGACGACCACAGCAATCAAACTATCGCGGGAATAAAGACATTTTCCACTGCTATAACATCAAGTGCGTTTTTTGATTCTACCAACGGTGCCCCAATTGTATCATCTCCTATCTCTTCGATATCGAACGCAGCAGATGAAAGAGTTGCTATTTTTTCTGGCACTAATACCATGGAAGGTAAAGCAGCCCTTACATTTAGTGATTCAGTCTTGGCAGTCGGGGCAAACGTTTCTGCCTCTCTTAATATATCAGGATCAGAATTTTATGGCTCTGGTGTTGGTTTAACTGGACTACCGGCAGCCAGCATCACAGGGCAAGTAAGCGCTGCCAATATAAACATTGGAAATGGCTTGCGAAATAATGGTGGCGTTCTGATGGTTTCCGGTTCTGATACCAGTATGACAATTGCTGCTGATGGTATTTCAATCAATGGTGCTGGCAGCGCAAGCGGACTTGTTGTCGGCGGGAGTGGAATAAGGGCAGATCCAAACAGAGCCAATGGCATCGCTGGTGGTTCTTTGGCAGGCGCAGATGAATTTTTAGTTGCTGACAATGACCAATCAAATGCTCTGAAAAAAGCCACCATAACAAACTTGCAAACATACATGGATAACACCCTATCGTTTGCAAAGGTAGCAGGCTCCGACACACAAATATTTTTTAATGACGATGGATCAAATACTTTGGGCACCGATGCCACCTTTGCATTTAATGACACTACCAAGGTAGTAAGTGTTACCGGTATAAGTGCTTCGGCAAACATTTCAGCCTCGTTTTTCTATGGGGATGGCACAAATATTACAAATGTCAATGCAACATCTATAAGCGGGAATGTTCCAGCAGGAAATATAAACATTGGTAAAGGCTTATTTAATGATTCAAACTCTCTGGCTGTCTCTGCTTCTTTTGGTTTAACAGCTAGTGCAAATGGGCTCGAAGTGACAGCTAGCAATACCAGCGGGCTTGATGTCGGGCTTGCCTTTGGTGGACTTGTGATCAGCCCCTCTAGAGCGACTGCGAAAGCTAGCCCTGTTGTTGGTGACGTAATCCTAATTGGCGACAGCGCTGATAGCAATAAGGTAAAAAATGCAACACTAACGAGTGTCACAACACTCATAAAGAACAATGGTGCCGCTGGCGCAAATACACAGGTTCAGTTCAATAATAGTAACGCCTTTGCTGGAGACAGTGCTTTCACATTCAACGCCGCAACAAACACATTGGCTGTTCAAGAGGTCAGTTCTTCAGGAAATATTTCTGGTTCAAAGTTTTATGGGAATGGTGCCAATCTAACCGGACTTCCCTCGGCGGCCATCTCTTCTTATACCAATGCTTCAAACAATAGAATAATAACATCTGTGAATTCTAACACTGTAAACTCTGAAGCTAATTTGACATTTGATGGAAACAAGCTGTCCGCAACTGGTCAAATATCTGCTTCTCTTGGTGTCACTGGCTCATCGCTCAATACAGCTACCACATTTATTAACGCTACACACATTTCAAGCTCTCTAAATATTTCTGGTTCTAGCATTTATGTTGAAGATAAGATCTATCATAGCGGCGATCCTGACACATACATCAACTTTACAACTGACGATATAAACTTTCAAGCCGGTGGCGTCAATTTCCTTGATCTTACCGAGGATACTCAAAACGAAGCAACCTTTAACGAAGGTGGTGTTGATGTTGACTTTAGGGTTGAGTCGGTTAACGACACACATATGATTTTTGTTGACGCTGCAAATGATGCTGTTAGTGTTGGTGTTTCCACCGATGCGCCAACGGCTGTGTTAGAGGTTGCAGGTGACGCTGATCAGGCGAAACCCACACTTACTATTAATCACGCAGAAGATACCAACAATGCTGTTAATATCAACGCAGATTCCATAACAACAGCCAAAGCTTTGCGCGTATCTGCTGACGCTTTAACGACAGGTAATGCTCTTTATGTGGATGACGATTCCTCAAACACGGGAACAAGACAGACCGCAATCGTAATTCAAAATGATGCTGCCGCAATTAACGCCACAGCGTTACACGTTCAGTCAGACGGCGGAAAAACAGGAGTAAAAATAGACAAGAATTACTCGGACACCGGCGAAGCATCAATAGTCGGTTTGGAAATAGATTGGGATAAAACCGGTGCTTCCACGACTAGCAATACCATGTATGGTATCCAGCTTGATATGGATAACACCACAGCCACCAACGGCGCAAACTATATGTATGGTTTACACGTCACACCGACGCTTACGCACGCCGCCAATGCAGGCAGTAGTTTTGTATATGGTGCGCTTATCAATGCGCAAGGCGGAACAAACGGCACCAGCCTCGTCCAGGGCGCAAGGATTGAGGCTGGAGGCGGAGACATCAACTACGGAATACAGCTTGATGTTGAGGATGGGGGTATTGATCTTAGGATTGAGAGTTCAGCCGATAGTGGCGATTATTTCCAGATTCAGACCAC
>JGI25128J35275_1000405_pt1 | contig 13431 bp, 15 predicted proteins | sample ETNvirenome_2_60_FD_35275 | JGI IMG/M metagenome (IMG submission 35275)
GACGTTGATAAGATTAAAGCGCTACTTAGCGAAGCGATGAATACTCATAGTGAAAAAACACAGACACCGCAGCCGGCATTAGTCGCAGACGCAGCGAAAGCAGCACTAAGTAATGCTACAGAAAGCAAAGTGTCTGACAGTAAAGTCCCTGACAGTAAAGTTCCGGCTGCAATAGAAAAACAAATTGCCACATTAACGAAAGATGAGCAGCAAGCATTGCTTAATAAAGTAAACGCACAGTTGCAATCTTTAACACCAGGCACTCAACAATATGAAAAATTAGTGGCGGTGCAGACTCTTTTATCTGACGCGGTTACCCCCGTGAAAGCGGATGCTGTAACACCCACATTAACGGCGACAACAGAGCCAGACAGTAAAAGCCCTAAAGCTGATCGCAGTGAGCAATTATCAGTGCTAAAAAATGCCAGCGCTGCAAACACAGACACTGAAACAACATCAAAGCTTGAGACTTTACCCGACACTGAGCGCCCAAAAGAGGTGTCGACAGCACGAGTCGTGCAGCTTTTCAATCAATTGACGGCACCGCTTAATCCCTCTCAAACAGGGGCTTATGAGGCGGCCTATCAACAATATGAACAAGCCTTAGATGTGCATAGTTTTCAAACACAGGCTCAACAGCAGCCACAAAGTAAAACAGTGAGCCTTGACCCTGGGGTGATGCAAGCAATTAATATTATAAAAAGTGATGCGGCAAAAATGCTCCAAGAGCGAGTCAGTGCCCTGTTAAATATCAATAACAAAGAAGCTGAAATACGTCTTGATCCGCCTGAAATGGGCAGCATGCAAATTCGTATCCGCAGTGATGCTGAGCAAGCACAAATTAACTTTGTTGTGCAAAATCAACAAGCCAAAGAAGCTTTAGAGCAATCGATGCCACGTCTGCGTGAAATGTTAGCGCAACAGGGGATTGAGCTAGGCGAAAGTAGTATTCAGCAAGGTAACCCTGAACAACAAGGCAGCCAGTCAGAGCAAGGGCAGCTTGCAGGGCATCATAATGACGAAGAGGTTCAGCAAGACGTCACGACGCAAAGCGTAGAAACTTCTCGACAACAATCGTCATCATCAATAGATTACTATGCATAAGTCCTGCTATTATAAGAAATAATACAGTTACAGAGAATGAGTTTACTGTAACGCTTAAGGAAGTGATTATGGCCGAAGACGCAAATTTAGAAATAGAAGATACCGGTAAAAGTAAAAAAAAGCTGATTATAATCATTGCTGCAGTTGTTGTGATTTTAGCCGCAGGTGCAGGGTATTTTTTATTTATGGGCGATGATGCCCCACAAGAAAGCCTTGCTGATGAAACAACGGTTTCTGAAACGGCTGCTCCATCAAGCTCTGCGAAGGTCGGTTCGGCGTTATATGTCGCGATGCCGCGTCCTTTTGTGTTTAATGTGCCAGGTGCCAGTCGTGATCGAATTGTACAAATTAAAGTGCAGTTATTAGTACGCGGTGAAGTAAACGAAGAAACGGCAAAGAAACATATTCCACTTATCGAAAGTACTTTATTAGGGGTGTTGTCTACGACCACAGCTGATGAACTTGGCACCAGTGAAGGTAAAGAGTCAGTGCGTGTGGCGGCACTAGAAAAAGTTCAAACTGCCTTAAATGATGTTGAAGGCAGTAAAGTGATTGAGCGGGTGTTGTTCACCGGCTTTGTGATGCAATAAGGGGTCAGCGTGAGCGATTTATTATCCCAAGACGAAATTGATGCGCTCTTACACGGCGTTGATGAAGTCGAAGAGGAAGATATTCACGACGGTGGTGATTCAGACGGTAATACACTTCAGTATGACTTCTCATCACAAGATCGTATTGTCCGTGGTCGCATGCCGACCTTGGAAATCGTGAATGAACGTTTTGCCCGTCATATGCGGATCAGCTTATTTAACATGATGCGCCGTACCGCAGAGGTATCAATAAACGGCGTACAAATGATTAAGTTTGGCGAGTACATCCATACCTTATTTGTACCAACAAGTTTAAACATGGTGCGTTTTCGTCCTTTAAAAGGCACCGGCCTGATCACCATGGAAGCACGCTTAGTGTTTATTTTGGTCGATAACTTTTTTGGTGGTGACGGGCGTTATCATGCAAAAATAGAAGGCCGTGAATTTACGCCAACAGAGCGTCGTATTGTGCAAATGCTACTCAAAATAATCTTTGAAGATTATAAAGAGGCATGGGCACCGGTTATGGATGTGTCGTTTGAGTACCTCGACTCTGAAGTTAACCCTGCGATGGCAAATATTGTTAGCCCAACAGAAGTGGTGGTTATTAGCTCGTTCCATATTGAACTTGATGGCGGTGGTGGTGATTTTCATATTGCCTTGCCGTATTCAATGCTTGAGCCAATTCGTGAATTACTTGATGCCGGTGTTCAATCAGATACTGAAGACACTGATTTGCGTTGGAGTAAAGCTCTCCGTGATGAAATTATGGATGTCGAAGTCGATTTATCAACTCAGTTATTAGAGGTTGATTTAACGCTTGCGCAAATTATGGAATTAAAAGCGGGTGATATTATTCCCGTTGAAATGCCTGAACACATTACGGTCTTTGTTGAAGAGCTGCCGACCTTTAGAGCTAAAATGGGCCGCTCTCGAGACAATGTGGCATTACAAATTAGCGAAAAAATTAAACGCCCTGAATCAGTTAAGTCTGAACTCCATGTGTTCACTAAAGGTGGCAAAAAACTGGATTCGGATGCAGAATTAGCAGAACTAGAAGAAGATCTTCACCTCTCTGAAGGTGTCGATTTAGACTGGTAGTCGATTTATAAGGTTAAATATAATGAGTGATGATCAAGATACAATGGACGAATGGGCAGCGGCATTAGCCGAGGCCGAGGAAGCCGAAAGTGCAACAAGTAATGCCTCNGTTGCTGAGCTTGACGAGCTGAAAGATGAGAAGCATGAACTCTCAGGTGATGAAAAGCGCAAACTTGACACCATTTTAGATATTCCAGTCACCATTTCGATGGAAGTTGGTCGTTCTAAAATCAATATTCGCAACTTATTACAATTAAACCAAGGCTCTGTTGTTGAGCTTGATCGTGTCGCTGGTGAGCCACTTGATGTGTTAGTTAATGGCACCTTGATTGCGCACGGCGAGGTGGTGGTTGTTAATGACAAGTTTGGTATTCGTCTTACAGATGTGATTAGCCAAGTTGAGCGAATTAAAAAGTTACGATGAGCGCATTTATAGCTTTATCTAGTGCCAGTAGCACTGTTTTTCCTACAGCATCACCTACGGCAGATTTGCTGTCTATGGTGATGTCTTTGCTTTTAGTGTTAGTGGTTATTGTGGTATTGGCGTTTTTTGTCAAGAAGCTCAACCCTAATTTAGCAAACAGTGAAGAGTTTAAAGTTGTTCGCAGTTTACCGCTTGGCTCGCGTGAACGCTTGATGGTTATTGAAATTGATAATGCTCAGCATTTAATAGGTGTTACGCCGCACAGTATTAACTACTTGCATAAGCTAGAAACTCCCTTAAAAGAAAAAGAATTACCGGAACTTGCCAAGCGCTTTGGCAAGTTGTTGAACCCACAATCACCCCCTAATAAAAAGAATTAACGCTATGATCAAGTGGATACTTATTTTAGCTACCGTGTTATTCCTGCCATCTGTTAATGCAGAAGGCATCGATGCACTCACTATCACGACCAACCCCGATGGCTCGCAAGACTACTCGGTAACTTTGCAAGTACTTGCAATAATGACTGCGCTGAGCTTTATTCCTGCGGCAGTGATTATGATGACTTCATTTACGCGTATTATTGTAGTGCTGGCAATTTTGCGCCAAGCAATCGGTTTACAACAAACTCCTTCGAATCAAATATTGCTTGGTATGTCATTGTTTTTAAGTATCTTTATTATGGCGCCAATTTACCAGCAAGTGAATGAGCGTGCGATAGAGCCATACCTAAATGAACAAGTCACCTCAGTGCAAGCGTTAGAATTGGCAAAAGAACCAATGAAAGCCTTTATGCTTTCGCAAGTGCGCCTTAAAGATTTAGAAACATTTGCAAAAATAGCGGGTTACGATAAGTTGGATTCTCCTGAAGACACGCCTTTAATCGTGCTGATCCCCGCATTTGTGACCAGTGAGCTACAAACCGCTTTTATCATAGGTTTTATGTTCTTTATTCCATTTTTGATTGTCGATCTCGTGGTTGCATCGGTCTTGATGGCCATGGGTATGATGATGTTATCGCCGATGATCGTCTCCTTACCATTTAAAATTATGTTGTTCGTACTGGTTGACGGGTGGAGCTTAGTAATGGGGACGCTTGCGAAGAGCTTTGGGCTTGGTGTGTAGCAATGCGTAACATAGCGTGTAACAGTTAGGAGTCATACGATGGAACCGGAAATTTTTGTCGATATTCTCAGCGACGCTTTATTTTTAGTGATCAAGCTGGTGTCAGCGATTGTTGTGCCTGGCTTGCTGGTGGGGCTTGTCGTTGCGGTGTTTCAAGCTGCAACATCAATTAACGAGCAAACACTCAGTTTCTTGCCTCGTCTACTCATTACAATCAGTGCGCTTATATTGGGTGGTCATTGGTTCACTCAAGAACTCATGGATTATTTTACGCGGCTTGTTATGTCGATTCCGGAGATTGCGGGGTAAATGGAGTTTCCATTTGCGGTCATCTTACAGTGGCTCAGTGACTTTTTACTGCCATTTGTACGCATTAGCTCCATGATTATGATCATGGCAGGCTTAGGTGCGAAGAATGTGCCAACGCGTATTAAGCTGGGTTTAGCGGTCGTGGTGACCTTTGTGGCTGTGCCTATGCTGCCGCAGAGCGCGTTTACAAACCTGTTTTCGTTTGAAATGGTACTGGTTGTTATCCAACAATTATTGATTGGTGTGGCAATTGGCTTTGCTTCGGTATTATTGCTGAATACTTTTGTACTTGCTGGTCAAATATTGGCGATGCAAACAGGCTTAGGTTTTGCCTCTGTTGTTGATCCCTCGAATGGCTTGAGTGTACCCGCGGTGGGCCAGTTTTACCTGATTCTAGCCACGTTACTATTTTTTGTCTTTAATGGGCATTTGATGATGATTCAAATGGTCATACACAGTTTTGAAGTCTTGCCTATTGATGGTACTTGGTGGTCGGTTGACCACTACTGGGACATCGTTACATGGGGTGGGTGGATGTTTACCACCGCGTTAGTTCTGGCTCTTGCTCCATTGACAGCGATGCTTGTGATCAATATGTCATTTGGGGTCATGACGCGTGCTGCTCCGCAATTAAACATTTTTTCGATAGGCTTCCCTTTTACTCTTGTCGCAGGGCTTGTGATTATTTGGGCTACGTTAGGCAATTTTATGACTCAGTTTGAGTTTCAGTGGTTAAAAATGGTTGAGTTAATGTGCAGCCTTGTTGGCTGTACACCTTAGGAGCGCGCCATGGCTGAAGATTCAGGTCAAGAGAAAACCGAAGAACCCACCGGGAAAAAAATAGAAGACGCCAAGAAAAAAGGCCAAGTTGCCCGCTCTAAAGAGTTGGGAACGATGTTCGTATTAATTTTTTCGGCTATTTCATTGCTGTTGTATGGCCCTGAAATTGGCAAGGGCTTATATAATGTGATGGGACGATTATTAAGCCTTAATCGTAATGAAACTTACGACACCACCAAAATGTTTTCAGTGTGGAGCATTGTCTCTGATGCCTTGTTGTTCCCGATGGCGATGTTTGTTCTCATTATTGTAATAGCGGCATTTATCGGTAACACGTTACTGGGCGGCTTTAACTTTAGTTGGCAAGCTGCAGCGCCTAAAGCCAGCAAAATGTCACCGGCTAAAGGGATTAAACGTATGCTTGGTCCCCAAGCAGGCGTTGAGCTGGTTAAGTCGATATTGAAGTTTGCGGTGGTTGCAGGCTTTGCAGTATTTTTAATTAATACCTTTTTTGATGAAATATTACATCTAAGTATTGAAAGTGCGCCGGGGAATTTCATTCATGCCCTTGAGATTCTAGCTTGGATGTTTTTAGGCCTGACTTGCACGCTAATTATTATTGCAGCGATAGATGCGCCTTATCAAAGCCACAAGCATCACAAAGAGCTTAAAATGACCTTGCAAGAGGTAAAAGACGAATATAAGAACTCAGAGGGTGATCCACAAATTAAAGCCCGTATTCGTCGTACTCAGCGTGAAATGTCGCAAAGGCGTATGATGCAAGACGTGCCAGATGCCGATGTTATCGTGACCAACCCGACTCACTATTCGGTTGCCCTAAAGTACGATACCGCCAAAGCAGGTGCGCCAATTGTACTTGCTAAAGGGGTCGATGAGCTTGCTATGCAAATTCGTAAAGTGGGTAAGGGTAACGATGTGCCTATTGTTGAATCACCCATGCTTACCCGTGCGCTTTATCACACCACCGAGGTGGGCCAGCAAATACCTGATCAACTGTTTACCGCAGTAGCGCAAGTGCTTGCCTATGTATTTCAATTAAAACGCTTCCAAAAAGGGCGTGGTAAACGTCCTGTTCCACTTAATAAAAAGCTCCCTATCCCAGAGGCTTATAAATATTAATTAGCCGTTTAATAACTTGGAATAGTTATTGCAAATTCCGTGTAGTGTCAATTTTTTGAAATTGTTGAATTATGGAATTTAAAGCGGTATTACAACAACTTAATAAAGATAAAAAAGAGTATGCGAAGGGGCTTGGAACACCATTACTGGTGCTGGCAGCCCTTGGCATGGTTATTTTACCTCTGCCTCCTTTTCTTTTAGATATTCTTTTTTCGTTTAATATCGCGCTTGCGCTGGTGGTGTTACTCGTTACGGTTTACACCATGAAGCCCCTTGAGTTTGGTATGTTTCCGGCCGTGCTGCTAATAGCCACAATTATGCGTCTTGCATTGAATGTTGCCAGTACTCGGGTGGTACTCCTTGAAGGTCATAATGGCGGGGATGCTGCTGGTAAAGTAATTGAAGCGTTCGGCTCGGTGGTTATCGGCGGTAACTATGCTGTTGGTCTTGTTGTGTTCCTTATTCTCATTATTATCAACTTTGTGGTTATCACCAAAGGTGCAGGGCGTATTTCAGAGGTGTCAGCGCGTTTTACACTTGACGCTATGCCAGGTAAACAAATGGCGATTGATGCTGACTTAAACGCAGGTTTTATTAGTGCAGAGCAAGCTCGTGAGCGCCGTGAAGAAGTAACCCGTGAAGCCGACTTTTATGGCTCAATGGACGGTGCCAGTAAATTCGTAAAAGGTGATGCTATTGCCGGTATTGTGATCCTTGTGATTAATATCGTAGGTGGTTTATTTGTCGGCATGATTCAACATGACTTAAGCTTCAGCCGTGCGATGGAAGTATATACGTCTATTAACCATTGGTGATGGTCTCGTTGCGCAATTACCTTCATTACTTCTTTCAATTGGTACTGCGATTGTTGTGACGCGTCAAAATGAGTCGCATAACATGGGCGATCAGTTTAAGTCGCAGCTAGGAAACGAAAAGTCGTTATTTATCGCTTCAGGTATTTTGATCACCATGGGCCTTGTGCCAGGCATGCCTCATCTTGCATTTTTAAGCTTGGGCGCATTGTTAGGTTACCTTGCTTACTTTACCCAACAACAAAAAATTAAAGCAGAAGCAGAAAAAGCTGAATTGGAAGCNAATGGNGGCNCGCCAGGCACCGGTGTTGCTAACAAGCAAGAGCAAAAAGAATTGGGNTGGGACGATGTACAGCAAGTAGATGTGATTGGTTTAGAAGTCGGTTATCGCTTAATTCCACTGGTTGATCAGTCGCAAGGGGGAGAGCTACTTAACCGTATTAAAGGTGTGCGTAAGAAACTCTCGCAAGAACTCGGTTTCTTGGTACCGCCCGTGCATATCCGTGACAACTTAGAGTTAGACCCNAACGCCTACCGTATCACAATGATGGGTGTATCCAGTGGTGAAGGTGAGCTTAAGCATGGTGANGAACTTGCNATAAACCCAGGGCAAGTATTTGGCCCAATCAAAGGTGTTGAAACAAAAGATCCTGCTTTTGGACTCGATGCNGTATGGATTAAGCCAGACCAGAAAGATGAAGCCCAATCATTGGGTTACACCGTGGTTGATGCAGCTACTGTCGTGGCAACCCATATTAGTCAGCTATTAACAAACAGCGCAGCATTACTATTAGGTCATGAAGAAGTACAGAACCTACTTGATATGTTAGCGAAAAGTCATCCTCGTCTTGTCGAGGGACTGGTTCCTGACGTATTACCATTGACCACGGTTGTAAAAGTGCTGCAAAACTTACTTAACGAAGGGGTCGCAATTCGTGATATGCGTTCAATTGTTCAGACCCTTGTTGAATATGGCCCACGTAGCCAAGACCCAGATGTNCTAACGGCTGCAGTGCGAATTTCACTGCGCAGATTGATTGTTCAAGATGCGGTTGGTATGTCATCTGAAATCCCTGTCATAACCTTGGCGCCTGAGTTGGAACAGATGTTGCATCAGTCACTTCAAAATGCAGGTGACGAAGGTGCCGGAATAGAGCCAGGACTTGCAGAGCGACTTCAGCAATCATTAAATGAAGCGCATCAAAACCAAGAAATGGCCGGCGAACCTTCGATATTACTAACGTCAGGAATGTTACGCACTGTGTTATCTCGTTTTGTTAAGTACACCATCCCAGGTTTAAGGGTAATGTCTTACCAAGAGGTACCAGACGAAAGACAGATTAAGATTGTCAGCTCAGTAGGCCAACAATAGGATAGTAAAGGGGTTGTACCATGAAAATTAAACGTTTTTTTGCTAAAGATATGCGCACCGCACTGAAAGAAGTGAAAGATGAATTAGGTGTTGATGCGGTTATTATGTCTAACAAAAAGTTAGCGAATGGTGTTGAAATTGTCGCCGCTGTTGATTATGACAAAGCAGCCCCAAAAGCCGAAGCGAAACCGGTGCCTGCACACACAGCGCCACAACAGTCGCATAACTTCGTTAAACCAGAACCTATGCGNGCTAAACCTGAGCCACAAGCCCAAGTTGCAGACAGCCTACAAGCGTTACTAGAGCGTCAAGCCCCACGCCCTCGTTCGCCAGAGCTTGCTTCAATGTTTAATCAATCTGGTATTGAAACNAGTGAACATTATCAGCCAAAANCACACAGTTTTGCGCCGCAAGAGCAGCCGCAATATTCAGCAAAACCTCGCTATCAAGAGCAAGCAGCACCGCGAGTGCAAACACAAGCACATAGCNTAGGTTTTGATGATGATTTAGACACAGGCTTCGACGATTTAGATTCACCAGCAGAACACAAAACGGCCNCACCCGCAANCCACTCAGAAATGGCGACGATGCGTGAAGAAATGAATGCCATTCGTCAATTACTTGAACATCAAGTATCTGGTTTGATGCAGCAAGACATGGCGCGTCGTGATCCTACCCGCGCTTGTATGATTGATCGCCTAGCCGGTATGGGCATTGAGCGTGATGTTGCGGAGCAAATGGCGTGTTTTATTCCTGATGACGTTTCGCGTCAACAAGCGTGGCAAGCCTTATTGCAAATGGTTGAAAACCAAATGCATACAACAAATAATGAAATTTTACGTCAAGGCGGTGTGTACGCTTTAGTGGGTCCTACGGGGGTGGGNAAAACCACCACCGTGGCGAANTTGGCAGCCCTTGGTGCACAAAAATATGGTGCAGATAAAGTCGCGCTTATTACAACAGACACTTACCGTATTGGAGCGTATGAGCAGCTAGCCACTTATGGCCGCATAATTGGCTGTGGTGTGAAACAAGTTAAAGACGCAAATGAATTAGCTGAAGTGTTATACCATTTACGCAATAAGCGTCTAGTATTAATAGACACTGCGGGTATGAGTCAACGCGACTTACGCTTAACTGAGCAACTTAATACATTAATGCGCAATCAGCGTGTCGACATTCGCAGTTATTTAGTGTTAAGTGCAACAGCGCAAATTAACGTGCTACAAGAAACCGTTCGCCACTTTAAAAAAGTGCAACTAAGTGGTTGTATCTTCACTAAGTTAGATGAATCACTTAGTTTAGGTGAGATTATTAGTATTGCGATTCAAAATCGCTTGCCAATAGGGTATCTTACTAATGGTCAGCGTGTTCCTGAAGATATTCGCGTTGCGAATGCAGANAAACTAGTAAAAAAAGCTGAGCAATTATATTTAAAACGAGCAAAAGCACAACATTCACGACGTCAAGCAGTAGCGTCGAACACAGTAGGGATGTATGATTAACACAGTATTAGATCAAGCAAGCGGCCTGCGCAAAATGAATCAAAATAATAATAGTGGCGTTAAAGTTATCGCTGTCACTGGCGGCAAAGGTGGTGTGGGTAAAACGAATGTGTCACTCAATACCGCGATCGCATTAGGTCAACTGGGAAATCGTGTATTAGTATTAGATGCCGATTTAGGGTTGGCAAATTGTGACGTAATGCTTGGTTTACGTGTCGAGAGAAACTTATCTCATGTTTTATCTGGTGAGTGTGAACTGGATGAAATTCTTGTCGAAGGCCCAGCAGGTATAAAAATTGTGCCAGCGACTTCGGGCTCGCAAAGTATGGTTGAGTTAACACCGTCAGAACATGCGGGGCTTATTCGCGCATTTAGCGAGCTAAATACTGAGTTTGATATTTTAATTGTCGATACCGCTGCGGGTATTTCAGACATGGTATTAAGCTTTTCGCGTGCAGCACAAGATGTTGTTGTTGTTGTATGCGATGAACCTACCTCAATTACCGACGCTTACGCCCTAATTAAAGTGTTAAGTCGTGAGCATGGCGTTTACAAATTTAAAATAGTTGCCAATATGGTGCGCAGTATGCGTGAAGGGCAAGAATTATTTGCTAAACTCTCAAAAGTAACGGATCGATTCTTAGATGTGTCTATGGAACTTGTCGCAACCATTCCGTATGACGAGAATATGCGCAAATCGACCCGCCGCCAAAAAGTGATTGTGGAGTTATTTCCAAACTCACCAGCCGCTGTGGCATTTAAAACATTAGCAACGAAAGCAGTTAAGTGGCCAATTCCAAATCAACCGTCAGGTCATTTAGAATTTTTTATTGAAAAACTAGTAAACGGTTAACTATGACAACATCGGTGAATAAAGCGATGGGATATCAATCAGCACAGAATTTAAATGCGATTGTTGAAAAACATGCCTCTTTAGTCAAAAAAGTGGCGTGTCATCTAATTGCTCGTTTACCTGCCAGTGTGCAACTCGATGATTTGATTCAGTCAGGTATGATTGGCCTTATAGAAGCGTCGAAAAATTTTGATGCNAGTAAAGGGGCCAGTTTTGAAACATTTGCGGGTATTCGAATTCGAGGNGCTATGCTCGATGAAATCCGTCGAGGTGATTGGGCTCCCCGTTCAGTTCACCGTAATGCACGCCTTGTCGCTGAAACGATTTCGGATTTAGAGAGTATTTTAAACCGCGAGCCAAAAGACACAGAAGTTGCTGAAAAACTTGATATTACACTGGATGAGTACCATCATATTCTACATGATGTAAATTCCAGTAAGGTACTGGGTATAGAGGATTTAGGCGTTGATGAAGACGTCATCACACCTATGGGGCATGATTTAGCACTAGACAAACCGTTTAATAATGTTAAAAATGAACGGTTTAACCAGTCTCTATTGACGGCTATCCAATCTTTACCAGAAAGAGATGCACTCGTTTTGTCTTTGTATTACAACGATGAAATGAACTTAAAAGAAATAGGGCACATACTCGATGTTAGCGAATCGCGTGTGAGTCAAATACATGGTCAGGCGATGATTAAGCTCAAAGCAAAAATCAATGACTGGATTAATTAGTAGTAAGTAAATAAGGTTCAAACCTCACCGGAGGATGTTTTGGATAAAAACATGAAAATTCTTGTTGTTGATGATTTTTCTACAATGAGACGTATCATTAAAAACCTGTTAAGGGATTTAGGTTTTACCAATGTGCAGGAAGCTGATGATGGTTCAACAGCATTGCCGATGTTGCAAAATCAAGAGTTTGATTTTGTTGTAACAGATTGGAATATGCCTGGAATGCAAGGTATTGATCTATTACGCGCAATTCGTGCTGATGATAGCCTTAAACATATCCCCGTGTTAATGGTGACAGCTGAAGCGAAAAAAGAACAAATTGTTGCTGCTGCTCAAGCGGGTGTTAATGGCTATATCGTCAAACCATTCACTGCTGCGACACTGAAAACCAAATTGGAAAAAGTGTTTGAACGTTTAGGTTAATCTAAGGGGAGAGGCTTATGTCAGCACTTGCTGCGCCTCAAATAAGTTTAGAGCAAGCTCGTCAACTTGTTGAGTATCTTGAAAATGGTGAACAAGAGAAAGCTGATAAGCTGATACTTGAAACAGCATCAAAAGAACAATCAGAGTTGTTTGCTGAAGTCGGTAAATTGACACGACAACTTCATGAAGCACTAAAAAACTTCGATCTTGATACTCGACTCACAGATTTAACAACAGAAGCAATCCCGGATGCAAAGCAGCGCTTGAATTATGTCATGGAAATGACTGAAAGCGCGGCCAATAAAACGATGGATGCCGTGGAAGCGAGTTTGCCTATAGCACAACAGCTCGCTGATGAAATTGCCACGATTAAACCAACGTGGGATCGTTTAATGAATCGAGAAATTGAACTCGGTGAATTTAAAACGTTATGCCACAGCTTAGATAAGTTCATGAATAACTCGCACACCAAAACAGATGAGTTACAAGGCTTGATGACCAACGTGCTAATGGCGCAAGATTATCAAGACTTGACGGGGCAGGTAATACGCCGTGTTATCGAATTAGTGCGCGAAGTAGAAGACAGTTTAATCAATCTCTTAACTGTATTCGGCAGTCAAGACGATGGTCAAATAAAACAAGAAAAACAGGCCATAGACAAAGCACCTGCACAAAGCGATACGCTGGCAGGTCCAGAAGGGCCAATTATTGATAAAGAGTCACGCGATGATGTTGTTTCAGGACAAGATGAAGTTGATGACCTATTATCAAGTCTGGGCTTCTAAGAGGAGAGTAGCTGCATGAGCTTTGAAGTCGATGAAGATATTTTACAGGATTTCCTTGTTGAAGCAGGGGAAATTTTAGAGCTTTTGTCNGAGCAATTGGTCGAGCTTGAAAATAATCCAGATGATAAAGACTTACTAAACGCTATTTTTAGAGGCTTTCACACCGTAAAAGGTGGCGCAGGCTTTTTAAGCATGACTGANCTTGTTGATGCGTGTCATGGTGCTGAAAATGTGTTTGATTTGTTGCGCCAAGGCGTGCGCAGTGTNACNCCAGAACTTATGGATGTTATTTTACAAGCCCTCGATACAATCAATGAAATGTTCGCGACAATTCAAAATCGTGAACAACCAGAGCCAGCAGATCAAGCCCT
>JGI25128J35275_1000409_pt1 | contig 13394 bp, 6 predicted proteins | sample ETNvirenome_2_60_FD_35275 | JGI IMG/M metagenome (IMG submission 35275)
TAATTCATAATAACTTGGATTAACCCAAGTATTTCCATTATCTACTACTAGATTTCCACCATAATATTTTCTATTACCTATTTGTGTTGGAATTGCTGTTAATTGACCTATTTCTATTCCTTCATAAAAAATAGTGAATACACCTTGAAATAATCTAACATAATTTTGACCAGCAGTATATCCCATTGCAAAAATTGTTGAATAACTATCTTCAATCGATACAAAGTTACCAGATGGAGCACTAAAATTATCATAAAGTGTAACCCAACTAAAAGGTAACTCTACCCAGTTACCAGATGGAGCACTAAACTCATTATAAACAGTATAATAATCACCATTATAATCATTATAAGTCTCCGTCCAGTTTACATTTGATGCATCTGGATATGCTACCCCAAACTCTTCTTGAATTTGAGAATATTTTATCGCTCCTGATCCTTGTAGTGCCATAAGAGTTACTTACCTTTCTTTAGTTCGTCAACCTCATTCTTAAGTTCTTTGATTGCCTCAATTAAAAGTGGAACCAATTTTTCATATTGAACAGTTAGATATTCATTATTACTTGGTGCAGATTTAACTGCCTCTGGTAATACTTGTTGAATATCTTGAGCAGAAACACCAACAAATCTTTGATCCCCCGTATCAATATTGCACTCAACTTTAGCAGTTTCATTATGTTTGTATGTAAATCCAGAGATTTTACATACTTTATCTAAAGGACTATCAATAGGTTCAATATCAGTCTTAAGTCGAATATCTGATGTTAATGCTGTAATATCACCAGTAACCTCTAACTCACCCTCAATTTTAACACCATTCTGATTTGATGGTCCTCCTACGGTTTTTATTACACGAGCATTATCATGGAATATCTCTACACCATGCTGTCCAGCATCAGGTCCACCATTAAATCTAATACCTATATGATCAACTGCTCCATCAGTTAGTTCCCATCTACTATCAGTTTGAACGTATATAGAACCAGCATTCTTTTGAATTAATCTAGTATTACCATTAGCATCATGGCGTACCTCAAAATCAGGAGCAGTTGAAGTATTACCAAAAGTTAATGATGCATCATCATTGAAATGAAGTGCACTTTCAGACTTATCCCATCCTGCATTATAATTAGCACCAATAAAGTTTGTATCACCATTGAATGTGGAAATACCAGTTAGATATGAACCACTTTCATTAACCTGTATCCTAGAAGTTCCATCTTTCTGGATGTCTAATTTACCAGTATGAGCTTGACCTAAAGTGCTTTCTGAAGCATTAATAATTGAATTACCACTAGCAGTATCATGATATACCTCTAAATCACCAGGACTCCAATTAGAAGTAGGTGCATTTTTACCTTCACCAAAGGATGCTCTAACATCATCCTTTATCTTAAGTTGACCACTAAATGTTGCTCCATCAAATTGTGGATCAGTAACTTCAAATTCTCCCTCCATCTTAATGTTACCATTAAATGTAACATCATCATTGAATTTAACAGTATTATTAAATACAACAGGTCCGTCAAATTGAGATAAAATTTGTTTAGAAGTACCACCTTCTACGATAATTCTTTCCTTACAAATTACTTCATCAAATATAACACTTAATCGTGAAGGATTTTCACCTGTTACAGTTGGTATTGGAGCATCGAATGTTCTCTCTTGTCCAGTAGAAGAACTAACTCTCTTATTACCAATGAAGAAGTCACCTCTGTTATTCATACCAGTGTAAACAACAGCACCAGCAGATCTTTCTTGTGATTGTGCTAAGAATTCTTCTCTTTCTGTTAAAGTTTTAACTTGAACTTGAGGTAAACCAGTTGAATAATTACCTGGACCATATCCAACATATTCAAACGTATGTCCAGATGCACGAGCAATAGAAGGTCTACGGAATTCAATAGGTATTAAATCAATCTTTTCAATTAAAGAATATACATCATGAGAACTCTTTCTAGATCCTAAAGCACCACGAATTACTGAAATTTCATTATTAGCAGAACCACTCAAAGATGAAGTAGAAACCCTCATGATTTCATCATCAACTTGCAAATAAGATCCTAGAGGGAACTTACTTATAGTTCCAATTCCACTAGTTGCTTTTAATTTAATCTTTATTGAAGTATCATCAGCACCTGAATTAACAGCTTGTTGTAGAATTAGTGATTCTTTACCATATATAAATGATCCTCTTGATCCAAGATTTTCATTAGAAGCATTTGATGTTTCATCATTAGATGCCAATCCATTCTTTAGAATTAATAAATTTTTATTGCTAAGAGAATCTGTTCCAGGTAATGCAGTAATAGTTTTAGCAGTAAATGCAGAAATACTTTTATCTTCTAGAACAGTAAAATTACCAAGATTATTGTTATTAGTTTTATCTAATATTGTAATTCTATTTCCACCAGATAATCCATGAGGTATATTAGGAGTTGAAGAACTAGTAAGATTTGTAGTAAATTCAGTAATACCATTTTCAAAAAGACTAGAATTGGTTAGAACTTCTACTGATTGACCTACATGATAAACATATTGTCCAACAACAGGGGTATGATCACCTGCAGTCTTTGCAATAGATATTTGTCTGTTATTAGGGACTGATGTGATTCTATAATGTCCATCTGGTTGTGTTCCAATACCAGTTACTTGAACAACATCTCCAACATTGTCAAAAATACCACCTGCTGCAATCGTATATCTTGCATTATCATTACCTAAACCTATTACAGTTCTATCAAAGAATAAATTACCTGCACCATATCCACCACCAGAGTTGGTAACTTCAACAGAAGTTATTGCTTGTCCAGCAACGACCACGGTTGCAGTAGCACCAAACCAAGTACTTGTTTCAGGAGTTGGGTCAGAACTAGTTCCTAATAATTTTACATTATAATAAGTTCCATTATTATATGATGCACCAGCATTACTAATAGTTCCTGTTGCAATACCAGAAATAGTATGATAGGTTTCATTAGTAAAGGTAAGTGTAGCAGATGTCGTATTATCAGATACAGAAGTAATTACAGGAACATTAACAAAATCCTGTAAAGTCTTATCAATAGTTTCTCTAGTTAAACTATGCTTTAAGTAGTTTGTAACAACATCACCTAAAGGACTATTTACTGCCCTTGAAACTGCTGAAGGAGGATTATCATTATTATTATCTCTATCAAGTTGTGGATATAAATCAGTTACATTCTGACTATATTTAATATCAGTAAATTCATCAGGTACTGCATTACTAGCATTTAAAATATATAAATGATATATTCCATCTTGTTGATTTTCAATATATTGTTGTATAGATTCATTTCTATAAACATAGTAGTTAGATCCTATATCATTTCTTTCAAATCTTGGAAGATCAATATTTCTAACTGTAATATCATTTGTAAATGTACCAACATTATGTACGAGACCATCAACATCAGTTACTGAATATTTGAATGTTCTTATATCATCTATTGCAGTAACAGTAAATGTTCCATTATATCCAAGATTTTGGAATCCCTCATTATTAATGGAAGTATTAGTAGAACTTGTTACATTTCTAATGTTAACATTTTCCCCAACTTTTAAATCATGAGGAACTTCTGTTATAACAGTTACTATATCACTTAATACAGAGCAACTACCAATAAGTCTTAAATTTCTATTATAATTATAATCTGTTGTACTTATTCCACTAATGGTAAAATCATCATTTTTTCTAGCACCTGTACTACTAGATTCTTGAACAATAAAACTTTCTTCTGGATTTTTTCCATCTTGTACTTCTTTTGGAACTACAACACGAAGTTTATATATTCTATCATCTAATGATCTAGAATCTTCTACTCTGCTAACATAAGTATCATTTAATTCAGAGAATAATGGATCTGAAGTAGCAGTGGATGATATTTTATCATAAGCAGGATTGGTTGTAGTAATTGAACTATCAACATTATTTACAAGTACATACCATTGTTTCTGATCATTATCCCATTGAATAGGAGATCCAATATCACCAGCTTCTTTATCATGAACTCTACTTTCTATGGATAATTTTGATCCTTTATAAAGTGTTATTGCTTGATTATTTTCAGCGTCTGTAATAGAAGATGCTAATTTAATTTCACCAGCAGCTAAAGTTGAATCTCCAGCACGGGTAATTGCATAGTAAATTTGATGAGCATCAATATTTTCAGGAAGATCAGCAGAGTCACTAAAAATTCTTACAGATTCACCATTTAATAATCCATGAGTACCAATAGTAAATACATTATTTGTAGGTCCAGAAGTTACTTTATATTTTTTAACACTTGATGATGTTCCTTTTGCAACTGTTTGATTAGCAATAGATAATGAATCATATTCATCAACCATCTTTACAGATACTGAATATGTGGTTATCCCAGTATTATTTTTTCTTTCGCCTAAAGGAATATAAAGAATATCATCTTCCTTAGCACCTATACGATATCCTGATATTAAAGAAGGTGGTTTATTATTTTTATTTTTAAATGAATCGAGATAAAAATGACTACTTATACCAACACTTTTGATTTTAGTAGGATCAATTGAAAACCAATCAATATCAGATTCTTTAGATGGAATTGCCTTTGGAGTAATTATATTAGTTACATATGCAGTATTATCCTTTGCAAAAGATTCTTTCTTAAATCCATCAGAGTTTAATGATATCTGACCAAAGTTAGAGTTAGCATTGGTTATAGATGCATCACCACCAGATTCAGTACTAAAATGTCTGTTATATCCAATAGCAAACACAGATACAATTTGCATAATTGCATCATTTGTCATTCTAATATGACATGTATCCCATTTGCTTCTATAGATTGCATTAGAATCTAAATGAAATGCTTTATCAGGATCAATAGATGCTGATCCTGATGATAATGCTGTTCCAGATGGTACTGATGAAATAACATCAATACCACTATATTCTCTTGTTACCTTATCATATTTTACAAATGCTCTATCATCTTTCTGTAGAGAAATACCAGTAAACTGAGCAACAACCATTGAACGGAAACCAGTTGCTTTGCTACCATCAGCATGCATACCGTTCATACCCCATACTGATCTCAATGAACAGTTGAAGATATATGGTGATGCACCATCTACAGTATCAGTCTCAACAGTTATAGTTCCATTAGCAATACTAAGACCATTAGCTACACTACCAGCCAATCCACTAAGAGATCCTGTTACTAAGTATGTAAATTTAGTTTCACTAGTAACACTTTGAACTACTGCTGTAGTATTATATGCTATCTCATCATTAGCACCGAAAGTAATTCCTCTAACTCTTATAGGAGTTCCTATATTTAATCCATGTTTAGTTGCTGTCGTAACAGTACATAATGGACTTACTGTTGTTCCATCTCCAGATATAAAATCAGATATCTTAACTGGATCATTTAAAAATGCACCAACAATTTCAAATTCAGGTCTTCTTGGAGCAAAACCTTCTGAATTTCTAGGAAATTTATCAGTTCCTGGAATTTCTTTTGTAGTTGTAGCGGCATTAAAGGCATTAGATAGTTTTGCATAATACATCTCAAGATCAGTATTATCATATCCAACTACTTTATTAATACCATCAGCATATTCAAAACATGTTAATTTATGATGGGAGAATGTAGGAGCTGATACATCATTAACACCTTTAAAACTAGTGCGATTAGTATATACTTGCCCATCTCCATCAAACATAGAGAACTGCCAGAAATAACATGCACCAGTTACCCTAAAAATTGCACTTTTTGGGGATTCGGTATATGATGCTATAGGATTTGGAACATATTTTGGTCTTACTTTTGTTTTTCTTAAGTCTAATCCAACAATAGAAGTACCACGTGGTACAATAACTCCACCATTTACACTATTAAACTTATAAAGTATATTATCTTCTTGTGTTAAATCAAAATTAGATGTAAGATTTAATGAAAAAGTATCTTGTGCTTGTCCTGCTACAGATTCTTGCCCACCAGGAGAAACAGATGTTGCAGAAGTTGGGTTACTTGGATCTGGTTTAATTGCAAATCCTGGTCTATTATCAATTACATGGTCGCCAGGATAAATTAATATCGTAGTTCGTTCAATATAATCATTATTATCTCCACCAACATAAGAGAATCGTGCTGCTTCAATCAGTGCTCTCTGAATGGTCTTGAAAGGTTGTGCTAACGAATTACCGTCATTACTTATACTGTCGGTTGAGTCAAGATCATTCGGATTAACATAAAGTATCCTTCCTTCAATGTTCTTGATAAAATTCTCTAATCTATTAAGAGGCATCTTCTTATATCGGCCAAAATATTTCTATGTTTCTATTTAGTCCTCTAAAAAGTGAGTTATTTTTTAAACCTCTCTTGTTGATAAATCTGCATACTGAATTTGCGACTCATCTAACCTATCAGTACACACTTTTAACACTCTCATAAACTGATCAGGATCTTCACAAGTCACTTCTTTTTCTTGTCCTTCTTCACTCAATAATAAAAATTTACGAGAACATAAATCGATTATAATTCCCAATACTGTATCATCATCCATTAGGATACACCCATATTATTTTAGCAGTATAGCAGAATAAGCATTATATGTCAAATCCAAGGAAGATCGGATCCATGATGGTAAGTAATTGTTAAACCAATACCTGCCTGTTTCTCATAGTCTAGAACTGCAGTGCTGCCAATACCAGCCTTTACCCATCCCAATACTATATTTTCAGTTAAAGAATTATAACTTACTAATGGATCTGGTCTTACTGAAAAAGAACTTTTTCCTACAACAGTATTAATACCAACAGAGGAATCAGATGCAGTTACTTTCCATCTAGCAACATACACAAATCCATCAGAGGTGCTTGCATCCAAACTAGTAACAGTCCAACTTGTAGTAATAGCCATTGTTTTTTTGATTATTTATGATATAATATATAAAAAAAAGTAAGATATAAATGAAAAAACTTAGTGATTTAATGTATCTAACTAAAACTCTTGATGATACATTTTGTGATAATATAATAGATCTATTTGAAAGAGATTTTAGAAAAAGTCCAGGAATAACAACATTAGGAGAAGATGAGGAACTTAAAAAAACAACAGACCTTTTTATATCAGATTTTCCAGATGATGATAATTGGCCAAGAGTAGATAAAATTTTATATGAGGATTTAAATCTTAATATAATAAAATATACTAATAAATTATCCAAAATGTGCAGTATCCCACTTTGGGGTCATGAATCAAATGATAGTGGATATACTATAAAAAGATATGAACCTGGTGATTATTTTCATTGGCATGTTGATAGTCAATGTAAAGAAGGATGGGTAAGAACTCTTGCAGCTATATGGTATCTTAATGATGTTAAAGAAGGTGGAGAAACTGAATTTGAAAATGGTATTAAAGTTAAACCTAAAAAAGGTCATCTTTTATTATTCCCTGCTACTTGGACTTATCCACATAGAGGATGTTCTCCTAAAAATGAAAACAAATATGTTATTACAACATTTTTACTTACAAATGAAGAATGGGTATATCATTAGATTGAGTATTCCAAGCAGTTATTCTTTTATCTAAATTTGGATAATACTTATAAGATTGTAAATCAACACTAAAAATAATATTCGTATCTTCCTCTACGATAAAATTTGAGACTCCAAAATCACTAAAAGTCCAATCAGATTTATGTTGAACAACATCTTCATAAATTATTTGCCTTTGCTCTAAATTTGTCATTGCATATAATCCCTTAACATATCTACTTACACAAGTTACAATATTGTCCTCATATTCATAATAAAAAGGAGGAACTTTTACTCGGTTAAAGTCCTCCGATTGCAATCTTTTTAATTTTTCTAGATATATATCTCTACGTTTTATATCTTTACAATCAACTTTTCTAGTTAGATAAAAATAAATATCAACTTCATGAGAATCTGTTGTTTTATCATCTCGTATTGTACTAGAATAACAATACATTTATTATGCAGCAATTCTCATAATATAAACAAGTGCATAAAATGGTGGTAGATTGTCTGAAATTCTATATCCCTCTTTTTGATATTGTGAATCTATATTAATAGTCATAGTATGTGCGTGTCTACCAGAATTTCCACCTGGAGGAGCATATGTAGGTACACTTACAGCTTGGAAAGGTGCCCTTCTATTTGAAGCATCACCACCACCACTAGCAAAATTATCTACTCGTTGATACCAATGATTATCATGATCACCAATACCAGCAGTGGTTACTAGATTTGCGTTAACATTATGCGAGTGTGCTATCCCCTTATACTTATCACCACCAGGAGTACCAACACTATAAGCACCACCAGCACCAATAATAAATCTATCTCTTAAATCAGGAGTACCATTACTTCCATTACATAACGACCATTTGTTTCCTGGAGCTGATGATCCATTATATGCAACTATAACTCCTACAGGTACAAATCCTTGACTAAGATCTTCAATTTCAATTGTAAAACTTTGTCCACTAGGAGTTAATTTGATACCATCTCCAGCATTTATACTTACAATTTGATTAGATGCTGCGGATGCAGACTTTGGTGTTAATTTTATTTGAACACCAGTACCATTATCATTCACTGGAAGAGAATATGCATCATTGGCAGTTCCTCCTGTAATTGTTATAGTACCATTCTCTAGAGAATTACCATCAGAAGTTACTGATATACCACCAGCACCAACAAAAGTTATATCATCTTGTGTATTATCAGATCCTGTTAATCTTATTTTACCACCCGTTCTTGTTCCAAGATTATATCCACGACCACCTTCAGTAGTTTTTGTTTGAAGTATTAATCCTTGAGTTGTGTTAGTAAATTCAATTCCTGTTCCTGGTGTTATTGTAATCCTTTGGTCAGAATTGCCACTCGTATTACTTGCAGTATATAATTGAAATACTGCTGCACCAGAACCACTACCAGCATTTTTAAATTTAAATGCATCCGAACCAACTTCAGCTGCTTCAATTTGAAAGTCAGTATTAGAACCAGTAATTCTAATATTAGGTCCAGCACTTATTTTTATTGTTGGATCAGTAGCAGTTACAACACCATCTTTTGCTAATCTAAATGTTCCACTACCAGCGTTGAAGACGTTATTTGCTGCTGCACTTACTTCTCCATTAAGTGTATAAGCAGCACCAATATATGAATTTGCACTAATAGTAATTTTGTTAGCACTAGTACGAACTACTGAAATTCCACTCATAGAATCACCAGCTATTTCTATATCTTGAGTATCGGTATTATCAGTATTATTTGTTAATCTTAATCTTGGATTATTTGTCCATAGATTTGATACATTGTAAGTATAAGTTGTACCAGTTCCTGAACCACCTGAACCATCAATGGTAATTTGACCATCATTATTTCTAGTAACTGTAACATTACCAGAACCAACTAATCTAACTGAATCATCAGATCCTGAAGAAGCATCTAAAAATAGGTATGGATTGGTATCAGTTCCAGTAGATCCACCATCTGCATCTTTTGTAGCTTTTAATTCATAAGTTGTACCAGTTATACCTGATGCATCAACATCAATCTTAAACTTATTACCACTACCTTTTGTTAAAGTAATATTATTTCCTTTTTCTATAGTTACAACTTGATCAGGTGCTGGAGTAGTTCCATCAAGTGGAGTTAATGATAATTTAATATCATCTCCACTTGCAGTTACTGGAAGACTGTATGTATCAGCAGCAGCAGTCGCATCAATTTGAAACTGACCACTAGTACCAGATCCAGTTCCTGATAAACTAGAAATTGAAATATTATTACCTGCTTTTATTGTAACAGTAGTATCTGTATCAGTTGTACTTGCTAATGTCCAAATAGCCTCTCCATTAGCACCATTAGAACCTGCTAGATCTAATTTATAAGTTGTATTAGTTCCTGCTCCTGCACCATCAATTGTTATTAGATTATTAGTCCTCGCTATTGAAAGACCATTAATAACCTTAAGAGTTACATCAGACGCAGTTCCACTAGTAGGTGTTAATCTTATTTTTTCATTATCAGCAGCATCACCATCTACTGCTGATAATGCATAAGTTGTTTCGTCAATAAATTCTAATGCAGTACCATTACTAGTACTTCCTGATTTATTAACTCTGACTAACTTATGTGCTTCTCCACTATAGTTTGCAGGTGTATCTCCAAGGGATAAGAAAGTAGTAGCAGCTCCTGCACTAAGATCTTCCCATTTAGGTGGTGCACTAGAACCTTGACTTACTAAAGCATATCCAGAAGTTCCAAAACTACGATTATTAAGGTGACCTATTCCAAAAGCACCAGACCTATTAACACTAAATCTTTCAGTGCCTGAATTACCTGTTTGCGTCAGTTGATCAACAATTCTGAATATAGAATTTGCAGAATTATTTCCATAAACATCAATTGCAAATGATTCAGCACCAGCAACATCCTCAAATTGAAGATGCCCACCCTCTAAACTTGTATCAGTTTTTTTAAGAAGCAAATCTCGATTATTCTTAACACGAAGAGCTTCTACACCATCTACTTCTACTAAAAAATGACCATCAGTACCAGTATCTACTACTTCTGCTTTTGTATTGCCTTCTTGTATCTTATCTGTAGCACCATCACCACCTGTATCAGCATTGATTGTAAAACCAGTAGCACTATTACCATCAATTCTAATATTACTTCCACCTGTTATAGAAACTTCATCATCATCTCCACTACTAGGTCTTAATATAATTTTTCCTACACCACTTCCAAAAGTCCCAGCTCCACCAGCAGTTCCACCACCTAATAGATCATAAGTTATACCACCTATATCAGCAACAGTTACCCATTCACCTCCTTGCCGTACTTTAATTGCCATAATTATTAATTATTTTCATTGTTATAACATATTTATGATGAAGTGTCATACCAAATATCCCCTTCACAAACTGTATTTCCAGTAGGTTCAGTGGATTGAACATACTTAGCACCAAAAGCATTACTACTCTGAGGAATATTAATTTGCTTTGTCCCTGATGATGGTGTAGTTATTGTGATTGGCATAGCACATGGTGCATTCCTACCAGTATAATCAACAGTTATATCAGTAAGACCTCCTCCTCCACCACCAGTTTCATTAGCCCAAACAACAGTTGCATTAGGTCCACCACTCTTTAATACCTGACCTGCTGTTCCATAATTAGCACCATCGATACCAAGTTGTCCTACTTTTCCTATACGCAATCTTTCTTTTACACTACCACCATTTGCAACTAAATTACCACCACCTGTAAAAAATTTAATTGCAGAGAAAGCAGCATTACTTGTAGTTCCACCAGCAATTTCCATTTGAATGCGAGCATCCATGTCAGTCGCATTATGTCTAAAATCAATATAAGAACCACCACCTGATACACTTTCATTAGTTCTCTTTAATTCTAATCCACCATCTGAATTAATCTTGGAATAATTTGAATCATTTGCGTTTTGTGATTTAATATAACCACCATTAGTAGATGTACTAGTATTACTAGGACTAAGTATTAAAGTTGGTGTAGTTGCTGATTTATCAAATAATAAATTTGCAGCACCAGCAAGAGTACCACCATCATTAAACTGAACTTGTTTATCAGATCCAGCTGGTTGAATATTAATACTTCCAGCATCAATCCAATCTAATTCAGTACCAGTACTACTTAATATCTGAGTTGCTGTTCCTAGTTGATTATCCTTATCTCTAATACCACCAACAATTTTTATTCCATCACTCGTAGTTTCAATACGCTTGGTTCCATCATACCATAATGATACTTCTGCATTTGCAGTTGCAATAACACTATCTTTATTTCTATTAGGTTTAATTCTAAATGTTTGATTTGATGTATTACTAGTACTACCTTGAATATTAATATCCTTACCGCCTTGGAGTGCATCCCAATATGAGGCATTACCATCATGATATATTCTAGATTGCCAATCATTATTATTATTACCTCCTGTTCCTAAATTAATAGCAACATTATTCATAAAAACAAAGGCATTGTTACTTGGTTGCCAAGAAACGTTTTTATTAATATCTGACCCAACAAAATATATGGAATTATTAACTCCATGATAGTAAGTTCCATCATCATCAAAGATGAAAGTAGATGCTCCACCAAATGAACCATTATTATTATACTGAATTTGTCTATCAATACCACCTGGTTGTCCACCAACACTTCCAGCATTTACCCATAACAATTCAGTTCCAGTAGAACTTAATACTTGTGCATCCCCACCTAAACTATTAGTTTTATCTTGAATTCCACCATAAATTTTTATTCCATCACTAGTAGTTGCTAATTTACTAAATGAATTATTATATAAAGTTACTGCACCATCTTCAACAGCCCTAATAACATTCTCACCACCAATAGTTTGAATACTTAATTCATCTTTAATTTTAATATTTAATTTTACATTATTCTCAATAAAGTTTTCAGTAGTAGAATATAATGATAATTTATCAGTAGTAGTTCCAAATTTTAATTTTGCATCATCTTGAAATTCTAATGCATTATCAGACTTATCCCATACTGCATTTTTTGAAACTCCACCAAGAGTTATATCACCAGTAGTATTATTATAGGTGAGTTCAGCTATTCCATCAAAAGCACCATTATTATTATATTGAACTTCAGTATCCTCACCACCTGGTGTTGTACCACCACTGGAATCAACTGCCCATACAACTGGATCATTAGGACCTTGACTCTTTAAAACATATCCAGCAGTTCCATAATTAGCACCAGCAATACCAAGTTGACCATTAGGTCCCATACGGAATCTTTCTGTTCCTGTAGAATTAGGATCTGCATTTGTTATAAAAGCTAATGCACCTGCATCTCCAAGAATATAGTTATTCTTATCTGTTTTATCATAAAGAACCATCTCAAAGTTACCATCTGCCTTCTGATAAAATCCAGCACCATTAGATACATCTGTGTTTATTCTAAATCTCCAATTATTATTATCTTTAGCATGATATAAATCTAAAAGTGCACTTGGATTATCTACATTAATACCAAAATTACCTATACTAGTTGTTTCATCAAATTTGTAAGTTATCTTAGCATCAGAATATAAGTGTTCATTCTGTCTACTAGTATGAGGATTATTATCTTTAACAAAGGTAAAATGATAAGTATCATTTTGATTAGTAGATCCTACACCAACTTTACGAGCACTATCTACATTAAGATTACCTGATGCACCCCAAGTTAAAACACCATTTCCGTCAGTTTTAAGTAAATCATTTGCATCACCATCATCTGGAGGTAGGGTAAGTGTATAATTCGATGCTAAGTTATCAGGTGATTTTATTGCAGCATATT
>JGI25128J35275_1000419_pt1 | contig 13232 bp, 7 predicted proteins | sample ETNvirenome_2_60_FD_35275 | JGI IMG/M metagenome (IMG submission 35275)
TGGTTATTGTTGCGTAAGATGTATATTTTTAATGGCTCTAATCAAAAAGAAGGTAACTTCTATTAAATGGCCTGTCACTGTAAATTCTCCAACTGACGGTGGTAAATGGAAGAAAGAATCTTTTACTGGTATTTTTAAAAAAGTTGGTATTACGCAAATTGAGAAACTTGCCGATAAGGGTGATCCTCAGTTAGTTAAAGATGTTTTAGAAGGTTGGGAAGATATAAAAGATGAGGATGGCAATGACGTTGTCTTTACTAAAAAGGAACTAGATGGTTTCCTAAACGATATTAATTTTATAAAAGGAACAGTCCAAGCAATTATTGATATGCAAAAGGGCGCACCTGAAAAAAACTCATAGAGGCCACTGAATATTGGCTAAACAGTGGTCAGGAAATTGATGAGTCCTATGAAGATGCAATTGCTTTAGGGATTGTTGGTATGCCAAAGAAAGAAAAGAAAATGGATTTTGTTGTATGGGAGGAAAACTGGGAGATTGTTATTATGTTTACTCGTCTAACAACACAATGGAATGTCTCAATGTCAGGAGTAGTTGGATTAAAATATGAAGTCTTAGAGTGGTTTTGCCGTCTATACTTAGTTGACGATGCTAGAGCCATGTTGGAAGGTATTCAAACAATGGAAAGAACTGCATTAAGCGTTTTTAGCAAGAAGGATAAATAATGTCTGCATCTACAAGATTTAAAATTGAAACCATAGTTACTGGGCTAAAAGGTGTTGAAAAACTAAAAAGTAGTATTAAGCAGCTATCTAATACTGCAAAGCCAACAGCAGCAGACATAGCGACATTAAGGGCTGCTGCTAATCGACTCGGAAGACAAAGCGATAGGACTGAAAATGAACTAAGACAACAAGTAGCAGTTCTTACTGACCTAAGAGCAAACGTATCTTTAACAGGCAAATCTTATAAGGTTTTAACTGCTGATATACAAAAGGCTGAAGCTGCTTTAGCTAAAGCTGGTTTAACTGGTAAAAATACAAGTAAAAATTTCGGCAATGCAGCTAGAACATTAGGGGCTATAGCTGGTGCTGGTGTTTTTGGTGGCCCAGAAGGTGCTATTGGTGCAGTTATTGGTGGCATACAAGGTGGCCCAGGTGGTGCTTTAGCTGGTGGTGCAATTGGAGCGCAAGTTGGAATGTTGAGAAGATCAATTGGAGGTATTGCTGAATATAAAGCTGCTTTAGATAAGCAAAGACTAGCCTTGCGTTTAGTTATTAATGATTTTGATAGATACACTAAATCTCAAGAATTTTTATTAGAAAAAAGCAGAGAACTTGCAATTCCTCAAGATGTAATTATTAGACAATTTACTCAATTAACCGCTTCTGTTAAAGGTGCTGGATTTGAAATATCTGATTCTGAACGTACATTTAGTGCCATATCTGCGGCAATTCGTGGAACAGGTGGAACCCTTGAAGATATGAGATCTGCGTTATTAGCAACAACGCAAGTATTTAGTAAGGGCAAGGTATCTGCGGAAGAATTGAGACAACAATTGTCAGAAAGATTGCCCGGAAGTTTTACAACTTTTGCTGAGTCAATGAGTATTACACCGAAACAATTAGATAAGTTACTTGAAGGTGGAAAAGTAACATTAACTGACTTTATGAACTTTATAGATTTACTAACAGAAAAATATGGAGAAAGTGCAAAGGATTTAGCATTGGCCCCACAAACTGCTGGAGACAGATTAGAGCAAGCAATGAGTGAATTAAAAGATAATCTTGCAGGGCCGTTATCAGATATTGGTGCAATGTTTCAAAATATGGCTACGACTGCTGTTAGGGCGTTAAACGATATAACTCTTGAAACCAAATCTTATGCCAACAGATTAACAGAAGAGACTTTGCGGAATATGGTTGATAATGCACAATTTATGATTGATACTTATGAGGAATTAAAAAAGACAAGCGATGCTAATAAAGCGGGTAATTTCTTTGAAAGAACATTTGGTAAACAGATAAGCGATGAAGATTATGCAGCAGGTTTGCAAATATTTACTGAACGCTTACAAAAAGCACAAGAAGCTTTAGACAAGTTTTTAAATAAGGGCAAAGATGGCATTAAAGAAGTAGGTGATGAAACAGAGAAATTAGCTACTATTTCTGAACAAGTCTTTGCTGGAATGAAAGATGGAGCTAAATCATATTTAGCTTCAATAAAAGAATTAAGTGAAGAGATAGCAAGTGCTACGCAAAAAGTATTTAAACGAATGGAAGATTCTTTAGTTGAATTTATTACTAAAGGAACATTTAGTTTTAAAGAATTTGCTAGTTCAATTATTGAAGAGATGACTCGAATATTTGTTCGTACACAAATAATGAAACCATTTACCTCTTGGTTTGAAGGTCTTAATTTCTTTGGTGGTGGTGGAACTACAAATGCAAAAGGAAATGTATATGGCAGCAACGGTATTGTTCCATTTGCTAAAGGTGGAGTTGTTCATGAACCAACAATATTTCCATTTGCTAAAGGTGGAGTTGGCTTGATGGCTGAAGCTGGTTCTCCCGAAGCCATCATGCCTCTAAAGAGAACTCAAGATGGTCGTTTAGGTGTAGAAGCTGCAATGGGTCGTTATTCAGGTTCAGGCTCTACTACGGTCAATTACACAGGCCCAGTGATGAACTTTAATGGTGATGATTATGTACCTAGATCTGCTGTAACTGACATCATCAACGCTGCTGCTAATAGAGGTGCTTCTATTGGTGAAGCTCGTACACTCTCATCTCTTAGAAACTCTCGTAGCCGTAGGTCTAACTTAGGATTATGAGCCTTGTTGCGTTAACTAATTTTATAACCATTACTAAACCAAGTGGTTCTGTTTCGTTTACTCCTACAAAGTTTCAAAACGGTAAATACGATCAAATAGTTGATGGGCATAACTATTTATCTTTTTTATATCAAGGTGCAACTCGTAGCCGTTCAGGAGACAATTTAGAGTCTTCTTTAATCTTGGCTAATAATGCAATCAGCATGAATTACGCACAACAGGCAGTCGTTAATAAATATCACATCAAAGTAGAAACATATTTGATGACTGAATCTTTTGCTAAGAAAAACACAACACCAATTACAAGTGAAGAATGGTTAGCAGCTTCTTTAAGTTACGACCCTGAAACGATTGAAGTTTTACTTAGTTCTAGCCTTGATGCTGTAGGAGCCAATGCACCAAATAGAGTATTAACAAGGCGAATGGTTGGTGAATTACCAGTGACAGGACAGATACAAGCACGTTGAGGCCAGATCAATTAATCGGTCTTCCTTATCGTTTAGGGGCTGATCCTGTAAAACATGGGGCTGGTGACTGCTTATCTTTATGTCGAACAGTTCTTAAATACTATGGAATAAATTCACCAATACCTAAAAGAAGTTGGTATAGACGACTAAAAAAAGGAGACTATTCAATCTTTAATGAAGAATTAAATAAGTGGGGAGTCAAATCACACCCTAAACTAGGAGCAATTGCTTTATGTCGTAGCGAAAATGCTTGCTATGGAATGGCTGCTTTCTGGGAGGATGGATGGATAAGCTACAGAAAAACATTCGGACAGTTGGTGGTGAACTGGTGTCCCATAAACGGCCTTATGGTAGAAGGTTGTTATTACCAACGGAAGTCGAACTCTGTAATGCCCTTGGATTAAGTGAAGACGAATATTGGTATTTTGAAGATAAGAGAATTACATACGATGGATCAAGGCCGAAAGGATATGAATTAATTCCTGATATAAGGGCTGCTTCAGTAATGGCAGTCAAGATTGGTACAACAACCATTGGTGCTATTACAACTAAAATTGCTGTTGCTGTTGCTTTAACAGCGATTGGTTATTTGTTATCACCAAAGCCAAAAGCACTGAAAGCTGGTGGTTCTCAAAGAACAGAAGACGCAATAGGTAATAAGAAATTTGCTCCACAATTTGCTTTTAACTCTCTACAAGAACTCGCTGTATTAGGCAGTATCGTTCCTCTTGTTTTTGCTAATAGAAGGACAGAAGGTGGTGTTACTTATGGTGGAGTAAGGGTAAATTCACAGCTTTTATGGTCACAACTTTTAAGCCTTGGAAAGCTACAGCAGCTAAAGGCAATGGCTTTATTTTCCCTTGGTTCAATAGATAGAACAGCAGATCCAAGTACAGGGAAGCAAAATCCAGAATATGAAGGTTATGCAATTGGTGATATGTTGCTTAACTCTTATAACAACAGCAAAGTTGCTCTTTATTTCAGCGATGGTAGTCAGTCAAATAACAGATTAGATACTAATGACAAGTATTCAGAATCAGAATTAGATGAATCAATTTTAAGTTCTGATCCTTTTTCTATTGAAGCTCCTAGTGAATCAGGAGATCCAACAACATCTAAAGCTACAAGTAGTACCAGAAACCCTTCTACACAAACTGTCTTCGGTCTTTATGCACCGATGCCTAATTGCAACTATTACAGGTTGCCTTATCAGTTAATTCGTGCGCCAAGAGGATCAACTAACCCTGCCTCTAGAGACACACTTAGAAAACGTAAGAAAGTAGAAATTGCTAAATGGCCTATTCGTGCTGGTGTCTCCACAACTACTAATGCTGGAAACTTAAATAGTGAAATTGGCTATCAGGTATTTGGTGGTGCAAAAGATGATCCTATTGGTAGACAGAATGTTTACGCTGACACCGATGAGCAATTTGGTTATACACCTCATGGAGTAGAAGATATTGATACAGCTACAAGCTCAATACGAGAAACGATTGATGTAAATATTGCAAAAGGTGAGTCTTACATGATCGGAACAGCAGTTGCAAAATGCTATGACATAACAGAATCAACACCTTGGAGTATTGAAGGCTCAAAGCATTATCACTTTAAAATTACTGAATCTGGAAGCGTTGATGCCTTTGGTAATTTAGCTTCCCATTGTGATAATCCTAGATGGGAACATGATGATAATAAAGCTTGGGATGTTAACGGTAGAAAGATTTATTATCAACAAAGAGGTGTTCCACCTAATACAGAAAATAGACAATTATTAGATGGATATAATATTTATTTAATCCAACGATTAGCACTTGGTACTGTTACAAATAGCCGTAGTTGTTGGATCACAGAAATAGGTCTTAAATCAAAAGTATTTAAACAAATTAGCTCAGCAAATGTTAATAGTCAGCCTAATGAAGAAGCTTTAGATCGTGCATGGAACGATAGAACTCAGATCCAATTAGGTCAGATGGATCTATTTGCTTCTAGGATGAGTTTCTTTAGATTACAAGTAAGAGAAGTTGGTGGTAATAATAATTGGATTAACTTAAATAATACTTTAGGCAACCATACAGGTTTATTTGCTGTAAGAGGAAACACGCCTGAAACTCAATATAATTCTATCTCTATTGCACATCCTGATCGTAAACAATATGAATATAGATTTAAACCTTACCCTGGTAATTATATTACTAAAAATCAATCAAAGATTGGACAAAGAGTTAATCTTTTAAGTGCTTCTAATAATGAAGAACATCAAGACATAGAAACATTTAGTTCAAATGGATTTGTTATAAGATTTGCTGGTGATGAAGGTTATACATTAAGCACAGCAAACTTAAATAATACAGAGTGGAAATTAGGTGATCCAGATGAAACTTATTACACAGGAAAAGTAGAAACTTTAAAGACGAGTAGTGGTTTAAATAAATGGATGAGTAACGGTGGAGCGTTCCAAATACCAAGCTCACAGGAATGGGTCTTAGATCCAAGCATGACTGATTATTATGCTGCTAATAGGGTCATTATTTATGTTGAATGGGATGATGCTGAAGGTAATTACGCAGGGCATGGATGGGGCCTTTGGTTTGATATAAGCAGAGATAGCGGCTACTGGGGAACACCTACTACAGGAACGCCAAGAGGTGCTGGTTACTGGCCTAATATCACTTTCTACAATGATTGGATTAATGATGGAGTAACAAGTAAATTTGTTGCTTCTTTAAATGCTGGTAATGGTCATCCAAATAATGATCCAACTAAGTTTTATATCGACAAATATGATTACAAAACTGTTTTAGCTCCAAGCCAAAAATATAGCGTTGCGGTTCAATACGCTACTGGTTCTTCTGGTGGTGGTTCAGGTTTAAAGGTTGATTTAGAAGTATGGAAAAAAACAGTCACAGGAGGTGATGATTTAGTCGCTGCAAGATGGACTGTTGATGCAAATAATATGGGTACTGGTTATCACCCTGACGATAAATTAAAAATACCAGCTACAGGTGATTTCCCTGGTATAGATAGCCTTGTTATTAACGTAGAACAAAAGACAGAAAGTATCTTAAATGACAACTTAAATCCTTATGACGTAGTTGCTGATTGGACTCCATACGAGGGTGATAGATGTAGTCATCAAGACGGCCCTGAACATGAAATTTGTTTCGTGAACGAGATTACAACTCTTCCAGAAGCCGTTCAATATAGTGATTTATCTTATGTAGGTATTAGATTAAATAGTTCAAAAGAGTGGACAAATTTCACTCAGCTTTCTGCTTACTTTAAAAAAGGCATCAAGGTTAAAGATTTAGTTAGTGGTGGTTCTGATGCAGCAACAAATTTATTCCCAGAAATAGCTTATGCCTTATTAACAGACTCAAACTTAGGTGCTGGAGATTTGGTTGGTGCTGATTCTGTTGAACTAAAAGATATGAAAATAGCTGCTAATTACTGCAAGAAAAATAGATATTTTTGGGATGGAACAATTACAGAGAAAATTAATTTAAGAGATTTTCTTCATCGTCATGCTGGATATTGCTTACTTGATTTCACAATTATTGGAGGAAAATTTAGCTTAGTTCCAACACTGCCTTTTAATGATGACTTTAGTATCAATCATGGGGTGAATATCGCTACAGGTAAAAAACCTATTTTCAATGAAAATTTAAGCAAGATAGGTGATGAAAACTATGTGAAAGCTTTATTTACTGATGGCAATATTGCTGATTTAAAAGTCAGTTTCCTATCTCCAGAAGAAAGACAAATCTTTAAAGCCAATGTGCTTTACAGGAAAGAAAAAGCAAATGGTTTCCCTGAAACATTATCAATGCTTGTAAGCTTGCTCCCTGCTTATGGTGGTAGTGCTACAGGTGATGATCCAATAGAAACCTTTGATCTTTCAGGTTTCTGTACCTCAGAAAGTCAAGCATTAGATTTTGCCATGTTTGCTTTAAAAACACGCAAAGAAGTTGATCATGGTCTTTCTTTTAATACGGCTCCTCAATATGTAGTTGGTTTAGTTCCAGGTGATTATTTCCGTTTAGTTTCAGAAGCTACTCATACAAGTCGATTTAGAAATGGTGCAATTACTCCTGATGGAAAGGTTGTCAGTATGGATGATTTAACAGGAACACAATCTGTTTATGTATGGAAGCCAGGGACAGAGAATGTATCAACTACAAGTATTAATTTTGATAGTCCATCAAGTATTCAAGCTCATGCAGGGAAATTATTTACTGTTAAAAACACGACAACAGAAAATAGAATCTATAAAGTTGAAAGTCTTTCCTACGCTGAAGACGGTTTAATAGAAGTATCAGGTAGTCATGCTCCTGTTAACTCTTCTGATCAGTTAACTGTCCTACAAGGATGGGATACAAACACACATTTCAAAATTGAGAGGAATTAATCATGTCTAGTGCTGTTGCTTTCCCTGCTGTTAAACCTAATTCAAGGAGTTATGAGCCAGGAACATACCCAAGTAATACCTTTGAGTCATTAGATGGAACTAAAACGCATTTGCGTTATGGAAATAAAAGAGTTAATGCAACTTTGACTCTTGGCTTCCAAAACATCTCTGATTCTGATGCTGCTTTGATCCTTGCTAATTATGAAAACGTAAATGCTGATTGGGATTATGTAACCTTTAACGGTGGTCATGCAACAGCAGGGGTTACTAATGCAAGTCTTCTTTCTTATTTAAAAGAATCAGGATCAAGTCTGAAATGGAGATATTTAAAGCCTCCAAAAGTAACAAACGTCTACCCAGGAATTAGTAATGTCACTTGTTCTTTTGTTGCTTGCCTCGATGCACCCTAAAATAAGTTATATATAACTATTATTTGGTGACATTCAGTGGGATTTTACTCAGGTAAAGATGGACAGCTTTACTTAGACGGGAGCAACACTGCTGCTGCCAAAGTTGAAAGCTGGTCTTTCAGTGCTACACAAGCAACTCTTGAAACAACTTCTTTAGGCGACTCTGATCGTACTCTGATCGCCGGAATGAGAAGTGCTAGTGGCAGTTGTTCCATTGCTTATTACAGTGATGCCAGTGGTTCTAATGAAGCAACAACATTATTAAATAAGATCATAAAAGCTCGAACATCATCAAGTGTTGCTGGTATTGCTGCTGATTCAGCTACGGCTACATTCAAACTTGGCTTTAAAGATTATCAAAATACAGTCAAATACATAACGGTAGAAGGTGTCATAACAAGTGCAGCAATTAGTAGTTCCCAAGGTGAAATTCTAAAAGCAGATATTAGTTTTGAAGCGAATGGCGCACCTTCGGCTGTATCAATCTAATGCCTGTTGTCTTAGGTCAAAAAGGGTTTATTGAATTACAACGTACCTCTTTGCAGTATGCGTTGACCACGACTCTTGATACCAGTGATGTCAATACAAGTCGTAAAAGATTCTCAGTTGATTTTGCTTCTGGAAGCATTATCACTGGGGATAAGCTTGAAATATCTACAAAAGATGGATCAAATTTACAGTTAGTTAATGGTCATAACTATCCAGATGGAAGCTGGTTTGTTCATGTAGATGATGTTGGTGGGATGCGTTTATATAACTCTTTTGCTCATGCTGTAGGTGGTGGAAGTAGTAATGCAGTGACATTGGTAGCTCCATCAAGTTCTAAGGAAATTTCATTAAAAGCAAGAAATACATCTTATCGACCTTTAGCAAGGGTTAAAAACTACGAGTTCACTACAACAAGAGAACAAGTACAAGTTGAATTATTAGGTGATGAATTTCGTCAGCAATATGAAGCTGGACGGATTTCAGGTCAAGGATCAATGACTTGTGAATGGGAATATAGATATGTTGCAAGTGATCCTGATTACAGCACTGATCAAGAATTTTCAGCTTATTTAGCTCGTTTAGTATTGCGTTTACAACAAGGCGCAGATTTTAATGGACGATTCTTTTTGTTTAGAGAATCAGCAGGGTCAGTAAATAATTGCTGGTATGAATGTGAAGGACAAGTAACTAACTGTGCAATAACTATTCCAAATGTAGGAATAGTCGAGACACGCATTGACTTTGTAACTTCTGGGGCTTTCCAATTAAAGGTTGGAGCAACGCCTGGATATTTACTACAAGAATCTACTGATTACCTACTACAAGAAGATGGAAATAAACTTTTCTTGGAAGACGACGCAACTTAGTAGGTATTGCACCCTAAACTAGGCGAAAGTGTAGATAACAAATGGCAGACCTACAGATCAGTCAACTACCCTCGTTAGCCGAGGCAAATATAGCGGCTACTGATGAGTTAGCCATTGTCGATACCTCGGCAAGCGAAACAAAAAAGGTTACGGCAAAAGCACTGGTTGAAAAAGGTGTTGCTTTAATAGATGCTGGCAGTATTCCAGGGACAGCACTTGCAAGCCTTGGAGCAAACACAGTCGTAACCAATAGCATTACTGATGGAAATGTCACAAATGTAAAGCTCGCTAATTCAAGTATCAGTCTTGGTGGATTAACACTTGCATTAGGAAGTACAGATGCAACTCCAGCTTTAAACCTTACTGACGCAACAAATTATCCAACTTCATCTTTAAGCGGAACAATAAGCAATGCTCAATTAGGAGGGTCAATAGCAAATAATAAATTAGCAAATTCATCAATATCTTTAGGTGGAGTATCAATAGCTCTTGGAGCAACAAACGCTACACCAGCATTAAATCTTACAAGTGCAACTAATTATCCAACATCTGCCTTAACGGGAACGATCACTAATGCACAATTAGCTGGCTCGATAGCAAATTCAAAATTAGCTAATTCGTCAATCAATATTGGAGGCGTGACATTAAGCCTTGGTGGTAGCGATACGACTCCAGCTTTAGATCTTGCTGATGCAACTAATTATCCAGCAGGGTCATTAACTGGAACGATTACTAACGCTCAACTAGCGGGAAGTATCGCAGCGACAAAGCTGGTTTCAGGAAGTATTACTTCAACTCAGCTTGGGGCAAATTCCGTAACGGATTCTCAACTCGCTAACAATGCTTGTGATACATCTGCTATCCAAAATGCAGCGATCACAAATGACAAAGTTGAGACATCTACTAATTCATCAACTGGTTTAGATGGTGCGACAAAAATTAGAGATGCAACAATTACACCAGCAAAATTAAATACTTCTAACCTTGATCGTTCTATAAATGTTGCAAGTGGAAACCTCGGAATAAATAACACAGTTTCAGCAGCGACAAGATCTGGAATTACCTATAACGCCCAAGGTTTAATTACAGGTACAGTTGCTCTTGCAGCAGGGGATCTCCCAATTGCCACTGCTAGTGCTGTTGGTGGTGTTTCTGTTGGTTCTGGGCTAAGTGTTACTGGTGCTGGAGCTTTATCACTTAGTACTAGCGTTACTGGTGCAACTGTTTCTGGAATTACGTTTAACAATACTGGGCAAATTACAGCAGCTACAGCCCTCGTTGCTAGTGATCTCCCAATAGCTACAACGTCAGCTAAAGGTGCAGTACAAATTACATCTGGTGGAGGATTAACTGTTGACGGTAGTGGAAACTTAATTACTTCAACAAGTGGAATTAGTGCTGGAACTTATACGAAATTAACGATTAATACAAAAGGAGTTGCAACTTCAGGAACAACTCTTGCAGCTTCAGATATACCTGATTTAGCAGCCTCTAAAATCACAAGTGGAAGTATTGATGCAGCACGAATTGGGAACGACACGATTGACGGTACAAAATTATCTAATGCTTCTACGGCGATATTTCAGTCAATAGCTCAGAGTGGTTATCCAACGGCTCAGTTCAATGGACAAATACTGTTCGATACCGTTTCAGAAGATGCTTTTATCTATGACGGAAACGCTTGGCAAGCAATAACAACATTAACGAAAGGAAGTCTCGTTTTTGGTGGAACATATAACGCCAATACATCAAAAATGGCTAGTACAACGACTGCTGGTATAGCTGCTGGTTTAGCCGTAGGTTCAAATTTACCCAGTCCCAGTTCGACCACGGATGGCGTATATGTGGTTGTCGATACAGCCGGGACGGCTCAAGCTCCAGCTCCTGTAGTTGCCTTTTCACCTCCTGACTACATTCTTGGAGTTACTAATTCTTCAGGCTCCTCATGGAATGAGATTGATTTATCTCAGACCGTAGCGGGTCAGGTAGCAAGCAATATTACTTTCACACCTTATGGACAGCTTTCTAGCACAAACGTCCAAGACGCAATGCAAGAACTGGAGACAGAAAAACTTGCTAAAGCTGGTGGTGAAGTAACTGGTCAAATATTGATTGGGAATACTGGGTCGCTTGTTTTTGAGGGAAGTACTGTTGATGCTTATGAGACAACAATAACAGTTGCAGATCCAACATCGTCAGATAAAACTATTACTTTTCCAGACACAACAGGAACAGTAATTACAACTGGAGATACTGGAACTGTTACTGGAACGATGCTTGCTAATGGCACGATCCAGAACGTAGATATAAAAAGTGATGCTGCGATTGCATATAGCAAATTAGCTTCAGTAGCAAGTGGTTATATTCTTGTAGGTAACGGTGCAAGCACTTCAGTTGCAGCCGCAGTTGCAGTTACAGGAGACATAAGCATAAATAATGCAGGTTTAACTTCTATTACTGCTGGTGCAATTGTTAATGCTGATATTTCTAATTCGGCTCAAATTACGGGATCAAAAGTTGTCACTGGAACGACAAGTGCAGTCGGTGTTCTTCAATTAACAAACGCAGCAGATAGTACAAGTGCAACTACAGCCGCTACTCCTGCTGCTGTTAAGACAGCTAAAGATGCTGCTGATGCTGCACAGGTAACTGCTGATGCGGCTTTACCTAAAGCTGGTGGCACAATGACAGACCACCTAGTTATTGATAACGGAAAAGAATTAAGGCTTAGTGAATCGGATGGTGATGGTACTAATTACACAGGATTAAAAGCACAAGCACAGACAGGAGATATAACACTTACTCTTCCTGCTGTTGCTCCTACTGCTGGTCAGGTATTGAAGGCTGATGCGTCAACTCCTACAACACTGACTTGGGCTGCTGATAGTTCAACTGACGCAACCAAAATGCCTCTTACTGGTGGCACGTTTACAGGAGATGTTATCTTCGCAGGAGATAGCAGTAATGTTGTATGGGATAAAAGTGCTTCAGCCTTTACGGGAACTATTGCGGCAACTGCGTTTAGCGGCCCTTTAACTGGAACTATTCAAACTGCTGCCCAAGCAAATATTACTTCTATTGGAACGCTTACCTCCCTTGGTATCAGTGGAAACCTAACAGTAGATACAAATACACTTCACGTTGACGCTACGAATAATCGGGTTTTAATAGGAAGGACTACAACAAATACAGGTTATCCACTTTGTGTGGAGGCAGATGGTGGTGGCGAAAACATTTTACTTATCGGTCGAAGTGCCGATGATATTAGTGAAATTGGCTTTTTTGAAAATGATACAACTACAAGATTAGGAGAAATTCAATACCGTCAAGATCACGTTAATTTCAGGCATCGTGTTGGTGATATTCGTTTTTGCTCTGGTGGTTCATCGGAGATGATGCGGATCGACTCAAGTGGTCGTTTGTTGTTGGGTACTACTGCTACTACTGGAGCAAGTTTTGGTAGTACTCCTTTAGCCATTTTTGAGTCATCAACAACTAATAATTATGGAAGATTGGGTCTTATATATAACGGTGATGATGCTCATGCTTCTGCGCTTACCTTTGGTAAATCAAGAGGAACTTCAGATGGATCAAACACAGTAGTTCAAGCTGATGATCAGATTGGATCATTATTCTTCCAAGGTGCAGATGGAACTGATAAAGAAAGTAGAGCCGCAGCAATAATGGCGTTTGTTGACGGAACTCCTGGCTCAAATGATATGCCTGGACGTTTAACATTCCTTACAACAGCAGATGGAGCAGCGTCACCAACCGAACGGATGCGGATTGATAGTTCGGGAAGG
>JGI25128J35275_1000420_pt1 | contig 13219 bp, 9 predicted proteins | sample ETNvirenome_2_60_FD_35275 | JGI IMG/M metagenome (IMG submission 35275)
CGCATTGCAGCCGAAAAAGCTGAAGCTGAACGTGTAGAACAAGCACGCATTGCAGCAGAAAAAGCTGAAGCTGAACGTTTAGAGCAAGAGCGTATTGCAGCNGAAAAAGCTGAAGCTGAACGTNTAGAACAGGAACGTATTGCAGCAGAAAAAGCTGAAGCTGAACGTGTAGAACAGGAACGTATTGCAGCAGAAAAAGCAGAAGCTGANCGTATAGAACAAGCTCGTATTGAAAAAGAAAAAACAGAGCAAGTNACNGATAAACCNAAAAANGAAGGCTTTTTTGCCCGCCTTAAAAAAGGNTTATTAAAAACTCGCGTTAATATTGGCTCGGGCTTTGCCTCTATTTTTAGTGGTAAAAAAATTGATGATGAGCTATTCGAAGAGTTAGAAACACAGCTATTAACGGCTGATTTAGGTGTCGATACAACCATGAAGTTGATTGATAACCTAACAGATGCAGCCGATCGAAAACAACTTAAAGATGGCGATGCACTTTACGAGCTAATGAAGCAAGAAATGGCCGCAATGTTAAAGACAGCTGAGCAGCCATTAACTGTGCCAGAAAATAAAAAACCGTTTGTTATTTTAATGGTGGGTGTAAATGGGGTGGGTAAAACCACGACCATTGGTAAGCTTGCTAAGCAATTCCAAAATGAAGGCAAATCAGTCATGCTGGCTGCGGGGGATACTTTCCGTGCCGCCGCNGTTGAGCAATTACAAGTGTGGGGCGAGCGTAACAGTATACCTGTTATTGCACAGCATACTGGTGCAGACAGTGCATCGGTTGTGTTTGATGCCTTTCAAGCGGCGAAAGCNCGTAATGTAGACGTATTAATCGCGGATACAGCAGGGCGCTTGCAAAATAAAGATAACCTCATGCAAGAGCTTGAAAAAATAGCCCGTGTAATGAAGAAAATAGACCCAGATGCGCCGCATGAAGTCATGCTAACAATTGATGCGGGCACGGGGCAGAATGCCATTAGCCAAGTAAAACTATTTAATGAATGTGTTGGCTTAACGGGTATTACCTTGTCTAAACTGGATGGGACAGCAAAAGGGGGTGTTATCTTTGCTGTGGCAGATAAGTTTAATATTCCAATTCGTTACATAGGCGTTGGCGAGGGAATCGACGACCTGCGTACTTTTAATAGTAATGACTTCATTGATGCGTTGTTTAGCCAAGATGAGGACGACGTATAATTCATAAAAAAGGGAGCATGCTCCCTTTTCAGCTGCAAGATGATTGATAACTAAAATGATAAATTTTCAGCAAGTCAGTAAAACATACCCCGGCGGTCACCGTGCGCTGGAAAAAGTCAGTTTTCATATTAAGTCAGGCGAGTTGGCTTTTTTAACTGGGCATAGTGGCGCAGGTAAAAGTACATTATTAAAGCTGATTAGTTTGATGGAACGTCCATCGGCTGGCAAAGTANTAATTAATGATATTGATTTAAATGCTGTTAANTCTCGTCAAATTCCTTATGTACGCCGTGATATAGGGATTATTTTTCAAAACCATCGTTTGTTAGAACGCTATNCGGTATTTGATAATGTCGCTTTGCCGTTGATTATTGAAGGCACACACCATAAACAAATTGCAAAGCGTGTGCATGGTGCGCTTGATAAAGTGGGCTTACTTGATAAAGCCAAATGTAACCCTGCGACTTTATCTGGAGGCGAGCAACAACGNGTGGGAATTGCGAGGGCTATCGTAAATTCACCGCCTATTTTGTTAGCTGATGAACCGACCGGTAATTTAGACCCCGAACTTTCAATGGATATTTTACGCTTATTCGAAGACTTTAATAATCATGGTACGACGGTGTTAATTGCCACCCATGATATTGGTTTAATTGCACGGATGCGCTATCGCAGCCTAACCCTTAAAGATGGACGTATGATCCAGGATCCATTAGCTGAGGGAGCGCTATGAGCCTATTATTTAAAAGTAGAGCCAGTCACAATGATCGTCAGCAGAAATCAATTCTAGCGGCGCCGTATTTCTTTTTTATTAACTTAATCCGTCAAGGTGTGCATAGCTTAGGTGAAATGTGGCGCACGCCACTTGCCTCCTTGATGACTATTGCGGTATTAGGGCTAAGCTTAACGTTACCAGCGACCTTGTATTTAGTCGTGAAAAATGTGTCTCAGGTAAGCAGTGGGTTTGAAGATGCCGCTGAAATTTCGTTGTTTGTTAAAGAGTCTATGACAGAGCAACAAACACAAACATTAGTCAAACGTTTAGCGCTTTACCCTGAAATCGATAAAGTTGAGTTTATTTCTAAAGCAGATGCGCTTGTTGAATTTAAGCAGGTGTCAGGATTTGGACAAGCATTAGAATACTTAGATGCGAATCCACTGCCCGATGTTGTTATTGTGACACCGACGGCACGGTATCGTCAGCCAAATGCTGCTGAACAGTTACTCAAAAAACTTGAAGATGAGCGTGAAGTCGATTTTGGTAAACTGGATATTGCATGGCTTGAGCGCTTAAATGCACTGTTAAGCTTATTAAAAGAGAGCGTGATTACCATTGCTTTACTATTATTAACCTCGGTGACTTTGATCATTGGAAACACGATTCGTTTATCTATCATGGATAAAAAGGAAGAGATCCAAGTTATGAAATTAGTGGGGGCAACAAATGCATTTATACATGCGCCATTTTTATGGACGGGTATTTGGTATGGCATTATCGGTGGACTATTTTCATTTATTTGTGTTGCTTTGATGATGTGGTGGCTAGGTGCAGCGGTGAGCGAAGTCGCGGGAGTTTATGGAAGCCGTTTTAATTTAATCGGTTTGACGTTATCTGAATTTGCCATTTTAGTTGCACTTGCAACGGGGCTTGGTTTTGTCGGCTCGTATTTGTCTGTAAATAGATATATAAAAGAAATAGAACCCGATAAAGTATAACAATAAAGTGTAACAATTCGTTGTTACACTGCTTTATTAGCACTAAATAAAAGCAGTAATAAATTTATCGCTCTTTCAATTAAAGCTAGAATTCACCGCATATTCAGCGTGTTAGCGTAGACTAAAAATAGATACAAAAACCACTTGATTTGAACGTTAAAAAAGTTTTTAATTGAAGTTAGCACTCTCGCTTAAAGAGTGCTAAGATGGTTTCAAATGTTTATCACTGAGGTGAAAAATGAGTAAAGATTTATACGCAATGGCACTTACTGCAGGTCAACAAAGCGCGAGTATGGACGGCTATCTTCAAGCTGTCAGTACGATTCCAATGCTTGATGCCGAGCATGAAAAGCAGTTAGCGACACGTCTTCAGGAAGAAGGTGATCTTGATGCTGCGAAGCAACTCATTATGTCGCACCTTCGTTTTGTAGCTCACATTGCAAAAAGCTATTCAGGGTATGGTTTACCGCAAGCTGATTTAATTCAGGAAGGTAACATCGGTCTAATGAAGGCTGTAAAACGCTTTGACCCGAGCGTCGGCGTACGCTTAGTTTCATTCGCTGTACATTGGATTAAAGCGGAGATTCATGAATACGTACTAAAAAACTGGCGTATCGTGAAAGTTGCAACGACAAAAGCGCAACGTAAACTATTCTTCAATCTACGCAAAAACAAAAAACGTTTAGGTTGGTTTAACCAAGCTGAGGTTAGCACTGTTGCTAACGAGCTAGGGGTTAGTGAAAAAGAAGTACGTGAGATGGAATCGCGTATGAGTGGCCAAGATATGGGCTTTGATTTAACTGGTGACGACAATGACGATGCACCTACAAGCACCTATCGCCAGTACAATATTTAACTGATGGCAGTGCTGACCTTGCTGACGATATTGAAGAGCAGCAATGGCAAGAACAGTCGCATGCACGTTTATTTAGTGCATTAAAAACGCTTGATGAACGCTCGCAAGATATCGTAAGTGCTCGTTGGTTAGCTGATGATAAAGCAACACTGCAAGAGCTTGCTGAAAAGTATAACGTGTCAGCAGAGCGTGTTCGCCAGCTAGAAAAAACAGCGATGAAAAAACTGCAAACAGCCATGAGCTAATGGAGTCACGAGCTAATTAAGAGCTCGGACTTCAGAGTTATCTCTACTATAAAGCCTCGCAAATGCGGGGTTTTCTGTTTTAAGGATGCAGTATGCCAGATACTGATTACCAACACGTACTTAATGAAATTACCAAAGAAGTTCAGCCATTATTGAATCAAGGCAAAGTGGCAGACTACATTCCTGCACTTGCGGATGTTGAACCAAACCAATTTGCAATTGCTATTCATACTGTCGATGGTCACACTTTTTGCGCTGGTGATTGCCGTGCTCGCTTTACCATTCAGTCTGTGTCTAAAGTGATGACATTAACGCTTGCACTGCAGCGTTATGGTGATGAACTTTGGCAACGCGTGGGCAAAGAGCCTTCTGGTACTGCATTTAACTCGCTCACTCAGCTAGAGTTTGAGCAGGGTATTCCCCGAAACCCGTTTATTAATGCTGGAGCCATCGTGACTTGCGATGCCTTATACAGCCGACTTTCAGCGCCAATGCACTCGATGCTTGAATCTTTTCGTCAACTGTCAGGCAATCCATCGGTTGTGATAGATAAAAAAGTTGCTAATTCAGAGTATGAGTTTCGTCATCGNAATGCCGCTATGGCACACTTAATGAAATCATTTGGTAATTTTAATAATGAAGTCGATGATGTTTTGTGGGCTTATTTTAATTTTTGTGCCATTGAGCTTAACTGTGTGGAGCTCGCTAAAGCGTATAATTATCTTGCAAACCAAGGCAAAGACACTCGGGGTAATAAAGTACTGAGTACAAGACAAAATAAGCAGCTTAATTCGTTGCTGTTTACCAGTGGTTTATATGATGCGGCGGGAGATTTTGGTTACCGTGTTGGGATGCCCGGAAAATCAGGGGTATCGGGCACAATATTAGCCGTTTTACCTAATCAGTTTACAGTTGCTGTGTGGGCACCACGTTTAAACTCATACGGTAACTCAGTGGCTGGGATAGCCGCCCTTGAGCGTTTATCCCAGAAACTGGATATTTCGATTTTTTAATGAGTATTACTGATCCCAGTATACTTGTTCTAAACAATCTTCACGTTCAGGTAAACCACGCGATAGACGCGGAGAGTGCTGTACGAGAACTTCATAACTCGCACGGTTGGCATACTTGCTAATTTGCGCCAGTGATGAGTAAGTCATCGCTGGTTGCTGGTGTTTCGCCGAATTAGCAACATTAAGCTTGTGGTACACATTTGCAGATAAATCATGTAGCACAGCAGCGAGTGCNCAATCACCCGCGCCATTGGTGTTTTTAATGCTATCAGGGCCGCCCATNAATGGGGCAGTGTGGCTGTATGCACGGATTGGGTTTTGACAATCGTCTTTTCTCATTGCACGCGAAAATTCATAGCGATTAAAGTCAGCGATAGCGCCTGGTAGCAGCGGGTACTCTGTTTCGCGTTTAAATTGCTCGTCAACATAACCGGCCATAAACAAGCCTTTTTCACCTGCAGTACAAATCACTAAGTCGGTCCAATCAAGTGCTTTATCTGCCGCAAGAAGTGGGTCTTCGAAGCCTGTAATCGCAAGGCCTTCTTCTTCATTCATTGCTAAGATATCGACATGCTTTTTAACAAAGTCGGCCCACCATAAAGGGTCTTGCTCAATTAAGAATTTAGTGCCTAGAGTCAATACCACTGGCACGTCTGCATCATTGGCATATTTAACTGCCTGCATGGTTGCTTCNGTCATGGTTTCATCACCTTGGGTACGCATTAANTATGCGCTGATCACAAGTGCTGATGAATTTTCAATTAACTCTTTATCAATTGATTCAGGACGTAGATGATTCATTAAACCTGCGCTTATCGCGAAGGTGCGCTCACCAGTTTCATCAATCAGTGTAAAACAGCGACCAATTGGGCCATCAACAGGTTGTAAATAATCTAGATCAACNCGGCTTGATGTATTACATAAAAAACGGTACGCATAGCTGCCAATTTTAATGTTTTCACTCATTACACCTAACAACACAGAGCGATCATCAGCAAGTGTTGAGTAGTTATGCATCGTGTTACCGATGGTGCCACCTGCGAACTCGTAATCGATCATATCGTCAAGCTTTAGGCGGTCATATAATGCATTGGTAATGTCGCTATCAATTACCTGTGACATGCCACGGCGCAATTGAAATTCATCGAGGAAAGCTTGATCAACTTTCGCTTCAATATCGACAACTATTTGATCGATACCCGTTATATAACTACGTTGTAGCCGCTCGGTTGAGTTCAGTTGATTTGTTAGTGGATCTTTGGCTTCCACTGGAAAATAATGTTTATGCCTGCGGCGTCCAGGAAATTTCATTTGCTACCCGTGTATTGATATCAATTGCAAAGTGTAAATCAACAAATTTACCTAGTTGAATTGCTATTAGCTAAATAAAAAAAGCGCGAGATTATAGCGCAATATAGGTTCATTGAGCCATGATAAAGCCATTAAAATTTACTTTAATTTTTTAGTGTAGTCTTAATTATCGCCCTTTTTATCGACTAACTAGGTATAATTACAGGCAGTTTACAAGTTTTGTGTGATTTATGAGCGAACAATATAGCGACGAATACTGGATGAAAAAAGCCCTCGCTTATGCAAATGAGGCGGGAAACATTAATGAAATTCCTGTGGGGGCGGTATTAGTCAAAGACAATCAATTAATAGCGTATGGGTATAATCGCTCAATTACTGATAACGACCCTTCTGCTCATGCCGAAATGATGGCTATTCGTGAAGCAGGTAAGGCACTTAATAATTATCGGCTTATTGATTGCACTTTATATGTCACTTTAGAGCCTTGCTCTATGTGTGCAGGGCTATTAGTTCATAGCCGAATTAAGCGTCTGGTATTCGGCGCAAAAGACGCTAAAACAGGATCGGCTGGGTCTATTATGAACTTACTGCAAGAACCGCGTCTTAATCATCAGGTTGAAGTAACCGGTGAGATAATGGCTGAGCAATGTGGGGCTGTAATTTCGGCATTTTTTAAACGCCGCAGAGAAGAGAAAAAAGCGGCTAAACTCGCTGCTCGCAACGCCTAGTTAAACAACTGGCGTTGCAGGAGTTTCCTGTGCTTCCATTAATTGCATCGCGAATAAACGACGACGCCAAATAACTTTTTTGTGGGTATTGCGTAACATAATACGACGGCGAGTCGCTGTCGAATAGATAACATTCCGTTTGAACTTATGTGTGGTACGTCTTCTTTTTAACATGTGTGCTCCTTAAGTGAGAGTAAAGCATGACATTGTCCATTCCATCAATACTAGAAGATAATGATCATTTGATGACAAGTAAACAGGTTTCTCTGGCTTTAGGCTAGTTGTTATCTGGCTTTTGCTGTTCAGAGCTGGTTTGTTGTTGAGTGTCAGCTGGTTGAGCCGTATTTTCATCTAACTCAGGCGAAATGACGGGTTGTTCTTCAATGTTTTCTTCGGTGCTTGGATTGGCAATCGCATCATTTTCATCCAACCAAACCAAAGCATCGTAGTAACGGCGAATATTATCAACATACTTCACGGCAACATCGCCACGCGCGTAACCGTATTTAGTTTGACGATAATAACGCTTTTTAATGAGCAGCGGTAAGCGTTTTTTTACATCAGCCCATTTATCAGGGCTCGCGCCTTCTTGTTCTGTGATAATTCTCGCATCATTTACATGCCCCCACCCGACATTGTAAGAGGCTAATGCAAACCAAGTACGATCAGGCTGTGGGATGCGTTCTGGGATCCATGAAATGAGTTGAGCTAAATATTCGGCGCCCCCTTTGATGTTTTGCTCTGGGGCTAAGCGATTTGTTACACCCACTTGTTTCGCAGTCGCTTGTGTAAGCATCATGATACCACGCACTCCGGTGGGCGATTTTGCTTTAGGGTTCCACATCGATTCTTGGTAACTGAGGGCTGCTAACAAGCGCCAATCAATATTGCCTGCATACTGCTCAAACCACGGTTGGTATTTGGGTAAGGTTTCTTTTATGGCCTCAATATATGCCAGTGTATTTACATAATTGAACTGCCTTACATGGCCAAAATACTTTTCTTCGAGGACGTATAACTGATTATTTTGTTTTACCTCGCCGAAAAAAGGCACCATCAAAGCGTATAAAGAATCATCACCATCTTTTCTGAGTAGCCAAGCTATTGGGTCNTTTCTTGTTACTGAAAAGCCAATACTCAAATTAGGGTGATAGCGTCTAAACAACGATAACGTGTGTGAATCAGCCAGTGTGTAATCTATTTCATTATCAATCACCGCCTGTAGTAGCTCTTCCTCATCCATGTCTTCTGTTTCNTGCCAAGTTAGATTGGGNTGAAGTTGCTTTAGCTGTTGCAGCGCTAAGGAATGGCTGCTTTTGGCGAGTACGGTTAGGTTACCTGTTAAATCTGCAAACTCACGAGGACGAACATGCCCTTGTTTATAAACAAGCTTTTGACTAATTGTGCGGTAAGTCGGGCCGAATCGGTAGTGCTGCGCGCGAATTGTATTGTAGGTAAGACCCGATGCAATCACATCTAAATCGCCACTTTCGAGGCGAGCAAACATGTCGGATAAATTAAAAAATGGCACCATTTCAAGCTCAACACCGACGTAGTCAGCAAACTCTTGCGCCAATTCATATTCGAAACCTTGTACGCCTTGAGGGGCTTGGTAATAATTACTCGCACCCGCTAATGTGCCAATTCTAATTTTATTTTGTGCTTTGATTTGCGCTAATTGCGATGGTTGCTGTTGCATATCACACGCGCACAACATGAGCACTAGGCTAAAAATAGCGAGTAACTTTTGCATAAAAAATAAATGCCCCTTAATACATTACTTTACCGTTATAGCAAAACTTCGTTGCTGCGTCACTTGGCGAATAGTACTAACAAAAATTATGAGCGACCTTATCGTTATTTTATCAACTATAACAAGGGTCTGTATTATGACGACTGGTGAGCCTATCAACGTGAAGNTTTATAACAGCTTTCATTGTGTTTAATTCCAACTGAAACTCGCATTTATACGGNGTAATTGATTTTAATAAGGGGGTGACTATTCTTTGCAATCAATACCTTGCCTAAATCGCGTTTAATTCCAACTGAAACTCGCATTTCGAGGTGGTTTGGGTATATAATACGCGCCTAAAATATCGTTCAATCCCTAACCCCGGATGAAAATACCTATGTTGATCCTTCGTGGTGCACCAGCACTTTCCGATTTTAGAGTTCAGAAAATTTTAGCGCGTTGCCAACAGGCGCAACTTCCAGTCACCAATGTTTATGCAGAATTCATGCATTTTGCTGATCTTACTGCTGAGCTTTCAGCTGATGAGCACACTAAACTGGAGAAGCTTCTTACTTATGGTCCAACTATTGCCGAGCATACACCAGCAGGGTCGTTAATTCTTGTAACGCCGCGTCCTGGTACTATTTCGCCTTGGGCATCTAAAGCAACTGACATTGCACACAACTGTGGTTTGAGCCAAGTTCACCGTGTAGAACGTGGTATTGCATATTATGTTGAAGGTCAGTTAAGTGCTGAGCAGCTTGCAGACGTTGCTGCGTTATTGCATGACCGTATGACAGAAGCAACACACGCTGAGATGGCTGATGCTGCTAAGCTGTTCCGTCATGATGAACCACGTCCTATGTCATCAGTTGACATTTTAGGTGGTGGCCGTGAAGCGCTTGCGACAGCTAATGTTGAGCAAGGTTTTGCACTTGCTGATGACGAAATTGATTACCTGGTAGAAAACTTCCAAAAGTTAGGGCGTAATCCGAACGACATCGAATTATTCATGTTTGCACAAGCAAACTCTGAGCACTGTCGTCATAAAATCTTTAATGCTGATTGGACAATTGATGGCATCGAACAGCCAAAATCATTGTTCAAAATGATCAAAAACACCTACGAGCAAAATCCTGAAAACGTACTATCAGCTTATAAAGATAACGCTGCGGTAATGAAAGGCTCGGTAGCTGGTCGCTTCTTCCCGAATAACGAAGGTGAGTACGCGTATCATCAAGAAAACATCGAAATTTTGATGAAAGTTGAAACTCACAACCATCCAACAGCTATTGCGCCATTCTCAGGTGCATCTACTGGCTCTGGTGGTGAAATTCGTGATGAGGGTGCAACAGGCCGTGGTTCTAAACCTAAAGCGGGTTTAGTTGGCTTTACGGTATCTAACTTACGTATTCCTGGTTATGAGCAACCGTGGGAAACTGATTTCGGCAAACCAGGTCGTATCGTTACTGCACTTGATATCATGACAGACGGTCCATTAGGTGGCGCGGCATTTAACAACGAATTTGGTCGTCCTAATCTACTTGGTTATTTCCGTACATACGAAGAAAAAGTATCAAGCCATAATGGTGAAGAAGTACGTGGTTACCACAAACCAATTATGCTTGCCGGTGGTTTAGGTAATATCCGTTCTGAGCATGTTCAAAAAGGTGAAATCCCAGTTGGTGCAAAACTTATTGCACTAGGTGGTCCTGCGATGAACATCGGTCTAGGTGGTGGTGCTGCGTCAAGTATGACATCTGGCCAATCGAATGAAGATCTTGATTTTGCCTCTGTTCAACGTGAAAACCCTGAAATGGAGCGCCGTTGTCAGGAAGTTATCGACAAATGTTGGCAATTAGGTGATGCAAACCCAATCGCTTTCATTCACGATGTGGGTGCGGGTGGTTTATCAAACGCATTCCCTGAGCTAGTAGACGACGGTGGCCGTGGTGGTAAATTCCAACTACGTGATATCCCGAATGATGAGCCGGGTATGGCACCACACGAAATTTGGTGTAACGAATCACAAGAACGCTATGTACTTGCTGTTGCGCCAGAAGATTTCCCACGTTTCGAGGCAATTTGTAAACGTGAACGTGCAGAATTCGCAGTGATTGGTGAAGCCACTGAAGAGCGTCACTTAACGGTTGAAGACAGCCACTTTGGTAATAATCCTGTAGACCTTCCTCTTGATGTATTACTTGGTAAAGCACCAAAAATGCACCGCGAAGTTGAGTCTAAAAAAGCACAGTCGCAGCCATTAGATGTCACGGCAATTGATGCAGCTGATGCAGCACAGCGCTTATTACGCTTACCAACGATTGCAGAAAAAACTTTCTTAATCACCATTGGTGACCGTACGGTAACGGGCTTAGTTGCACGTGACCAAATGGTCGGTCCTTGGCAGGTGCCAGTTGCAAACTGTGCGGTAACAGCTGCGACGTATGATACTTATCACGGTGAAGCAATGTCATTGGGTGAGCGCACGCCAGCTGCACTTCTAAACTATGGTGCGTCTGCACGTTTAGCGGTGGCTGAGTCATTAACGAACATTGCATGTGCTAACATCGGTGGCCTTGAAAATATCAAGCTATCTGCAAACTGGATGGCAGCAGCGGGTCACCCAGGTGAAGATGCGGGTCTTTACGAAGCGGTTAAAGCGGTAGGTGAAGAGTTGTGTCCGGCACTTGGTTTAACGATCCCTGTGGGTAAAGACTCTATGTCGATGAAGACACAGTGGGATGAAAACGGTGAACAAAAATCAGTAACAGCTCCATTATCACTGATCATCACTGCATTCGGTCGCGTTGAAGACGTACGTAAAACAGTAACGCCACAGCTTCGCACTGATAAAGGTGAGTCATCGCTATTATTAGTCGATTTAGGTGCGGGTCAAAACCGACTGGGCGCATCAAGCCTAGCACAGGTTTACAAGCAATTAGGTGATGTAACCCCAGACGTTGATAACCCTGCGTTATTAAAAGGTTTCTATGAAGCGATGCAAGCGCTTGTTGCTGATAACAAGTTACTTGCTTACCACGACCGTTCTGATGGTGGTTTATTTACCACAATCGCTGAAATGGCGTTTGCTGGCCACACAGGCGTAACGGTTGACCTTGCTGGCTTAACGGGGTCAGACATCGAAGCACTTTATAACGAAGAGCTCGGTGCAGTAATTCAAGTTGCTAACGCAGATTTAGACGCAGTTAAAGCGGTACTTGCTGATCACGGCTTAGCGGCTATTAGCCATGAAATTGGTGCATTAAATGCCGATGACCGTGTGGTATTTACTCGCGGTGAGGCAGTCGTGCTTAATCACACACGCACAGAGCTTCGTACAATTTGGGCAGAAACAACTTACCAAATGCAAGCACGTCGTGATAACCCTGAGTGTGCTAAGCAAGAGTTTGATGCAAAATTTGATGCCAAAGACCCAGGTCTGAACGTTAAATTAAACTTCGACTTAAACGAAGACGTCGCTGCACCTTACATTGCAACAGGTGCAAAACCGAAAATGGCTATCTTACGTGAGCAAGGTGTTAACTCTCACTTAGAAATGGCTGCGGCATTTAACCGCGCAGGTTTTGCAGCGGTAGACGTACACATGAGCGACATTCTTGAAGGTCGTTTAACACTTGAGCAGTTTAAAGGCTTAGTGGCATGTGGTGGTTTCTCTTACGGTGACGTATTGGGTGCGGGTGAAGGTTGGGCTAAGTCAATCTTATTTAACGAGATGGCTCGCGAGCAGTTCCAAAGCTTCTTCCACCGCGAAGATACATTCAGCTTAGGTGTGTGTAATGGCTGTCAAATGCTTTCAACATTGAAAGAGTTGATCCCAGGCACAGAGCACTGGCCACGTTTTGTAACCAATAAGTCAGAGCGTTTTGAAGCACGTTTTAGCCTTGTAGAAGTACAAGAAAACCCATCGGTATTCTTTAATGGTATGGCGGGTTCTCGTATGCCAATCGCTGTTTCTCACGGTGAAGGTCATGCTGAGTTTGCTAACAGCGATTCAGTAAAAGCCGCGCTTGAGTCAGGCACTGTGGCTGTGAAGTTTGTTGATAACTACGGTAACCCAACAACGCAATACCCAGCTAACCCGAACGGCTCGCCAGAAGGTATCACAGGTATTACGTCTACAGATGGCCGTGCAACGGTTATGATGCCTCACCCTGAGCGTGTATTCCGTACAGTAGCGAACTCATGGCACCCTGATGAGTGGACAGAAGACAGCCCGTGGATGCGTATGTTCCGCAACGCACGCAAAAACGTGGGGTAGAGTTTAAGTAATCTACTTAGGTTCATATAAACCTGTCTCGTCCTAAAATACGTTGACGGTTTTAATTGAAGGCCAGTAGCTTTTGCTCCTGGTCTTTTTTATGCACTTGGTTTGGGGTTTCCATGCCTAAACT
>JGI25128J35275_1000422_pt1 | contig 13187 bp, 10 predicted proteins | sample ETNvirenome_2_60_FD_35275 | JGI IMG/M metagenome (IMG submission 35275)
GTTGCTTTTTTACCTTCAAGCAATACTTTTTCAGCTAATGCGCCGGTTACCACGGTTAAGTTTTTACGTGACTTAACGGGGTCTAAATACTCACGACTTGCCGAACTGCGCACACCATTTTTCACAGTCATGTGCATTGGCCCAAAACCTTCTTGCTGTGCACCGTTATAATCATCGGTGTGAGCATACCCTGCTTGTTGGCCCGCTTNGATAAACGCTTTGTATAAAGGGTTCGCCATTTCATTACCGTTATTAACCCCTAATGGGCCGTTATCACCACGGTAACTATCTCCCCCTAAATAAAACGATTCAGCGCGTTTAAAGTAAGGCAAACAGGCTTGGTAATCCCAACCTTCNGCGCCATGCTGCTGCCACTCATCAAAATCTTTTGCATGGCCTCGGACATACACCATGCCGTTAATAGATGACGAACCACCTANNACTTTCCCGCGAGGACAGTGCATTTGGCGGTTATCTAAATAAGGCTCTGGCTCAGTGTGAAACTGCCATGCATATTTATCAGTATTCATTGGAATTGACAGCGCTGTAGGCATCTTAATAAAGATGCTTTTATCGCTACCACCCGTTTCAAGTAATAACACCTTGTTTGAAGGGTCTGCTGATAGTCGGTTAGCCAACACGCAGCCTGCTGAGCCTGCACCGACTATGATGTAATCATAGTTCTGTGTACTCATTAAAATGGACTCTCTATATTGCTCATACCCACGTAAATCGATTTTGTTTGGGTGTAGTGNTCAAGTGTTTCAATGCCGTTTTCGCGACCAATNCCCGATTGCTTATAACCGCCTACAGGCATTTCTGCTGGTGAGTTACCATAGCTATTAATCCAACAAATACCCGCTTGTAATTGATGAATAACACGGTGGGCACGTTGAATATCTTTCGTAAACACGCCCGCAGCTAAACCGAGGTGAGTATCGTTCGCACGGCGAATCACATCGTCTTCGTCATCAAAGACTAATACGCTCATTACCGGACCAAAGATTTCTTCTTTAACAATGGTCATGTCGTCTTTACAATCAACGAAAATGGTCGGTTCTACAAAATAGCCGTTCGGTGCTGAGGCAGGTGATAAAGCCTTACCACCGGTTAATAACGTCGCCCCTTCTGAAATACCTTTATCGATATAGCTAAGCACCAACTCTTGGTGTTTTTTAGAGATCAGCGCCCCTAAATTCACCTCAGGNTCCATTGGGTCGCCAGCAATAATATTTTGCTCAGTGCGTGTTTTCAGCTCATCAATAAACTGCTGATACACATTTTTGTGCACATAAATTCGTGTACAGTTAGTACAAACTTCGCCTTGAGTATAAAAGTTACCTAGCATTGCGGCACTTACCGCTTGTGAAACATCGGCATCATCAAACACTAACAGCGGTGACTTACCGCCAAGCTCCATGGTCACGTCTTTTAGTGAACCCGCAGCACTTGCCATCACTTTTTTACCTGTGCCTACTTCACCCGTAAACGACACTTTTTCGATGTCTGGGTTTGCTGTTAGCCATTGACCTACTTCNCCAGCCCCTTGTACAACATTGAATACACCTGCTGGTACACCTGCNTCGATAAATATTTCAGCAAGTTTAATGGCACCCAGTGGGGTTTCTTCTGATGGTTTAAAAATCACCGCATTACCTGCAGCGAGTGCGGGGCCTGATTTCCAACACGCAATTTGCAGTGGGTAGTTCCATGCGCCAATGCCCGCACAAATACCTAAAGGTTCTTTACGCGTGTAATAAAAGTCATTACCGACCATTTGCTGCTGACCTACTTGAGCAGGCGCAAGACCAGCAAAATACTCAATCACGTCTGCGCCAGTTTCTNCATCAACACACTCAGCTTCTTGCCATGGTTTACCCGTATCAAGCACTTCAACTTTTGCTAGTTCATCATTACGTTCACGCAAAATAGACACCGCTTTTAATAAAATGCGACTACGCTCAATCGGGGTCATTGCAGACCAAGCAGCAAAGCCTTGCTTCGCACTTTCAATAGCGGCGTTTTGAATAAACTCATCGGCCACTTCAACGTGATAAATCACCTCGTCTGTCGCTGGGTTCTTTACCGCAAAGGTATCGCCACTTTGATTCTTCAAAAAGTGGCCATTTATAAAATTTTCGTAAACAGGTGTGGTCATTTTAGGCTCCATACTGTTTTATTAGTGAACGAATGTAGTCTTTTACTAATTGCTCACAATGTTCAAATTGATCTTGGTCTGACTTACTTAATACGGCTCTTAACCATAAACCATCGATCATGGCTGCACTTAACTCAGCAGCTAAATTAGCATCGCTATCGCTCATTAACTGTTTGAATGAGCTCAATAAATTACTAAACAAACGTTTACTATTAACGTTTTGTAAGCGATGCAATTGAGCGTCGTGCATTGAATGCGCCCAAAAGCTCAACCAGGTTTTGGTGTTATTGCTTTGCTGCTGAGTACGCGAAAAGTTTGCTTCAACGATAAACATCAGTCGTTGCTCAGGGCTGGTTTGTTGCGTTACTCGATTCAATAAAGCACTCTTTAAGCTCGACAATAAATAACGCACAGTGGCTTCAATCAAGCCCTGCTTACCACCAAAATAATGACTGATAATGCCCGACGATAAGCCGGCCTTTTTACTAATGCTATTTATGGTGGTGCCTTGCAAACCAAGCTCTGCAACCGACTCAATTGTGGCGTCAATTAACTGCTGACGGCGAACAGGTTCCATTCCAACTTTCGGCATAATTTTTTATTGATTGAACGTTCAATTAAAATAAATGGTAAGGTAATCAATTTGCCAATTCAAGGTTGACAAATTGTAAACACCCGAAAACCGACCCACTAAAGTTTAGCTAAGCCTCTGTTATTCAGTTTATTATTCGAGATATAAAAAAGTTTTAAATTTATGCAAAATAAAGTCTAAAAAGTATGAATTTAGGCAAATAAGTAGGAANCGGAGGTTATTTTTTGCGGGNTGTTTTTATTAAAAAAGCGCTTATTCAAGCGCTCACGATACGTTAAAAGTACAGCTAAGATCATTCATGGTATTTTCGAATAACGGCTACCTTGCCATTTTCTATTTCGAGTACATCCATGATGGTTTGCGTGTACTCAATGGCTTGCTGATTTTGCGGGTGGATACCTTTTGCGTGATGGGTGTAACGCAACGCAATGGCTGAGTCATTAAAAATGAAGGTATCTAGTAAGTTGGCTTGATATTCAGTGTGTGCACCAAGGTAAAAAGTCATCCCTTTGCGCATCATCGCTTTACCATCTGGCTCTCTTGAATCATCAGTTTGATAAGGTAAATGTTGGTTTGCTACATCGTCTGTTAATAAAGCTAAAAAGGCCTCTAATTCTTTTTTAGTGGCGTTAGGCGCTTGCGTTGCGACCATGGTATTAAAGTATTGCTGTGCCAGCGCTGCGAGCTCCGGGTTAGCTTGCTTTGCTTGGCTGCTAAATGCGCTAAGCAGGCAAATAGCTAAAAAATAAAGATGCTTCATTGTTATTCCTTGTTCGTTATTCTATTAATCTTAAACCTAAAATAACGACAAAGACTGTAATTAGCAATTACTTAGTTAAAGACACTGCGGCTGAGTATTAAAATAACCACATTATATTTAAAGCATTTAAAACAGTAAGCTCGTCAACCAATAGCTCAGCACNANAAAACTNATGTTGGCGAGCGCCCTTACCCACCAGGGGGCAAAGCTAAACTGTAATTGACTAAATTGAGTAATAAGCACCACCACAGCCATGACACTAAACCAGGGAGTAAAAAAGAACACCGGTTTTAACTTTACTATACTCACCGCTAAATCATGTAAAGCGCCGCTAACGGCAAAGGTTACCAGTACAGCACACCAAACTGGCAGCACCTCATTACTGGGTTTCATNACGTAGCGCGATAAGTAGTAGCTCCAAATGGGATTCCAATAACGCCAAAATAAATAAAACGAACTTGCACCTAACGAACGACTCAGCATATTACGCATCGAGTCTTTATGCCCCAGCGGCACACCGGTGCGTTTTTTAACGTATTGAGCNAGGGTTATAGGCGTAGACACTGGCATTCTCTTTTGNTATTGACCTTATCAGACTACTAAAGAGACAGTAAAAACGAAACCTATACANTGCAGGAAATTGTAACGGGTTATGACCNTGGCAAACTTAATTAGATGGGTCACTATAAAGCCCNGCTACTCGCTTGGCTTGCTATTTACTTNACATTTTACTTTTTACTTTATTTGTTGCTTGGCTCGTNGCTGGGTTGTCTGGCCAAAAGTGTTTTGGGTAACGCCCTTTCATCTCTTTTTGTACGTCGCGGTAACTGGTTTGCCAAAAATTCGCTAAATCTTGAGTAAGCTGCAGAGGCCGTTTTGCAGGTGATAAAAGCTCCATTAATAACGGTAACTTACCTTGTGCAAGCAAAGGTGTGCTGGTCATGCCATACACTTCTTGCATACGCACACTCAGCTTTGCAGGGCCATCGAGCTGGTAGGTAATTCTTACATTAGAGCCACTTGGCACAGTTAAACGCAATGGCAGTAACTCATTTAATGCACTTTGTTGNTGCCAATCAAAACAATTTTTTAGTGCTTCGCCGTAATTAAACTTTTTTAACTGCTCAAGATTTTTAATATCACTCAGGTAAGGCGCTAACCATTGGCTATGTGCACGTAGTTCNTCTCGATTAATGGTCGGNAATGACTCTGGCAACAGCGTGCTTGCCAAACTCATACGAGTGAGTAACTGTTCATTGTCAGTTTGCTCATTAAATAACTGAAAACCATGCTTGCTAAATAAGTTTAACCACGCTTGAGTGCGCTGAGCTTTATCAAGCGGCTGTTTACTTGGCTGACTTGATACTGTGATAGCCCCTAGTTTTACTTCATCTTGATGGATGAAACGTCCTGTTTTTTCGTCGTATTCACATCGCGTCTGCGATGTGAATAAATGGCCGAGTTCATCTTCAAGTTCACTGGGCACAAACGCCACGCCAGCAAATACGCGACTCCCTTTATGGCCGCCCATGCTGGCAATGGCAATGTAGTCATCGTTATGCCAAAACTCTTCACTTAAATCAGCACCTGCGCCATTAGCAAGTAAGTAACCATTACCGCGTTTTTTCGCCAATCGGTCAGGAAATGCAAACGCCACCAGCAAGGCAAGGTATTGCGTTTTAAGCTCAAAGGCTGCTTTCAATTGCAAACGTGATAACCAATAGTTTAATTGCTGTTTAAACACGGGATGCGGCTTTGTATGCTGGCTATGCAGCGCCAAATTAAGATCGGCAGGCATCGTTATGCGGCTTTCGAGTAAGGCGATTAAATACGCCGCTAGCTCATATATGCCTGGCATCGTTACTTGTAATTTTTGTGCTTTAATCAGCATATGTGACAACCGAATATCGGCACCAAAGCTGAGCATTTGACTGCCAAGCGGTGTCAGCTTGTCATTTTCATCTATGGCTTCCAGCATTTTCAACAGCGCTGTTGCTTGCTTAATTTGTTGCGTGCTTGGTACATCAAGCAGGCTTAGCTCTTCAAGTGAAGCGCCCCATTGCTTTGCCTCAAGTAATAACTGGCTAATATCACTGGTGAGAATGTCAGGTGCGTCGTGATTATTGCGACGCTCAAAGGTTTGCTTACTCCCTAAGCGATACACCACGCCCGGTTCAATACGCCCTGCGCGACCGGCTCGCTGCACCGCCGATGAGCGCGAAATATTTTGCGTTATAAGCTCTGTAACACCGGTTTTTAAATTAAAGCTGGCTGCACGGCGCTTACCACTGTCAATTACAATACGTATACCTTCGATGGTTAAACTGGTTTCAGCTACATTGGTGGTCAACACAACTTTACGCTTCCCTTTCGTTGTAGGGGCGATTGCAGCTTGTTGTTCTGCTTTGTTTTGTTCACCAAATAAAGTAAACACCTCGCACTGATCTGCAAGGTCGCTTAGTGCTTGCTGCACCCGTAATATTTCGCGCTGTCCGGGTAAAAAAACTAATGCGCTGCCAGCTTGCTCATTGAGCGCTTGTTTAATAATTGCGGGTATACCATCGAGCCATCGGCTTTCGTCTTTGAGTGGAATATACACTTCATCAATCGGGTAACTTCGCCCTTCAGAGGATATTATTGGGCAGTCAAAAAACTCACTGTACCGCTCACCGTCTAAGGTGGCCGACATCAGTAATATTGTTAAGTCGTCTCTCAATGCCGCTTGCGTTTCAAGGGCAAAGGCAAGCGCGGTATCTGCAGCAATTGAACGCTCATGAAACTCATCAAAAATAAGTAAATCAACGCCACTTAGCTCAGGATCGTTTTGCAGCATACGGGTCAGCATACCTTCGGTGACAATCTCAAGCCGAGTGGCGGGGCTCACTTTTGACTCCCCTCGAATACGCAAACCGACACTTTCACCGACTTTTTCGTTTTGTTGGCTCGCCAAATACTGGGCAATATTACGTGCAGCCAGACGTCTTGGCTCTAACATGACAATGTGTTTAAAGTGCCCTTCACGCATTAATGTGAGTGGCAGCCATGTTGATTTACCTGCGCCCGGTGGTGCTTGTAATAAGGCCATAGGGTTATTTTTTATTGTTGTTAGCAGGGATTGATAAATATCTTCAACTGGCAGCACGTCTGGCATCTCTTACTTTCTTTTTGCCCATTGTATCAAAAAACGATGAACAGCCTCTCATTGAATGAAAGAATTACAAGGTTTTCCTTAAAACCCAGTACAAATTGCAGGCNTGTAACACTCTATGTCTAATCATAATAATAAAAACGATGTAATTCAGTTGGTTATATATAAACCATGAATGGCATAACGNTTGCTTTTATTAAAGTGAATGTTTAACAAAGTAAGGAGATTATGATGAACAGCGATCGTTTAGAAGGCAATTGGAAAGAGTTAAAAGGTAAAGCACAACGTAAATGGGGTGAACTTACCGATGGCGATTTAGATAAAATTGAAGGTAGCCGTAAAGAGCTTGTTGGTAAAATCCAACAAAAATACGGCAAATCGAAAGAAGAAGCTGAGAGCGAAGTCAGTGACTTTGAAAATAGTCACTAATTTTGCACATAAAAAGACCCCCAGTAATTGGAATGTCCAACTATTGGGGGTCACTTCATTTTGGCGGTTTTTTATTACCTAAGCAGGTGAATGTGTTTCACTATCTAGCTCAGCAACGGTTTGGTTTTTACCGTGTGATTTAGCAAGGTATAAACACTTATCTGCCACACTTAAACAGTGATCAATGCTCTCGTTAGAAGCCCGCTGATGAAGCCCTATGCTCAGCGTCACTTTAAAATTATGAACCCCTTGTTGNAATGCATGTTGCGCCAATTGCTGGTGAATGTTTTCAGCTAATTGTCTTGCTCTACGCTCATGTCCTTGCGGGGTCACAATAAGGAACTCTTCTCCGCCCCAGCGAGCAACAATGTCTTCTTCGCCACTCACACTTTTGAGGATTGAAGCAATGAAAGTGAGCACATCATCACCAATTTGATGACCATAGGTGTCATTCACTTGTTTAAAGTTATCTACATCAATCAACAAAAAGACAGCCCCTTCGTTAAAACGCGCATCTTGCAAGCATTCCGTAGCATAACGGCGATTAAACAAATCGGTCATGGCATCAATACGGGCTAATTTTTGATTTATTTTTAGTTGCTCAATAAGCTCTCGACTGTACTTATTACGGTAATACTCGTAGAAACCACCAAGAATACAAAGAATCGAAAAACACAGCATGACACGGGTCGTAAAATAATGATTCGGATAGCTGTAATACCCAAGCTTATCGGTGAAGTAAAACAGCACTGAAATCACAATAGCCAGTATGATTAAGTCAAATGCGCCGCGTTTTAAACCTCGTATAAAAAAGGTAACAGGCGATACAATAAATAACCACAAAGGCCCAGTTCCATTATTACCACCCGACACAATCAAAAAGCACATCATCGAGTACAAGGCATAAAGCATTAACACAGCAATAGTTCGGTCGCGATTTTTAAGGACAAAGGGCGATACAAAAACAAAGCCGCCAATAACCAGTAAAAAACTGAGCGTTATGTAGCCATCTTGGTAGCTTGTAACCGACATTACAAAAGAAGTAATGGCACCAATAAATGCAAATACGCGTAAAAATAGCGCTTTATCTTTGTCACTTGCGCTGCTTGAATCAATCACACCTTTACCCTAATTTCCTTGCTTTACACTAATAACTTTAACACAAATATTTAAATTTGAAGGATATTGGCCTCATTTCACATGCTAAATGCTGATTAAAAGGAAGAAAGTATGATTTTAAAGCGCGTTTTAACGGAGGTAGAAATGCAATTTACCTTAAATAAAAACAAAAAAGCACCGTAAGTTAAGTACTTACGGTGCTTTTGAATAGCACGTTATTGCTTTTTACTCTGGCTCATAGCCTAAATTAGGCGATAACCAGCGCTCTGCTTCTTCAAGCGTCATGTTGGTGCGCTTAGCGTAGTCTTCAACCTGATCTTTTTGAATCTGCGCCACGGCATAGTATTTAGAATCCGGGTGAGAAAAATACCAACCAGACACCGCCGCTCCCGGCCACATTGCGTAAGAGCTCGTCAACTTCATACCTATGCGATTTTCAGTATCGAGTAGCTGCCAGATTTTCTTTTTCTCTGTGTGCTCAGGGCACGCAGGGTAACCCGGTGCAGGACGAATACCTTGGTAATTTTCGCGAATAAGCTCATCATTCGATAAGTTTTCATCGCTTGCATAGCCCCAATACTCTTTACGTACCTGCTCATGCAAATATTCCGCAAAAGCCTCTGCTAAACGGTCTGCAACGGCTTTAACCATAATTTTGTTATAGTCATCTTGTTTCGCATCGAAGGCATCAGCAAGGTCGTCTTCTTCAAGCCCTCCGGTTACGGCAAAGGCACCAAAGTAGTCGGGGNNTCCTTTNGGNGCGATGTAATCCGCTAAACAATAATTCGCAAAATCGGTTTTTTCTGTTTGCTGNCGCAGATGGCACGAGGTTGTTAACACGTCTGTACGCGTTTCATCGGTGTAAATTTCAATGTCATCACCCACTCGGTTTGCCGGGAATAAACCAATCACGCCCAGTGGTTGTAGCGCACCTGACTGTTCTAAATCGTCAAGCATCGCATTGGCATCAGCAAATAAGCTTTGCGCTTGCTCACCCACAATTTCATCGTTAAGAATACGCGGATACTTCCCTGCGATTGACCATGTCATGAAATACGGTGTCCAATCGATGTACTGTCTTAACGTGGCAATCGACACATTTTTAAACTCTGTCACTCCGAGCTTTTTAGGCACGGGTGGGGTGTAGTTATCCCAGTCAAGTTGTGCGGCATTATCGCGAGCACGTTGAATGGTGACAGGCTTCGAGCGTGGTTTTTTACGCGATTGCTGTTCACGTACTTTTTCGTACTCCGCTTTGGTTTTTTCTAAAAACGCAGGTTTTAACTCTTTAGACAATAGGTTAGAGACCACACCAACAGCACGACTGGCATTATTTACATACACCACACCTTTATCGTACTGTGGCTCAATTTTCACTGCGGTATGGGCTTTCGAGGTAGTNGCACCCCCAATTAATAAGGGTAAGTCGAAACCACGACGNGTCATTTCTTTAGCAACATGCACCATTTCATCTAATGAGGGCGTAATAAGGCCTGATAAACCGATNATATCGGCTTTTTCGTCAATCGCGNTTTGTAGAATTTTTTCCGCAGGCACCATCACACCTAAATCGATCACGTCGTAGTTATTACATTGCAGTACTACGCCAACAATGTTTTTACCAATNTCNTGTACATCGCCTTTAACGGTCGCCATAACCACTTTNCCGTTCGTGGCACCTTCTTCTTTTTCTGCTTCGATANAGGGGTCTAGGTAAGCCACTGCGCGTTTCATTACGCGCGCCGATTTAACCACCTGCGGTAAGAACATTTTACCTGCACCAAATAAATCACCCACCACATTCATGCCATCCATCAGCGGGCCTTCAATCACATGAATAGGCTTATCAGCTGCAGCTCGGCACTCTTCAGTGTCTTCGTCGATATACTCAGTAATGCCTTTTACAAGCGCATGTTCTAGGCGCTTTTCAACGGGCCATGTACGCCACTCTAAATCTTCAACTCGCTCAGCTTGCGCCATCCCTGAGTATTTTGGAGCCAGCTCTACAAGGCGCTCACCCGCACCGGNGTCGGTATTCAGTATAACGTCTTCAACGGCTTTTCTAAGCTCAGCCGGAATATCNTCATACACAGCCAACTGGCCTGCATTCACAATCCCCATATCCATGCCCGCTTTAATGGCATGGTATAAAAATACTGAGTGGATCGCTTCACGTACGGGGTTGTTACCACGNAACGAGAACGACACGTTTGACACCCCGCCCGACACTTTACAGTACGGTAGGTTTTGCTTTATTCGGCGCGTNCCTTCAATAAATTCAACAGCATAGTTGTCGTGCTCTTCAATCCCGGTTGCTACTGCAAATATATTCGGNTCGAAGATAATGTCTTCTGGTGGAAAACCAATCTCGTCCACNAGAATACGGTAACTCCGCTCACAAATTTCAAATTTACGATCNGCGGTTTCTGCTTGTCCGTCGGTGTCAAACGCCATGACGACTGCNGCAGCACCAAAACGTTTAATTAACTTTGCCTGACGAATAAANGGCTCTTCACCTTCTTTCAGTGAAATTGAGTTTACAATCGCCTTGCCTTGAATACATTTTAAGCCGGCTTCAATAACTTCCCATTTTGATGAGTCGATCATGATCGGTACTTTAGAAATATCTGGCTCAGAGGCAATCAAGTTCAGAAACTTCACCATCGCGGCTTTTGAATCCAACATGGCTTCATCCATGTTGATATCAATGATCTGTGCACCATTTTCGACTTGTTCACGGGCAACATTAAGGGCGGTTTCGTAATCTTCTTCCATGATCAATCGCTTGAACATGGCTGAACCGGTCACATTGGTACGTTCGCCGACGTTAGTAAATACTGCTATTTGTTGTGTCATTTCGGCTACCTTAGTTTAAGTTACACGCTTCAAGGCCCGATAAGCGCATACGCACTTCAAGCTCAGGCAATGGACGAGGCTTAACTCCTGCAAGGCCTTTGGCAAAGGCTTTAATGTGTGCAGGGGTTGTACCACAGCAACCACCAACAATATTAATAAAGCCTGACTTGCCCCAATCGATTATTTCTTCAGCCATTTCAGGTGCTTCTAAATCGTACTCACCAAACTCATTGGGTAAACCTGCATTAGGGTGAACCGAGGTAAAAGTTTCACAAACGCGTGATAACTCTTCGACATATTGGCGTAATAAATCCGGACCCAGTGCGCAGTTAAGACCAATAGATAACGGCTTAATATGACGAATCGAATTATAAAAAGCTTCGGTCGTTTGCCCCGATAAAGTTCGCCCTGAGGCATCAGTAATGGTGCCTGAGATCATGACAGGCAACGTGCGCCCTGCTTGCTCAAAGGCTTCTTCTACTGCGAACGAGGCCGCTTTTGCATTTAAGGTATCGAATATGGTCTCGATTAAGATTAAATCAACTCCCCCTTCCATCAGTGCCAAGGTTGATTCAACGTATGCTGTCACTAACTTATCAAAGCTAATGTTACGATAACCGGGGTCATTGACATCAGGCGAAATAGAACAAGTTTTTGACGTTGGCCCTAATACCCCCGCCACATAACGAGGTTTACTTGGATCTTTTGCTTCAAATTCATCGCAGACACTGCGAGCAAGCTTGGCTGATTCTAGGTTGATCTCACGGCTTAAATTCGCCATGTCGTAATCTTCCATCGAAATAGTGGTGGCATTAAACGTATTGGTTTCGATAATGTCGGCACCTGCATTAAGGTATGCGCGGTGAATATCAGCAATAATCTTTGGCTGAGTAAGGCTTAATAAATCATTATTGCCTTTNATAAGGACATGCCAGTCTTTAAAACGCTCACCGCGATAGTCTTGTTCTTCTAATTTATGTTCTTGGATCATGGTGCCCATCGCGCCATCGAGGATCAAAATTCGCTGCTTGAGCGCCTCGGTTAATTGTTCGCGTTTATTCACTGCATTACTCGGCATAGTTGTTAGTCCTTACGTCTTGGCTAACTAGGTTAATATCATACGGTGTTGTTTGGTACACGTAGTAGTTTAACCAATTCGAAAACAATAAAAAGGCGTGACTTTGCCATGTTTTCGACGGTTCGTTATCTGGGTTATCGTCAGGGAAATAGTTTTCTGGTTTTGGCGCATCGTCTGACTTTTCGCAGTCGCGTAAATATTCCCCTTTTAATGTATGCGCATCATACTCAGGATGGCCCGTTATATATACTTGGCTGCCTGATTTATTCTTAATTAAATACGCCCCAACACGCTCAGACCCTGCTAATACTACTAAATCATCACAGCTGTTAATTTTTTCAATATCAATGTGGCCATAGCGCGAGTGCGGAACTAAAAAGGTATCATCAAAACCGCGCGTTAACGCGGCATGCTCAAAATAACTTTTGTGCGTAAACACGCCACTGAGCTTATTAGGCATTAACTCTCGTTTTAAACCATAGTGATGATAAAGCCCTGCGTGAGCCGCCCAACATGAAAATAATGTTGACGTAACGTGGTGCTCAGCCCAGTCTAAAATCACTTTTAGCTCATCCCAGTAAGCAACGTCGTCATACTCTAAATGTGCAAGCGGCGCGCCTGTGATGATCATGGCATCGTAGTTATTGTCTTTTACTTCAGAAAAGTAACGATAAAACGTATCGAGGTGTTGCTCTGAGGTACTGCTACTTCGGTGGGTGTCTAAACGCAGCAGCTCAACATTCACTTGCAACGGTGAATTAGCCAACAACCGAATAAACTGCACTTCGGTTTCCACTTTATTCGGCATTAAGTTTAAGATGGCCAAACGCATTGGACGAATTTCTTGCGTTTTCGCACGACTTTTAGGCATTACAAATACGTTCTCTTGACGTAATTTTACAATTGCGGGCAATTCATCTTTGACTGTAATGGGCATAGTGGGCTCCGAGCATACTTATTAGACTGCTAATTATGAACGGATAGTTAGAAATTTCAACCTCTAGATGTTTAGATGTCCAAATGATTTTTTTATTTGTGCTAAAGCAA
>JGI25128J35275_1000423_pt1 | contig 13179 bp, 13 predicted proteins | sample ETNvirenome_2_60_FD_35275 | JGI IMG/M metagenome (IMG submission 35275)
TCAGCACCACCAGTATCATTTACACTATAATTAGAACCACTACCTGCACCAACAACAAAACGATTTCTTAAATCGGGTGTATTATTATTACCATCACAAAGAGCATAACCAGTAGGAATTGCATTTGCAGCACCAGACCACATGATAATACCACCAGAGGGAACAATACCACCAGCTGTTCCATCTATTTTCAATAAATTAGTGCTTGGATTGTAGGTAAAATCACTATCTACACGATTTGGTTGATTACCACTACTTGCACCAAAGAATGATACAAATTGATCTGCATTTGTACTATTTAAATTGACTCCCACATTAATTGAATTATTAACACTTGTTGTGTTTGCATCAATCCAATCTACACCATTACCAGTGGATGAAAGTATCTGACCTGATGTNCCAGTCTCTGAATTTACATCTCTAAATCTACCAGTTACATAAATGTCACCACTGGTAGTAACAATACCAGTAATATTCACATTACGTGCGTTTAATTCATCAAGACTAACATCCCCAACAATCGCTGCATTTCCTGTAAGATTTAAATCACCCGAAAGAGTTACACTCTTTTGAAAGAATGATGGTTCTTTAACATCAATTGATCTTATCTTTAAATCGTCATTATCGAAAGGATAATTTAATTTACTAAAAATCCAGACATTCTCAAAAACGGAATCACCAGATTGAGATTGATTGCCGAGATCGGGGGAATTTGGAAATTGTGACATTAGAAATCTCCCAAAGTAAGATTTCGTAATCCGAAACCTACTTTATATTGACCAGGAATAAATGCAGCCTTAGCTAAACCATTCATTACTTTATGATGTGATGCTTTCAGAAAAATATTGCCACTTTCTTTTGTTATCTTCGTTGCACCTGTAATCTTAACTTCTTTTGATCCATTTATTTCAATTTTTCTTGCAAGAATTTGTGCGTCTGCTGTTGTTTTATTTGCATTACCAAGTGTGATATGTTTACCCTGTAATAGTAATTCATTTGTTGCATCTAAAACTATGTTTTTACCTTTGATTCTGATCCAACCTGAATTAGAATTTAAACAAACATCACCATGATGTGCCATGGCGAGAAAACTTACATCACCCTTTTTATTTTTTTTACCTGTTTGAATTTCAAGTCCTTTGCTTGCAGCCATGGTTGCTAATCCACTCTCATGCAATGCTTGTTGCCATGTAGAACCTTTCTTAGTTATAGAGTAAAGTTGATAAGCAAATCCACCACCCACACCAACAGGACCATTAGTTTCTATAACAAGATTAGGACCAAAGGAGTCTAAAACTCTGGCTTCATTTGACATTAGTATCCTCCTCCATATCCACCACCACCACTACTTGGTGGTGAACTTGGTGGTGAACTTGGTGGTGAACTTGGTGGTGAACTTGGTGGTGGTGTACTTGGTGGTGTGCTTGATGGTGTATCATCTATTTGACTTTGTGTTTCACTCTCAGTTATTAGTTCACTTATAGTTCTGGTTCTAATTCGTGTCGATCCTATATTTGATGATGGAGATCCTCCTCTCAAACTTTCTTGTGGAGTATCATATATTGAAGCATGAGCTCTGGTGGTATGTGCTATACCAACCATCTTCTGTCCTGTTTCTGGATGAACGTGGAAAGGACCATTATATTCTTTACCATTTACGTATCCGACTATATTTCCTCGTGGAGTAATACAATCAATAACAGTTATTACCTCCATTTGTTTAGGTTTACGTGTCATCACAGGAGTTAATATTGCACCACTACCCGTTGGACTCTGAACAATAACGGGTGGTAAAGTTTGATATGCCTTATTATTTGTACATACTTTTGTAATTGTACCATTCTCGTCAAGTCCACAAATTTCAAAATCTTCTATTGTATCATCCATCGTATAACCAGAACCACCGTCTTCAACAACAACTTCATCAACAAACACATCTTCTGGTGCTTCTACTGGATAGTTTTCACCCTCTGATATAATTAGAACCTTAGTTAATTGACCATAAGTTGGTGAATTTGGATCTTTATCTATCACAGCACGACCATAAGCACCATATCCTTGTTTACAATTATCCTCAAAACGCACAAGAGGTTCTTGCGTATATCCCTCACCAGGATATGTAATGTCTACACCGATTATACCACCAGTTTGTTTAATATCCTCAATTATACTTCCACCAACCTGTGTTTTGACATAATCTACTTGATCTACCCTTGTTGAAGGATCATATTTTTTCTCTTTAATTAATTTTGATGTTGCAACAATTTCCTCTTTTGTAAATTTTCTAGCTCCCGCTTCGGGACTAAAACCTTTAGCTTTTCTTGGATAATTTCCATTCGCTAACAATACATGATAATAAGTAGTAGTTTGAGCTCCTCTTGTATGTTTCGTTACATAATAGTCACCTATTCTTGCGAATTTCTTAGTGCCTGTGACCTGTTTATACTCTGTTTTTGATATAGTTTTGTCTAATTCCTGAATAAAATTACCTAAAATGACATCACCGACAGCACCTTCTCCATTTCCACCAAAGATACTTACCTTTGGTATACCACATTTAAATACATTACCTGAATTACAATCTGCCTCCTCACGATCTATATCACCTCTCTTTGCGGCGGTTCCACCAAGATCTTCTTTTATAATTGCACCTGGTTCCATACCTTTCACAGTATGTTGTTGTCTTTCAAGTTCTTTTATTTGAGTTTCTAAGTCTTTTATCTGATCATCAACCGATGGATTTGCTTTAAAATAATTTTTAATGGTTTTAGATGCTTGTTCAAGTTCTGATCTTGGAATTTCTTTACCTCTCGTAGTCCTTCCTCTTTGGATAGATCCAAATTCTTTTAGAATCATTTTAAAGTCTCTCTGTGCAGTTGGATACCAATCACCTACCCTTACACGAGTTACGAAATTTTGTGAAGCAAGAACCTCTGATCCAGTTGAATATTTAGGTTTCGTATCATTAACTTTTTTTAATTTTTCTTCTAATATTTCAAGTTCTTTTTCAATTTCCTTTAATCTATCTTCTCTTGTAGTTTCTCTTTTACCACCAAATATTTTCCAGTTTCCAACATCTGATGTTAATCCATCAAGATTATCACCTGCTTTTTCTATTTTTTCTGTGAATTTATTAAGTCCTTTTGATATAAAGTTTTGTTTATCTGCATCATCTTTTTTACTTTCTGGTCCTGTAAATAAATCATAGGTTTCAACAACATGACACTCTGCACTACTCTCATCATCAGCACAGTTAATCAATCCTTGAATTTTACCAAGAATATTCAAACCACCGAGAAGAAAACCCTTAACTGATCCAAATCCTTTTCCAACTATACTTAACATAGAATTGATTGGAGCCATTAATGGTTCAATAATTCCACTCACCATGTTTGTGATTTTGCCCATGAGAGCACCGACAAAATCTTGAACAGCACATTCAATCGGATTTGTAAATGCACCTTTGATCATATTACCCAACATGTTCCTTATTGTATTTTTCATTGCCTTCTTAATTGTAGAGCCAAGGCAACCAAAAGTATTAAAGAGTCCGTTGAGAGGTGACATCATTGCATTTTCAAATGCACTGTTTTGTGCTAAACCAGCAAAAGGGAGACTGAACTTGTTAAGAAGGAAGTTTTTTGCAGCCTGCATTCCCTCCTGAACAAAACCAACCACACTTTCTTCCAAAAAATCAGTCATAGCTGTGGTAAGTCCTTCCATGCTATCAGCGATGTCAGATACAGTTTCTTCTAATTCATCAACAAATTCAAAAGCGTCACCTAACCCCTCAGAGATCTTGTTTAGAAACTTATTCAATGAATTAGTTACATCACCAGTCGCATCTGTTGAGGTACATTTAAGTGAATTTGCTAGAGTTATTGCTGTCATATTATATAATAACTGTATTATTTATGATGAAACTACTGGGATTTTTGGTGGAAACAATATTTGAATTACATCTAATCCACTACCACCTGCTGCAATTTTTTGAGTAGCTGTATCTGTAAGAGATGCAGAGAAAAGATTTTGTGTTCTTGCTTGGTCAATCGCAGCGACTATTTGGGTGTCAGTGTAATTGTAATCAGCGGAGGGTGGGTTTGTTTTACCACTCAATATTGTTTTAACTTGTCCTTTTGTGATTGGATCTCCTTCTTTCCACTCTTTTGACGGGTCTGTGGTTGGTGGTGTTAATGTAGTTTCTAAATTATCAATAACCTTATCATCTTTAGGATCAACTCCGACTGTGCTTANTAGTGGTGATGGATCAGGTCTGTTAGATAGGTTTTGTTCTTTTGGATCTAANGCAGTAACACCTGGTGTATTAGGTCCTTTCTGCTCATTAAACTCACCACTTAGAGTCTTATTTGGTTCACCAAGAGATCCATAAAAACCAGAAAGATTTTTAAAATTACCATCACCAGAACCTTGACTTGCTGTTCTTGGGAATACACCCAATATCATAGTTGGTGCACCTGCACCACCACCACGAACACCATAAACAAAATCACCCTGACTAATTCTAACTGATCTCATTTTAAACGCACCACCAGAACCAGCAGTGGTAGGAAGTAAAACATAAGCATAGGATAATTGATCGTCAGTAATTTGATCAGTGTTTGTATTATCACCCATGATTCTAACTTTATATCTCCAACCCCAACCACCTTCTATTTGATCTTTCTGTGAACCAAAAGACACAACAGTACCAACCCAAGATTCAAGTGGGGTTTTTCCATATATTGATTTACTATTCGTTTTAGTAAATGGTGTATCTCTTGGTGAACTCATTTGTTACTGGTATATAATCCGTAAGTATCACGGGCAAGGGTCAATTTTGTATATGAATGTTTGGGACTAAATTGATGATGAAGATGTAAAATTAGATAAAAACCACTACGAGTTGGATTCTCCCTTTGATTTGTTTTATTTCCACTCGTAACATTCTCAATCAAAAGTTTGATCACGGTACCAACCGTAAGTCTAGTATTGCATGGAATTGTAATATCAACTATTTGTGAATGTAACATTGCATATCTCATGTTTGCTTGTGGTTCATATTCAGCTGGATTGTTAGTAATTTTTGTGCTAACTCCCTCATCAAGACTGCCTGGTGTTAAGACATAACTATAAGTTCGAGCATAATTTGATGCAGTTGTTTCATTTTGATTTGGTTTGATAGATGGTTTATTACCAAGATAAGTAGAATTTTTATCAAGGAGATTTACTACATTGTCGGTAAACTGACCTGTCAATAAATTTTTAGTTTGTATACGAACATTATAAACACCAGTTTTGAGAGCAGTGAGAAGATTTTGATCTCTCTTGATAATTGGCATCCCCACCACCTTGTAATTATCCTCTGCACTTGGATCTGTTCTATTATTATTAAAGTAAGTATACGTACGGTCAGTGCTATTATTCTTATAATCCTCCATACCTTGTTTAATTAGACCCTCAATTGATCTAAAATTAAATCCTTCCTGAGTTTCGTAGAAGAAAAAACCAGGTGCACCTGTGACTGGTTTTGTTTTCTTTGATAAATGAAATATTATATCAATGGGAGTTTCATTTTTCCCCTCTACTTTATCTAATGTGCTAGATTTTTCTATATTTTTATCAAGAAAAGGTAAATTATTTTCTTTTAGTATCTTTTTAACTGCTTCATCTATGGTTCCAATTCCATAATAACTTAGTCTTGGTTTACTTGCAGTATCAATTGAATATTTGGATACTAACGGTAAAGTAAGAACTTGTCTTTGATTTTGATCTAATGTAATTGGAGAACCAGTGATAACCATTGGTTCCTTTGCTTTTAATGTTCCACTTTCGTTTACAATTTCAAAAGTTATAAATTCTGTGCCATCACCGACTATTGGAAAAGAATCTCTAATAGTGCCCAAGTTATCTCTTTCATCTGTTGCAGAATCACCAGTATCAACTATGGTAGCTTGTGCAGTGATCATTGGAGAATAAAGGCTTTCATAATAATCAAATCTAACTGTTCTTCCTTCAAGTTGTGCAGTTTTTGTATTATAAGAATCTGTATCTACTGCCTCAACAGATTGAGCGAAAATCCCCTCTGTCGCATTAGACTTATCAATGCGAAGAGTTTTATAATTTGAAGGACCTGCGAATGACATACTAATCTACAAGAACTTTTTGACTTATAACAATAACGTCTTTTCCATCCATGACTTTATCTTCAAATGTCAAATCAGAGCGACCAAAAGTATCTTCAATCCTATTTATTATCATTTTCTTATCAAATGGTATTAGTTCTTTTGGTCTAAGTTGATAATCTCTTACCAAAGCTGACTCAGTATCAATAAATTCTTCCGATACCTTTTCATAATTTTTTTGTATTTTATTATCTCTCTTTAAAGCACCAAATCCTGTTTTATTTGGTTTTTTAAATTTACTGTCTACGTCATCAGTATTATCATCGTCTTTTATTTCTTCTTCTGGTCCACCACTCGGTGTTATATTATCAGAATTATCTAAATCTTTAAAACTTTTTTCTAAATCAGTAAATTCTTTATTTGCTTCCTCAGCTGAATCATTTACACCTGCTATTGTCTTGTCAGCAATTGCATTTGTTTTATCAAAACCACCAAAAAAACCTTTTATTGCATCAACCATCCCTATAAAGAAGTTGCCAACTTTTGTAGATTTTTCCTTTGTTTTTTCTAAATCTTTATCTACTTGTTGTTCTCTTTGAGGTATCATATTTATTAGTGCACCAAGTAAAAATAAAGATGCAAAAGATATTACCTTACTAAAAATATCACCAGGTGTTTTTAATACATTAGAAGTTATGTTGCCTATTGATTTACCAAAACTTGAAGTAGTGGCTTTTAATTTTGCTCTTCTTTCTTTTCTCTCTGCTACATTTCTTGATATTCTTTTTCTTTTATCAGATATAGATTTTAATTGTGAATTAAATCTATTAAATGAACCTCTTATTTTTTCTGCAAGAGAATTTAATTCTTTTGCCCTATCTTCAACTGCCATTATACTTTCTCTCCTAACTCGTTCATTATACTAAATTCAGCGATGAAACGATTGAGACCATGTGTTGATCCAATATCTGGATTTTCTGATAATGTACTATCACCTGGTTTTGTTTGTGGTATTGGTTTCTTATTTCTCTGATCAAGCATTGGCAATTCCATGAATGTTATATTTGATGCACCACTTTCAGTTTTTAATTTTCTTTCTACTTGTTTACCAGTTAAAACATTGCCAGGTACAAGAGGTTGGAAGTATTCAACTCCCTCTGTATCTGCATTTTCATTAACCTTATAAGTTTTGCCTGTTGAAACAGAACCACCAATAGCTCTCTTATCATTTTTCGGATTATCAAATCTCTTCTTCTCTAATATTGAGTCCTTCAAGAATGGTGCATTGAATTCTCTTGCAATATCAAGAGCTGCAAAACCCCAACCAACAAATGGGATGGCACTACCTAATGATAAGAAACCACCTGCTATATCTCCCTGACTAAATCTATAAATTGCGACACCAATATCAACTATATCACCAAGCACTGGTATTGCACCAAATGCTTTTAAACCAGTTTTTTTAGCAATTTTTGTACCAACCTTACCCAATAAAAATTTTGTTGGAGTCTTATTTACCATTTTCTTCCCAGCTCTCAATAAGTTAGGAACAATGTTTTTTAGGAATTTTTTAGGATTTTTTAAAAATTTAAATATTGTCCCTAAAAAGTTTTTCAACGCACCAAACGTTCCAGAAATGGCTTTGTTAATGATGAATAATGTTCCACCCAGAGCTCCTAACGCAATGAGAGGTTTATCTTGTATAGATTTGAGAATACCTTTAAATCTTTCCATATTCTTAGGATCCATCAACCATGTCAATGCTGCATTAACACCAACACCTGCTAAGAATAACTTTCCAAAATTTAATAATTTATCTAAAATACTTGAAAATGGTTTGACTATAGTACTACCTATGGAAGTTGCTATCTTACCTATCTTTTTAGTCTCTATTCTCCCCTCTTTATCTTCACGTTTTCGATCTAATTTATCTTGTCTTTCTTTTGAGAGTAAAAGTTTTTCAGTTTTTATTCTATTGCTAAAATCTTTTTCTAATTGTCTAGCTACATCTGCTAATATTAAATTTGTATTGATTAATGACTCTTCTAATACATTTACCTTCGGTGTTATCTTTTCTCCAATCTCAACTCTTTGTGCTTTAAATATATTTTTTAATGTAGTAATCTTCTTTTCATTATTGGCGACTCTTCCTTCAAGACCACCTGCTCCAATCTTAAAGGTGCTCCTGTTTATTTTTGGTCCGCCACTCATAGCAGACATTTTGTTTTCAAAATTTTCAAAGACGGGAGATGATTTATCCATTTCTTTGTTGTGCTTTTAAGTTTTCCTCTTCAATATGTTGTTGCAACAATGATATATATATCTCTCTTTCCCAAGGGATCATATTTTCAATCTCAGTTAAAGAGTATTTATGATGCTGAATCAAGGCAAAGTTTGTCTTATAGTATGACTCAAGATTCGTATGAGTCATACCTAGTTGAAAAAAGCTGCCAGTCCCTCCAATAATACAGTTGATTCTACGTCTGTTTTAGGATTTTTTACTTTTATCTTATGTGACAACTTAGGCATTGTGTCAAAGAAATTTTCAATTAATTTAAATTGTTTAGTATTTAACTGATCAATAAAATCTTCAAGTTCCTTTTTTGATGACTCAGATGCATTCCAACTCTCTTCTTCATTATAAATCATATCAATAGACGATATAACTACATCCATTGTATTACTAACAGTTTCAACACCTGCTTCAAAATTACTTTCTATGAATTGTTTCATAGATGGATATTTTAGTTTTAGTGATAGATTGTTATCAAGTTTAACAATATTTGTATGAGACTTATCTTTTTTGACCTTTATTGAGTCAAGATCTATTGAAACCTCAACACTTGTTTTCTCATCATCAGGACAAATCAAATTTAAAGAAATTGTCTCACCAACAGATTTTGATCTGACATTTAAAAATAGATATTCAATATCAAAAGTTGCAAGTTCATTTAGTTTGACACCTCTTGTCATAATACATGCAGTCAATATTTGAATGATTGCTGATGTAATCTGTTTCTGATCCTCAGTTTCAAGTGCCATGATGAGAATTTTTTCCTCACGCACCAAAAATGGTCTATACTTTATTTTCTTTCCGTTAGATGGTAAGGTCAATTCATACGTCGGAGTATTAATCTTAGGTAATGGCATAATGTTTCAATTCATTAAAATTATTTATATGGGTATTTAACCTCTTACTATATAGCGGTCATAATTGAAAGATACGGTAACTTTTAATATATCAGCAGGTCCGTAACTTACTGGAACTGATGACATACTTTTTGGAAATGCATTAATAAACTGATATCTCATCGTTCTCTTGTAATTTTTTTCAAATTTATTGATATACAATGTATTACACTTATAAGAATCAGGGTATCTCATTCTACGATAGTATGATTTTGTTGCTTGTTCCATTAANGGATTTGCACCACTTGAAATATACTCCATCCATCCCTCAAAAATTTTAAGTAAAGTATATTCTTCATCNACATAAAAGGTAAAATCAATATCTGTATATACTCTCGTATGTGCATATTGTTGAGGTATGCCCATGAAATTATCTTTTACCTCTGCTGTTGCATATGAAGTTGTTGGTAAACTTGCATCATTACATAATATACCACTTCTCTCAGATAAAAATCTCCTCACATCTGATGCATTTGTAAATGATTGTAGATATGATTCAACCTCTGGTGTCAATGATGATATTGTCACTAAAAAATGGTTTGTTTGTGCCAAAGGTCCCATCAGACGATTGGCTATTCCCATATTATATGCTTTTATTAGTGTTTCTGCCACTCTAAATAAGTATGATTGTTATTTCTATTTATGTCATATAAAGGAAAATATTATCCTTCTTACCCCAGAAAGTATAAAGGTGATCCTACAAACATCATTTATAGGTCACTTTGGGAAAGAAAATTCATGGTTTATTGTGATAAAAATGATAAAATACTTGAATGGGGAAGTGAAGAAATTGCACTACCCTACCGATCTCCTGTTGATAATCGAGTTCATAGATACTTTCCTGACTTTTACATCAAAGTTCAAGAAAACACTGGTCACATTAAGACATATCTAATAGAAGTAAAACCACTTAAACAAACACAAAAACCAAAAAAACCCAAAAGACAGACCAAGAATTATTTAAGAGAAGTATATGAATACGCTAAGAATCAAGCAAAGTGGAGAGCAGCAACAGAGTTTTGTGAGGATCGTTTGTGGGAATTTAAAGTGATGACTGAAAAAGAACTGGGAATCAAATGAGTCGTATTGCACCAATAGTGGATGGTCTTCTTGGAACAGAAGATGCTGATGATCTCATGATTGAAATCATGGATGTCTTAGGTGAAAGTCAAGAATCAATACCCGAAATAGGTAAGATATATGTATTTGTATACCAACCAAAAACACCTGGTCGATATGATCAAAATCCATTAGTCGCAGTCACTAATATATTTGAATGGGGTTTCAAAGGAGTAAACTTTCATTGGGGTCAATCTCGTTCATATACCTTCCAAGAGGTAGTGGGTCAACTCTATCAAGTCACAAATGAGGAGTTACAAGACCTAAATACAATACCGTTTGCAAAATTTCGTATAAATAATTAAAAATAGGTCGATATGCCACATAAAGCTTCACATGTTAGAGGTGCAAGTGTAAAAACACTTGCAAAAAGAAAAAAGGAAATACAAGCAATCGCTGATGATAGTGGAATTAGTTTTGCAGAAGCAGAGAGAATATATGAATCTTCTTCAGAATTTGGTAGTGAAGGAAATGTCACCATTATTGGTGGTAATAATGCTGATAATTTAACAGAAAAAAAGATTGTTATAGGTCAGATAAACAGAAATAAAAAAGAGTATAAAACTGTATTAGAGGATGATGCTGGTCTTTTATATGAATTAGATGGAGTAACACCTTATGTACCTGCAGGTTCAAATGAAAACTCAGAAGTAGTAGAAGAAAACAAAAATAATACTGGCACTAATCTAAAAGATATAAAAAGAAAGAGACTCGCAAAATATGGTAGAAAAAAACAAGGTGGTGTATTAAGATACCCAGCTGAATTACTCACAGAACATGCCGATTACTTACAGATAGATATTGAAAGATATGAAGCAATCGGTAGTTCTTATGTAAATCGTGCAGGTGGTAATGATCGTTATGTCGCTGGTAATATTGTCACAAATCGTGCTGGAAGAACCAATAGCACTAGATTATCTCGTAAACCATTAATTAATGCAGGTACAATATTACTTCCAATACCAGCACAATTACAAGATAGTAACAACGTTGTCTATGGAGACTCAAAATTAAATGGTCTTGCAGCTGCTGGAGTATCAGCCCTCGAAACAACTATGGCAGGTGTAGGAGCACGAATAGCTGGTGAACCAGGTTTTGACCTTACAGGTGAGGCTGATAAATTTTCAGAAGCTTTAAGAACAGGATTTGGTAATGACAATCAATCAGCATTAACAAATGCTGCTGATCTTGTAACTAAAAAATTAGCGGCAGAAGCAGTTAATATCTTTGGTGCAAATGTAACTCCAAATCAACTATTAGCAAGAGGTAATGGTGAGATATTAAATCCAAATATGGAACTTTTATTCAGTGATGTCACAATTAGAAACTTCCGTTTCTCATTCAAATTAACTCCTCGCAATAAGAGAGAAGCAGAACAAGTTAAATTAATTATAAGAGCATTTAAGAGAAACATGGCTCCACAAGCACAAGGAGGTGTAGCAAATGGTAGTCAGTTCTTCCTTAGAACACCAAACATATTTAAATTAAGATATCGTAGCGGAAATAAAGATCATCCTTTCTTACATAAATTTAAACAATGTTTCTTAACTGATATGCAAACAACATACACAGCTGATGGTGTATATTCAACTTATGAAGATGGAACTCCTGTATCAATGCAGATGGATTTATCATTCAAGGAGTTACAACCAATTTACGATATTGATTATGATGTAAAACCAGGCAGTAGGGCAGTAGGTTACTAATGGGATATTTCAGAGAACTACCTAATTTAAGATACCCTTCTTTTTTAAAAGAAAAAAAATCTTCACTTGATTATATTGAAGTGAAGAATGTTTTTCGTAGAATTAAATTAAGAGATGATTTACAGAATAATTTTACTGTATTTGAAAAATACGAAATAGGAGAGGGTACAAGACCTGATACTCTCGCAGAGGAATTATATGGTAATCCAGAATTTGATTGGATAGTCTTGACAGTGGCAGGTATTCTAAATGTTCGTAATGAATGGCCGTTAAGTAACTATGATTTATATAATTATGCAGAGCAAAAATATGGGGAATCTTTAAATTCAGTAAGATTTTTTGAAACAACAGAAGTCAAAGATAGTAGTGGTAGAATGATACTACCAAAAGGTAAAGTTGTTGATAGTAATTTTACAATACCAAAACCTGGTGAACCAACTGCAACTTTAAATCCTGTTGTCGGAATCAGTAATTATGAATATGAAACTCGTTTAAATGAGGAAAAAAGAAATATTTACATTTTAAGAGAAGAATATATTCAACAATTTTTAACTGATATAAGAGATATTATGACTTATAATGAGTCATCTGAGTTTATAGATGAAAGAACAATACAAACCGAAAATTTCTACATAACACTACCATAAAAAAAGGAGGTCGTTTGACCTCCTGTATGCTTATTCTTCTGCAAGTTTCGCAAAGTACGATAATGCATCATCCTCGTCTTTGTCTACCGTTGAGGTAGTTGGAGGTGCAGATACAGCAGCAGTTACTAACTCTTCTGCTGAACCACGATCATTATCTTCCTCATAGACATCTGGGTCTTGAGCAGGTCTCTTGCTTCCAAGAACATATTCTAATCTCTTCTTGAGATCTTCATATGACTTGAACTGATCGGCAGCAACAATCTCTGCGAGAGAGTATTGTTTCTTCCATAGACCTTCAAGTGCATCGTCATCATCAAGTAATGGAGTTACAGCAGCAAACTCAGAACTATCATAGTTTCTGTATCCTGCTACGTTTTTTGCCTTTAACTTGAAGTT
>JGI25128J35275_1000424_pt1 | contig 13169 bp, 13 predicted proteins | sample ETNvirenome_2_60_FD_35275 | JGI IMG/M metagenome (IMG submission 35275)
GAGTCATTTGCCCAAGCCGTGCCCAAACAAAATTGCCCACTACCACCTAAATTAATATGTGTCCACTGGTTTCCGTCGGTGATATCGGTACTGCTGACTGAAAGCTCTCTATCGCTGGATGCATTGCTCATAACATAGACGCCATTGCCGCTACCATCTTTTCCGTAAGAAACATCGAGGCCGGCCCCATTGCCCGGTATTCTATCGTAAAATGTCCAAGATGTTCTATCGCTGTTTGCAGCATAGCCAACATCCCCTGTTCCCGATGCCGGGCCTACAACCCAGTGTGAGGCTGCGCTAACTGATGGCGTGTAGACGTCGACTCCGAAGCCATCTGGATATCTAGAATCCCTGAAGAAGTACGAATCCCCATCACTAGACCAGTCTGTGCCACCGTTCGAACTCCACTCTAACGTTACACTTCCCGTGCCAGTATCATTTGCGGAAATCAACGTGATAGCGTACCAATACCCAGCCTTTAAAGAAATGTTGCCGGAAGTTACAGTTGTTGATGAGTGGGTGCCACCGTTTTCAACAATTGCATCTGAGCGATTCAAAGAGGCAATTGCTAATTCTGCATTATCGTCGAGCCACAAGAAGGAGCCATCCTTGGATGTTGTTCGGAATTGCCATGTATCTGAATTCACATCGGCTTTAAAATAGCCCCGCCAAACGTAAGTTCTCGTCGTTGGAATAGTAAATCCACTAATTTCACTAGATATGCCAGCGATTATGGTTAATCGTGCGGAAGTTAACTCAGAGGGATCTGGTTGATTGCTGCTGCCAGCGAAAACAGAGTAGGCTCTAAATTGAAGGCCGCCGCGATCGGCCCATTTCGCTGGAAGTCCCGGCGGTGCCATATATTTGTAAGCCATTTTTATCCCCCATCATACATAGTTTGCTCACCATCTTCAAACGTAATAATCGTCTTGTTTGTTGGGTGAGGCTTGATGTGTATTTTAAGAAAATCATCAAAGGCATCAAAAAATGCAATTGATCCTCTAGGGGCTGGCGTCAGCCAATGAATAACTGTGTGTCCAGTTGCGAATGTCACTCCCTCGATAACAACACCTTCGCCCGAAATGCCAGTCTCATCGCTTTGACGGCATACCGTGAAAGTTCTGATTCCCTGTGGGGCTCTGTTGCTGGGTTTTTTAGGCTTTAAATCCTCTGGTTCGGTTGATAGTTCCGAAACCAACTCTAACATATCAGTCAAATTAGTACCTCGTTTGTTTTAATAATTAGTCTAAAACTGCTGTCCAATCTACATTTAATGCTGATGCAACTATAACAACGTTCTCTAGTACATCAACTCCTAGTTCTGTACTTCCGACATCAATTGCCACAACGTATCCTATATATTTTCCTTCTTTGGAAAAAACGCCGGACCCCGATGCACCGCCATAAGCATGCGAAAAAATGTAAATAAATTCATCATCACCATATCCTATCACATCACCACGCAGAGTTAAAGGCCCAATTGCGTTTGGATAGCCAGTGTATATTAGTTTATTTAATAGTGAGTATGATTTCTTCCATTGACTGCCGCGCGGCAGGTCTTCGGGAATCTTTATTGGTATTCTGCTTTCTATTTCTTGCTCCAATTCCATTATAATGTAATCGTTGTATTTGTCAACAACAATATATTCCTTACAAAGATAATCCTGGTCACCGTGACTTACCATTATTAGTAAGCAGGGGCCCATGATCCCGTGATGAACCGTCAGGACGTAAGGTTTGCCTTTTGCCACAAAGTATGTTCCGGTCATCGTGGAAGTGCCAGCAAAAAAATTAATTGACATTGAACGAATTTTTACCGCGCTGGTGCGAGATTTGCTTATAGCCCTTACTTCTGCGTCGGAAATACTATCGTCTATGTTGTCATCTTGAGATATCTGTTTCCAACTCGGAGTCATATTCGATTGGAAGGTTGCCGTAATAGCGAAAACTGATATCATAACCACCGCTACGGTGGTCCAAAATGCATGCTTAACAAATTTTAAAAACCTCAACATACTATAGTAAGTATGTTATACCTGCCTTTGATAGCTTAAAAATACTGGTAACTCTCTTAGGCCTGCGCGTTTTGCAAACCAGATTAGGTCTTCGTTCCCTGTTATTTTTATTCTTCTGTTTTTGCCGACCGCGACATACACCGGTGCTTGGGCGCCATTTTTAATAAAATTCTGATACATTCCATCGAAGGCATCTTTTGGTGCCCTGAATTCTCTACTGGTATATTTTAACAAATCTTCGACAGGCATCATAACATGATAGCGCATATCTGTTGTGTCCATTGGCGCGTCGTATGCCATTACAGATGCAGCACCCCAATCATCAGCTATGCTTTCCAGATCCATTCTATTGGATGGCATTTTTGAAGTGGAATGGTTAAAGCCTATCGCTGTGCCTCCATATTCGCCGCCAAAGCCGGCCTCTTTTAAAAGACTCTCTCTGACTGTTCTAATGGTGCCGCGCACGTTTGTTCTGTGGATTGGGCTCACTCTTAAGATTTTGAGGCCTTTGATGTTCATTAGGTTTGGAAGCAGTACTCTATCGCGGTACCTAACTCTTCCTTGGTTTCCAATTAATTCAAATTTAATTTCATAGGTCGCAACATGTGCGGTACCAACATCGGTTGTATCTCCGACGGTTCGCACAGTTGTTACGCCCTCGATGCCGCGAATCTCTGTTTGAGTTTCTTGAATTTCTCCACCTAGGTTCTTTTGAACTGATACGTTAACGTCTAATTTGTAAATTCTTAGATCATATGTTTCATCCTTTTCGGAAACAATATTTTCCTGCTCTGACAGCAGCTTCTCAATCCTGTCAATCTGCGCCTCCACGCTCTCCTGTGCTGGTCTTGGTTCTCCCATCCTACCGCTGATGGGGTCTTGCGTGCGTGAGTCCATTTGTGAGCGTGTAGCGCCCATCAGCACAAGCTGTGTGCGAACCTCTTGGTCAAAATAATCAGGCTTTCCAGCATCGTCGCCGTCTGTCTGGATTGGACCGATGCGAGCAATTTGTTGGTTGACGATAGGACGCAAATACTTGTAGTAAGACACATACTTTTCAACCTCGTCCATCTGCTCAAAGTTTTGGTTAATCCACGTAGCGATCATCATACCCTTCATCGCCAAATGGTTGGCTTCTGCCCGGGCGCCCATCATACTCTCGATGCGTCTAATCTGGGGGTACACCGCCTTCCCTGATGATATTTCATCTTTCCTAGTTTGTGCGAGAGCCAGTATACCATTCATCGCATCTTGGATTGTTTTCTGTGCTGCTTGGTTCATCATCTCTGGGTTCTCATTAAAGAAGTCCAGTATGTCTTGTGTGACTTGGATCTCAGCCTCAGATGTTTTATAGTTCATATTGATCTTGTACATCCATCCAATTGGTTGTGTCGGGTACTTGCTGTTCTGTCCGACTGCGCTGTTGGTTCCTTGGATAATAAAGTGTGAGTCCTTGGCTAAAATTATTCTCGCGGCTTTCGCAGCATACTCAGGACCAAATTTCATTTGTTGCTGGTCAGGATTTTCTTGCTTGGCTTTGTAAAGATTCTCCAAGTTTCTTGCCATGTTGCGGTTTAGATCGGGATTCTCTGTTCTCGGTGGGCTAGTGCGAGACATTGGGCTACCAAAGATTCTGCTGTATAGCTCCGTTATATTCCTATCGTAATCTTGCCCGTACATCTTAATCACTTGTGGGATTTCGCCGCCGTCATTGATTACGTTCTGGGAGCCGTCGCTTCTCCAAGCAAACTCCAGCGAACCACCACTACCTTCTGTGACGTCCCAGTGTTCGAATGTCTTATCAACTAAGTCTCCACGGGTTCTGTCGTATGCGCCCTTGGCTATGTACTCGCCATCAACCAACTGGCTTCTGACTGCTTGTATGTAGTCCTCCATACTTTCTTCAAGGTTGCGAAGCTCTCTCGCGATAAACTCGACTTCACTAACGGCATCGTCTGCATTGTCGGCGCTCACGCTCTCGTTGGATCTGATCAGCACGCGCAAGTGTGCGGTTTGCTTCTCGGCACCAGCAGGAACGTCATCCGGCTGGGCGCCCACAAGCATTACTACTTCATACTCAACTTCAGCATCTTCACCGGGTAGTTCATAGCCGAGATCATCTAAACCAATCTCAGATACAAAGGCCCGGGCTTCTCTGCCGTATGAATCAAACGGGATGGAGTCCAACATATCGTTAATGTCACCAGAGTCAACTTCGTCGGCAGAGTAGAAGTCATTATCTCGCCTTACAATGTCGGGCCAACCTAAGTCAACTTCGAAGCTCATCTCACTTTGAATGGAGATATATGCGTATTGTCCGTCGCCACCCCAGTCGTTAGGATCTTGAACCTCTACGTAAAGACTTGTGTAATCTCCCTCGTAGTTATTAACAACTTCATCGACTGCTTCTTGAATGTCGTCGATATTTATCATCCCTTCGAAATTAACGTCAGGGTTCTCGCCTTGAAGGTACTCGTTCATCTCTTCGAAGCCGGACAGATCGCTGGAGTGTTCGCCAGTTTCATGGACTGAATTGATAGGTGCGTTCTGAATAAACCAGCTAATGTATTCCCAAAGTTCCGAGTCCGGTGCGTTGTTGCCTCGTCCTTTAATTTGATAGAGTATTTGATCGTCTTCGTTCCAAGTCATAGTCACATAAGACGATGATGCCTTGCGCTTCTCTTTGCGTTCACGGAGCGATACAAGCACACCACGCGAGTCTGATCCGCAGTGCCCCATACGCTCACCTTCGATAGAGCAATTGTATGTGTTCAGGTTATACCAGTAAAGACCATTATCAAACTGGTGGATAACCATATTTGGATCTTCTCTATTCTCTAAATCTTCTATTGCAGTCTGGAAGGCAGTCTCAATATTGTCGCTCTTGATTAACTCATAGTTGGTGGGCTCGTCGTTAAGCCAAGCAAATAGTTTATCATAGTTATACCACCAACCTTTAAACTCGCGTAACATTGTTGCGGCAAGTTCTTCTTTTACTTTCTCGACCTTTTCGGATTCAACGCCTGCTTTGCTCAGAGCCTTAACTGCTTTCATAAAGGCTTTGCGCCAAGCGCCAGAAGGCTTTGCCAAGACATTCAATACATTTTGAGCCACGAAAACAATGCGCTTGTTTTGCTCAATCATTTCGTCGTCGTATTCCTTGCGGACAACTGGCTTGTCATCAACACCACCAACATAATACGGAGTCATTGTTCTAGCTCTATACGGTGCGTTGCCGGCGGCGGATCTATCCTCGGGAGGTATAACTTGAATCTCGTCCTTGAAGGTTCTTTCCATAAAGCCTTCCCAATTTCTTTGAGCAAAGGTTCTTCCGTTGCGGGGCAACTCGTATTTCTTCCATTCGTTGCCTGCGTATGTCTTTGCTTTCTCGGGTGCGTTCGGCATAGCTGACTCAATAAAATCAACAACGCTCTCGGGCAAGCCTATGTCTCGCAAACCCTCTGTTAAAACTTCTTCGCGAAGATATTCAAACCAATTGCCTGTAGATATATCCATTAATTAAACTCCATCACTATAAATAGTTGTTTTTATCAGTATCTACGCAAAAGGCTCCGTCTTTAACAACTCTGCCGTATCTTGCCACGTTTCAACCTCATGAGCAGACCCGTTAGGATGTTGTCTTAGGGCCGTTGCTAGCGCATAATCGTTGCCAGGAAACGGTATCCTATCGCCGACAAAAATTATCTCATTATGCTCTAAGGCATCTTTAAAATATCTCTCAACTATCTGAGACTTATCTTTCCCAACATTGAATATGTCGATGCTGACAGCGCCGCCGATGACAAAATCTAGTTTTGGATATTCCTCTTTTAGATCCTCTACAATCTTTTCTCTTTCGTTGTGTTCTGGATCGTATTCTTCGTAAGCTTTTCTTTGTTCTGGGGTTGCCCTTCTTCCAACAATTGAAAAGTTTACCATACCTACTCTTTCTTCATAATGATTGCCGGTCTTTATTGGAAATTCTGATTCGGCAACAATCTTGTCCAAATCCGCATAGAGGCCGCGAGGTGCACGGAATTTATTTTCATACACTGTCTCCCATTCATTGTATCCGGTAGCATTAACAGTCTCAATTTTTTGATGAAATATGTTTCCCATACAAGCAAAGACACCATCGACCTTATCAACAATCCTACTCCCCAATTGGTCCAGAATCCTAACAAAAGAGCCGCCCGATACGATGTACACCTCTTTGTTTTCCATCCATCTCAAAAATTGCTTTTGAAATTTTTTATCTATCTTAGATTTTGCCGGAGTAAGCGTTCCATCGACGTCGAAAAGAAATATTCTACTCATTTATCATCTCCAAAAAAGCTGGACACCTATTATCAGAAAGGATAGAAATACACAGATCATTGTCCTTACCGTAAACATGGTTTCGTTTAGAAAGTACCACGTCAATATCGGGAAGGTCAGATAGGACATACAAAAAATTAAAAATCTAGGACCCCAAACTTCTCCCCATTCTTCATAGCAAAGTTTTATACCATACCAAAAACAAATACCAGTCGGCACAGAGTATAAAACTGCTGCCAATACTGGCTTATCCTTCCACCAATCCCATACAAATTGGGAGTTCAATTGAAACCAGCCTAGCGTCTGACCAATCGCAAAAAGCGTGCACGCTAAAACTATATTAAAAGTTGGCAATTATCAAATCCTCACATTTAGAGACTTCTTGTGTTGGTCGACCGAATCTGTCAACCATATTGACATTAAAATCTTTATATAAATTGGCGGCAGCTGGATGATATTTATACAGAATCACGCTTTTCTTTTTTAGACTTGAAAATTTGCGATTTAACATGTGATGATCCACAGTGGTTTCTTCGACTCCTTTATTCTTCCCTTCTTCAAAGAAATTATAACTAAATTTTCCTGCTGGTATGATTAGATATTCACCGGGAATGTCTTGCTCATCAAGAGATTTTACGAAATCCTGGTTCGTGAGCCAGCTAATATCGAAATTGACTGGCTCGCAGTTAACCAGATAAGAAATTGAAAGCACATTCACTCCCTCTGGTTCAAAATCTCCGGAAGAGATATAGCCAGTGCTTGAGCATCTATTTAAAAGAAAAAACATCGCTGCTCTCATAAAAGGATCTCTGTAAGATACCCACTCTTTCTGAAAATGTAAGAACATCTTTTTGTCGTCTTCCGCTCTGCGGTGCATGAACTTTACCATCTCGGCAATTCTAAAGCTATCTTCCAGAAGATATTTCCAAAACTCATACACCACATAGCTGTTAGTAAATGACGTAACATTCCGGCCAGATTCTGCCAGATTAAGCTCTAGATTTCCGCCGTAAAACAAAACCGTTGAAACTTCAGCCTGCTCTGGGATTATCTTTTTTAGATGAGTCAGACACCCTGATAACGAAGGGCCCGGATCTTTAATCGGGGTTCTCATTCAAATAGTTCCTCCATGTGGCTCAAAAATTCCTGTAATCCACCAATCAGTTTAAAATTGAAAAAATCTCTTTCTCCATATTCAAAAATCAAAGGTAATTTATCAAGTTGATGTTGATCTTTTAAGTGATAAAAATAATCTGGACAACCATCCACTAGAGTAAGAACATATTCAAGCCCGAAGTCTTCTAATAGCCTCAAGGCTTTTAAACAATCTGCATCACTACCTTCTGCAATCAGGTGATATCTTTTACTGAGCATTCTTTATGGTTCGTTTAAACTCCTCAAGTTTCTCAGCCAAGACTTCTGGATCTATGTCAGGAGGCAGCGGAATGGCNCCGTTTTTAATCGTTTCATGAAGCTGATTGGCCGCGGCCTCAAGCTGGTCAGGTTGGCCGGCCTGGAAGTTTGGCGGGTAAATATCAGAGGCGTACGGATTTGGTACCGGTGTGGGCGCCTGTTGCACGCTCTGCTGTGGGGTCTCGCTGTACTCTTCTTCATCTTCTGATTCTTCTTGGCCAAGCTGATACGTGACGTATGAGCCGATAAGGCGCGAGATATCAGAAAGCGTGAAGTCGACTCTAGCCATATTCTCCCTTATCTCTGAAATTTTGTTGGCCGTGTCAGAGCTAAGGATTTTATCCCCCTTGGCGTGGCCTGTGAGATTGTTTAGCTCTTTGTTTGTTTCGTTTAGACACTGCCTTGATCTTGCTAGCAACCTCTCTAGTTCAAGATCTAGCTCTTCCATGTCAATTGAATATTGAATATTTACTCTTTGGTTCATTTTATCCTCTTAATAGTTGTTTTTGTTGGTTAAGGGTGGATTCGATAACATCAGGTGCCCCTACCACCACAATTTCTGTGCCCGTGTGCCCTCGATTAATCGTCAATTTAGTAAATCGATGAGAAGACTCTAGGTCTGGCATAAGTCGGCTTTGTTCGTTCAGTTGTTTTAGGCGTGCCTCTTCTCTTATCATTATAACATGTTCTGGGTTTACAAAAACCTCCCTTAGTGTGTAATCTTGCCGGCTCGTTACAGTGTTGCTTTGGCATATTTCAGTAAGTTTTACTAGCATGCTTTCTCCATAGGATATACATCCCTTCTTTTAAGTTTCCACTCTTGACCATTAGCATAAACCTGATAAACGGTATTGGTTCCACCCATATAAACACCAACGGTGGGTCTCTCGGTCATTCGATGCCTCATACCCTTTTCCGATTCACTCCACAATTCAACACCTTGTGGTATGTGAACTAAGTCACCTTGTTGCATTTAATCAGTCTCCGTCTGAATAATACCAAAATTGGTAGTAATTAGCGTGGCGGCGGTGCTGGCACCGTTCTGTAGTGCTGTTCTGGATACCTTTACGGGGTCTATAATACCACATTTAAACAAATCTGTCAACTCAGATCTGCGGAAATCCCAGCCGTTTCCATCTTTTGAATTCAAAACCTTTTGTACAATAATGTCAGGGGAATCTCCAGAATTCAAAGCCATCTGCCTGATTGGCTCTCGGCATGCGTTCTGCACTACTACGGCTCCCACCCCTTGGTCTGTGTGGCCATCCTCTGTGGAAATAATTATTCTTTCTGACGCTCTGAGTAATGCCACTCCACCTCCGGGTACAATACCCTCTGCTTGGGCCGCCTTAACAGCCTCAAGTGCATCCTCAATGCGGTGTTTCTTTTCAATCATCTCAACTTCTGTTGTTCCACCGACCCTAATTACAGCTACTGCAGATCCTAGTCTGACAATCCTGCTCTGGATTCGACTACACTCCTGCAAGTCGTCTGTTTGTGTTATCGAATCTTTTAGGTCCTCAATTTTTTGTTCTATCAAATCATAGTCTGCGGCGCCTCCAACAATCGTTGTCAGTCTTCTGTCAGATTCTATAAAGTTTGCAGTACCAAAATCCACCAACTCTATGTTTTGTAGTTTCCTTCCGCTTTCTCTTGTTATGAATGTTGCTCCAGTTGATAGCGCCATATCGTTCAAGATATTTCTGCGGTCTTCTCCATATAAAGGTGCTTTTATTGCGGCGACCTTTAGTGAGCCTCGCATAGAATTCATAATCAGAGCAGCCAGCGCTTGGCCCTCGATATCCTCTGCGATTATCACCAGTGGTCTGTTCTCTCTCGCAATCAACTCCAAGGCTGGCAAGATTTGTTCAACTGTTGCTATCTTGTGATCAGTGATAAGAAACAGTGGCTCTTCATGATGCATCACTCCCCTTCTTTCGTCAGTTATGAAGGCTGATGCACAGTATGTACCGTTAAACCTAAACCCTTCGGTTATATCCAGTATAGTGTCCACCGAGCGTGACTCTTCAATTGTGATTGTCCCGTCTTGACCTACTCTATCGACAGCCATCGAAATAAGCTTCCCGATAGATTTATCATTATTAGCCGAAATTGTTGCGATATGTTCAATATCTTCTACACTCGTAACCGGACGCGCAAGATCTTTCAGGTTTTTGACCACCTCTCTCACAGCCAGATCGATTCCTCTTTGCAACTCTGTTGGAGATATGCCAGATGTTATATACCTCTGCGATTCTCTGAGGATTGCTCTTGCGAGAACTGTTGCGGTGGTTGTACCATCGCCGGCTTCGTTGTTAGTCTCAATTGCAGCTTGCTTGATTACTTGTGCTGCAGCATTCTCAAAAGGATCTTCGCATTTTACAAATGCTGCGACTGTAACGCCGTCCTTTGTGATAAATGGGTTCTTGCCTTTTTCTTGTAGAAGGACATTTCGACCTCTTGGCCCAAGAGTTGAAGCCACGTTATCGGCAAGCTTGTTGGCGCCGGCCATTATCTTTTGTTGTAGTGTTTGATTGTCGTCATATGCGCGACTCATTAATACCTCGCAGTTATGTATATATTATAATCATTTTTTAGATAAATGTCAAACTTTATTTTCATCATCAGGCTCACTTAATTGTGCCTGGAGAGTTTGTTGAATTTTAACAGAGTCTTGGATTGCCCTGTTGCCCGAATTGATGGCAGAACTTCGCTTTTCTACCAAAAAGTATTTGTTTACATTCTCTGATAAAGCTTGCGTGGCCGTGAATAGTTGCATAACTTCTTCGTTTAGTTTGTTCATGTGACTTCTTGCAACGTTCAAAATTTGTTCTTCGGTAAATGGCAGTTCTCCTAATTGCTGATACTCCACAAAGTCATAGCTAATTAATTGTGCTGGGCTGATATGCCACTGTGTTCCACCGGCTTTTTCGAGCAGCAAGTTCCACTCCTCAATAATTGCCTCGTTAAGATCTTGTTCTGCCGCAGCTTGGTCGGGTGCCTGCGCAGCTGTTTCGCGCTTCTTCCTAACCCTTTCGGAATACCCAGCGGTCCTTTGAAGTAGGTTATACTTTGATTCCCAGCTATCATCAGGTAATTTAAGTTCACCCCCTTTCGTTCTCACTGTCTCACCCTTTAGGAGACGAATAGAGTCATCTGGACTAAGACCCTGAATTTGAAAGAGTTGCGCTCCTTTAGTTCGGCCGCCGCGAGCAGAGGTCGAGAGTGCGTCGATGAAATTGTTTTGATCAAATCTGAATTTTTCAATTTTAATTCCGCCTACTTCTTTGTCTTTTCTGGCAACTATATAAACCATTTCACCAAACTCATCAAGACCGTCAACTAGGTTGGTGTAACTACCTTCGATATTCGTAGTTTTATTAAGCAACTTCAAACTAATTGGCACCGCCTTATCACTATCCGAGAATGCTATTAGATCCTGAATGGGCAGATTACCCTTTGCGGAGATCTCAGCCTCTTGTGTTCCCTGTAAAAGTGCCGACAGCCAACCCTCAAATACAAAGCCCGCAGAAGATGCATTAAAACTCTGGATGACTGCCTTTAATGACTCTAGTATAATAAGTGATGATATGATTCTTCGCGGTGATGTAATTCTACTATTCGGATCTACAATTCGCTGCAAGAACTGTAGTTTTCCTTCGATTGTTCGGCCGCCGCCCATAACATTAAAAAGTTTTGTTATCTGCTGGCGTTCCATACTATTGGGATCACCCCAAGCCTCCGTGGGTGTAAATTTTGGTAGAGACAGAACAAATTCTCTCGCTCTATCTTGTGCCATCTCTTGTATCGGCTCAGGCTTATGAGCAAACTCTTCATATATTTCATCAAGAGTATGCTCCACCATCTCCATCAAATCAGTCGGCCTAACCTTTTTGGACTCGCGAGAATACTCTTCTTCTAATATACTTTTTAAATTGAACATACAAAAACCTCAGATAATTATATCAGCTATACCTAATTTTACAGCTTCTTCTGCAGATAAATAGACATTAACTTTGCGTTCTAACATCTTTTTAAGCTGACTTTGTGTCATTTTTGTTTCGTTCAACAATGCATCTGTATACATCTTCTGCAATTGCTCGACTGCTTCCATTTCATTTATTAAATTGTGCAAAGAACCATGATTACCAGCAATNACCGAATGGAGCATAACGCGACAGTTTTTACCTATCTTTCGTTTGCCTTTCGTGCCTGCCGCTAAAAGGAGAACGCCGGCAGACATAACTTTGCCAAGTCCAATCGTGTGTATCTCTGTTTGTGTTTCAATACTCTTCATGACGTCATACAGCGCGAACATATCATCTGCATTGCCGCCGTACGTCGAGAGATAAAACTCAACAGGCAAGCGCTTATCTTCAGGTACTCCGTTGTTGGATTTATCTAAAAACAACAATGCGTGAACTAGTTCTGCAATTTTTTCCTCATGCACGTCTGAAAAAAGGCCTATTACTCTTAGTTCTTCCTGTGGAGGCCCAAGAAGCTCTTCTCCGATCTCTCCTGGATCAATTAAAATTATTCTTTTGCCATCTTCATTTGCGGGGCTCTCGCCAACAATTGAATTAATTTTTTGTTTTATTTTGTCTATCACTGTACCTGTCCTCCAAGAAAAATGCCTGTACTGCGCCGCGGTGGGTCTCTAAATAACGCATCGCTGATTCCCAATCTTCAAATTTTATCATGTCCTTAAACACGCCGGAGTGATTGTGGACAATTGCCCTTATCGATCGATGTTTAAATTCATCTAACTCTGTTTCAAATTCTTCTTTGAAAGAATTTATCTTAATATCGCTAAAGCCAGTTTTGGATAGCTCGTTAAGCCTGTATGTTGATGCGTAATGGAAACTCTCCATAGACTTCGCCAAAACCCCGAGGCTTATTAGTTGGGCCGCTCTTATAAGTTGTAAGCTTGTTCTGGCCGATCTAACAAAATAGAAGGTTCGACATGTCACGTAGCCAAATATAAAAACCAAAAGATATAGCAATATTTCCATAAATCATCCATAAAAAAATAACCACCAAATACAAAAAGTATCCGGTGGCTAAATTATAACTTCTCGTAAGATTATTGTCAAGTTACTTTGTGAGTCTGCTCATGATTCTCTCTGCGAGAGTATCAGCCAGCTCTTGTTTCTGAGCTTTTTGTGCAAGGCGCTCAGCAACCCGACGAGCAACTTCTGCTACAATCTGGTCTTCTTCCATATATGTGTCACGTCCACCGGGAACAGGCTCATCTTCAATTGCACCAAGCTCTACTTCCTCTTCACCTCCAAGTCCGGCGGGCTCTCCCATGTCATCCATAGGGTCGCCAAGATCTTCGTCACCCCCTTCTTCGCCAGAGCTATCCATCGAAACTGGAACACCAGTTACGTCTGAAATAGTGTCAACAAGTGCTTGTACAAGTGT
>JGI25128J35275_1000428_pt1 | contig 13117 bp, 7 predicted proteins | sample ETNvirenome_2_60_FD_35275 | JGI IMG/M metagenome (IMG submission 35275)
ATGTTGCTGTTGGTTGTATTGCCTGTACTGTCCCAGATGTCTCATCGTCGTGAGCATAGCTCTGGATCTCACTGACGCCCTGCTGGAACTTACCTTCGAACAGCTGACCACGTTCATCTAAGAAATAGTCTGCAGCGTACACTAAGGCTCCATACACGATCATGTCGCTAGCAACCGATGTTAAACCGTTAGTATCGCTATCTGCTGATAGAGTTGGGAAAGATGCATAGTAAGTCAAAACCACAGTACCCGAGGTCGGGTAAGGGTAGATACTAAACTTGTCCACCTGACGACAAAAGAACCTAGGGGTTCCGTTTTCGTTGCCAGCCTCAGCCTCAATAAATTTAGCTAAAGACAACCTACTTAGGTTAGTGTTGCCGTGATGCAGACCTATAATCTCTAAGAAGTCTATAGGTATGGTTAGCTCAGTTGTTGAGGAAGTGATGGTGTAAGTGTGGGTTTTCTCCATAGCTGGAATGCGTAGGTTGCGTTCCATCCGTGTAATGCTTTGAGAAATAAAGGTGTCAGCCAAAGCATCGCTGCAGTCGCTACGGTTTANTAGCTCTTTAAAATGTGTTCGGAGTTCACCTTTATTCATAATGTATTCCTATGCTCTTCGAGTTCTAGGTTTAGTGGGTGTAGTGGGCTTTGCGGTTTTAGCAGCTCTACGGAAATCAGCGTCAGTAGGTGCGCCCTTGGCACCTTTTGGCCTTGGCGGTTTTCCCGATTTACGTCTTGCATGAATGTTTGCGTATAATCCTTTACCCATTGCTAAATCCTTTTGTCGGTTGCCATAAAGGCATCTAAGTTTTGATCTTTAAGACGCTTCACGATCTCTGGCCCAGTGGCCTCATAGATGTTGAAGCCTTCGCGCTGCCATTGTTCGACAACGGCTACAGGAATACTTGCTACTCGCATGAACTCACCTTCGCTTTGGTCTTTCGATGCGTTACGACTGTCTTTAAGATCGTCTAAGAATGCTTGTGAGATGTCTTGAGTGTGTTTGCGATAGACGTCATCTCCAGTCTGCAAATACTGTGTGTTGACACCACTTAGATTGATGCCGTTGATTTTGTTGTTTGACATAATGTCCCCTTTAGAAAGTAAAAAAGAAGACCACCCGACGCCTAGGTAAAGGAGAGCATAAAACCTAGGTTTAGGTCGGGTGACCTTCAATGCTTTTAGAACTTATGAGAGTCCTGTAATCATCCCATCAGAAGCAAAGTTCATGTGCTTCAGTGAGTATTCACCGACCACAAAATGCTTCTCTGAGTCGCCAGTGGCACTTAGGAGTGTACGTGAGAAAGGTCTCAATACACTTGAGCGCCACATAGATGGGTCTAGTAGCCATCCGTGTGTAGTTAACTGGTGTCTGTTTAAGACAACCTTGTATTCACCATACGGAGACACGAAAAGATCGATCACATTAACAAGGGTCTTACCTTGTGCGAACTCTCTGTTTCGTCCAGATGAGGCTGCAAAGCCAGCTACTATCTGTGCATCAGCTGGTTTAATCATGAATACTGACGGATCAGATCCGTTGTTGAAACATGTTTCACCAAGCGTCAGCAACTTAGCTTCAGTTAGTGCGTCCGTTGCGTTGGAACCAGCGTCGACAGATGTTGAGATCTGTTGGTCAGCTGATGCCATCTCACGAGCAGCACTGGAGCTGCCAGTAGCAGCTGCATTGGATACGCCCACGTAAGCACGTTCGAGGTCTCTTTTGATCTCTTTTAGTGCTTTACCAAGTTGGTATGCAGTTTCCTTCGCCCTACCATAAGTAGCTATGGCGTCACTCGTTGCTGAAACTTGAAATGCTTTCGTGAGGATTTGTGTATTATTCGTCCTCTCTACCGCATTCGCAAGCGTTGCCATAGATGCGTCGGCCCCTTCCACAGCAGCATTGTTCGCAGCAGCTGCAAGTGAGTCCTCGAGCCAACTAAAGGTTCGAGCAGACACTTTTTCTGAGCGTATCATGCTGAAGAAGGGTGTATCGGTTGGAGTTATGTCTGAGATTATGTCGCTGACATCTTCTTTCTTACCAACCTGATCGTCATTTTCTTCGCCTAAGTTCGTTAATTCTTAGACCGTCTTTCGACTGCTTATGCTTTCGACATAAGATGAGACTATATCATAACTCTATTGCTAGAGTTCTAGGCGCTTCCACTCACTTGAGTGTACTCCATAAAGGATAGTCGTTGAACCTTCCCCGAAGGGCTTGGCTGCTGATTGCCATATCCCGAAGGACTTAGGGTTTCCAGCAATTCACCTAGTTTAGACTACCCTAGATCTTAAGGTAGTATATGTAGTCATTAGGTTTATTACCTTCTGTTAAAATGGTTGAACTTTATTGCTCCCATCGACTTAACAGAGCATCAGCAATATCATCTAAATCACCAGCGCGACTGGCGTTAGACCGAAGCTTTTTGACTGCCTTCCTTTGACGCTGGACCCGAAGGTCGGTGTCGTTGGATGGTGCCTTTTTAGTCTTCAGTATTTTACCAGAGCTATTCTTTGTTTTGATCACCTTGGCCTTCGCTTTCTTAACTTGAGCGCTAGCTTTGGTTTGATCGTAAAGTCTAGCTTTGTTGAGGATCATGATGACTTGTGGGTCAACATACTGATCTACTTGTTCTTGGGGCAGACCTTGGGAAACTGCGTAGGAACGGATGTTGTTGTACATCTCGTTATTCCAGCCTTCCAAATTGTCCTCGAGTACCTTAACGCACTCGTTAGCTTGCTTCTGCAGCTGCTCTTGGCGGCTTGCATTAGCTTCACGATAGAATACGTCAGCTTCCTCTTTAAGAAACTTTAGATCATCCTCAGCTGCTTTNGCTTCNTTCCGAAATGCAGCAAAATCCTCGGATGACATCTGACGACTAGCGACCAGCATGTCTACCTCAGCATAAGGCTTCAATCGACTTTCAGCTCTTTCAAGTAACTTACGATAACTGATGTCTGCCTTGCTCAAAGCCTCATCGGCTTCTTTGCGTCGGGCAGCAACTTCTTGAGACTTACGTGTCAAAGATGCTTCTTGACCATGAAGTCGCTTTAGAGATTTTAAAGATACCTGTTGTGACTCACCGTCGACTTGGATTTCGACCAGAGCATCCTCAGACAATGTAACTTCCGTTTCATCATCTTCTTGATCTTCCTCTGGTTCATCCTCTTCTTCAGTTTCTTCATCTGATACAGGGTCTTCGTCATCCTCTTCTACTTCTTCTAGCTCTTCTTCATCTTCAGTTGTTATTTCTGACTCTTCCTCGATTGTCTCTTTCTCGAGAGTTTCGTCAGTTGCCTCTTGTTCAACACTTTGTGATGGCTCTTCAGCGTCTTCCCAGCGTTTCAAGATTGCGTCAGAAGCATCCATAATGTCATGGAAAGCTTCCTTCTGAGTNGCNGTATCTTGGACGTTACTCATGGTCCTATTGCTCCTCTTGGCTGTTGTCGCCTTCTTTCTCTTTAGTAATGATTTCATCTCTGACAGAAACTTGCTGTCTCAATGTATTCACCACGTCGACAAGTGCGCGATAGTGGTAGTATGTGTTTTCACGTTCTTCTTTTTCCTCGGGCTTAGTATTTACAAACCTTTGGAAGGTACTTTCGGTAAGACCGTTGATCACACGGGTGAATGGTTCCGACTTAAGTAAAGCCTCGCAGTCGTCACCAATTTTAATTAGTTCGTCTTGTTGGTTTTCCATTTGTTATGCTCTCCTTATAAGATTACTTTTTCTTTGGTGGTCGGCCCTTTTTAGAGCCATATGTTCCCTTACCTGATGGCATTAGAAACTCCTTTGGTTGAAAACTGGTTACCCAGTTGGTGAAGCGATAGCTCTGACGTCGTCAGCTGTTCTCGCAATCTCTAGCTCGGCCTTATCGACCATCTGCTTATGCTCTAATTGTGCTTCTTTCAGATCCATGTTGTCGGACTGAATTGCAAAGTTCTGCTTGGCTTTCATTTGCTCAAGTTGAACTTTCATTTGACTTATCTGAGCGTCCATTTTGGCTTTCATTTCAGCTAGTGCAGTCTGGCGCTCTTGGATCTCCATTTGCTTCTGCTGCATCTGCATTGCCATCTGTCCAGCTGGATCAGGCTGCTCTGGTGGCAGCTGCTGAGGATCTGTTAGGTAGTCCTTGACGTTCTTAATGCCGTTCTGCTCCATCACATGGCTCATAAGCCTGTACTGGTTTGGAGCTTGGTACATCTTAGCAAGCGTAGGATCTTGAGACATCAACGTGTGTAACGCTAGGTACTTCTGTGCCTCTTGTTCTTGCTCACCGTAACCTAGGTGAAGCTCTACGGTTACATCTCGCTTGGCGCCCCAGTCGCTTGGTTTTATCGGGACGTAATCACCAGCTACTTCGAAGATCTTTTCTTCCTGTTCGTTCTCAACGACCAGCTGGTAAATCATCTGGTACAGAGGTTTTAAGAATGAGTTTGCAAAGTTACGTGCGATAATCTTTTGACGCTGTTGCGACATGGTTGCCAGCTGCTCGACCATAGCCGCTGAGTTCTGTTTACTTATAGCGTCTTTGTTAAGACCTTGTGACAGCCTTGAGACACCGGTGTTGTCCTCTTTGTCCTCGTCCAGCATCTGGATTGTCTGAAAGATAAATGGGTTTAACGGTGCTTGAGGCATCGGGGCTATCGCATCGGGTCTGGAAACATTGACGATGCCGCCAACGCGATTGTCAATAAGCTCCCTTGGGTTAGTCAAACCGCCTTTGACCACTTGGTATCTTGGGTTGTTTGTAATCATCGAGTGATCGAGGATCGATCGAGTTAATACAGTTCGGGCCGTCTGCGTTGGTACAACTTTAGATCCAAAGTTACTTCCATAAAACGAGTGTGGGATCGGGAGTGGAACAAATGTACAGAATGGTTTCCGTGTTGTCTTTTCCTTATGTAGGATGACGTTACCGGCTTTTATGACTTTGTATAACTCAGCCACTCCCGAATTGTCGTCACCGAGGTCTATCTCGATGTATACTTCGTAAACCGTTACTGATCGGACTTGGTCTTGGAAACCCTTAGCATTGAAGCCACGGTCTTGACCAATTTCTTCATGCCGTGCCAACACTTCTGGATCTGTTTCCATATCCACGTCTTCATGATCGCCAATTTTAGATATAAGCTCTTCATCATAACCAGCCTCTCTAAGCTCTGAGATTGTCATTTCGGTGCGGTGACCGCAGAAACCAACTGAGTCCAAATCGACACTCTGTGGCTCCACTATAAATTGCTCGGGGGCAATAGCCTCTATGACTACCTGACTGGCGTCTTCAGAAACTCTAATGTCACCGGAGTATAACCCTAGTTCGTCCTGTTCGACTTCTTCGATCTCGACGTTCGGCTGCGCGATTATCTGATCGAATTCTTCTTCTGTTAAATCTTGGATTGGCTCGAGGTGACTTTCTTCTCTTTCTTCCCAGTAAACTTTACAGATACCAGCTCTGGCTACTAGGCCATCGTGAATTACGGACTGCATCGTTTCGAAAAGATTGTTCTGCCTGTTAGCAACAAAGTCGGTGTAGGCTGTACAGATCTCGGCTGTCCGAGAGTCCTCTCCTGTCTGAGGTGCGAAGCGTACTGTCTTGTAGCCAGTCGAAAAGGTCTCCAGCAGTGCAGCTTTCATGCTCTCGACAGCGTCATAGACGTCCATAGAGACGTACTTAGAGTTACCGTCGTGCGCTGGTCGAGGCAGGGTAGCATTGTAGTAGTCGATTACTTTCTTACGTTCCCTGCTGATCTGACTGTCGTAGTACCCGATAGATCTGCGGATGCTGTCATCCAGTATCGTAACGAGCTTCTCGTCGTCGACCTTTTTGTAATCTTTTTTATCCATATTCAGACCATCTCAATGTAGTAGTCATTTGTAACCTCGATTGGTTCCCATGCACCTTGATGCACATGATTTGCTAAGGCTAAACTCATGACGCAATCGTCATGGCACCCAGCTTCTGCTTCCATAGATCCACTTTCTGTGACAATGTATGTAAGCATTTCTCTTATTGTTAACTTGTCGTTTATTTCCATCTCGTTTTCACGGACGGCTGCTCTAAGCTCATCGATGATGAGAGGCTTTGTCTTAGCTGTAGTGCTAAAGCCCAGCTTAATTGTCTCCTTCTCGGTCAGCTTGTCTACTGAGATCTCCGTAAAGAAGTTGGGGTAAGCCATATCTTTACCAAGACGTGTACACGTAAGTAGACCGTGACCGTTGTTCTCAACTATAATGTATGCAGTGTTAAAGAAGTGTCCTAAGCTGTTTAGGATCTCCGCAAAGTAATCTGGATGNACTCGACCACGCCAAGTTGCCACCTGTCGTTTCTTCGAGTCCAAGACTTGAGCGACAGACCAATCGCCNCCGTGAACNCCCATAGCGACGTCAGCTCCAATGACATACTGTTCGCCAGCATCGTGACGACGGTACATNGTCAGCTCACCTCGAGGATTGTTAAGCCACTCTTCGCCTTCCAAAGCTAGACGTTCTTTAGGATCTCGAGCCTCTGGTAGCATCTTCTGGAGCTGTTCAGGGTTAAACACTGGACGACCTGTCGTCAGGAAGGCTTCTTCAGGCTCTGACGGGTACTCCTGTCTAAACAAATCGATGCCGTTTTGTGCAATCTTTCTGCGTCTAAACATCAGCTGACCGTCGTCTAGGTCGTACTGTTCTGCCAGCTCTATTTCTTCTGGTGTTCGCTCGAAGTTGTCAGGGACGTCCTCGATGTACTCTGGGTCGACGTACCAAGGTATAAACACTGGGACGTAACCGTTGGTGCCTTCGACGGCACCCTTCCAGAGGTCATAGAATATTCCAGAGACACCGTTTGCTGTACTCTCGACGAAGATAGCAGTCCCTTTTGTATTAGGTACCGCCTGAGTCAGCGAGTTCCAGTTGTCAGCTGCTGTTGTCTTACTCCAGAACGCCAGTTCTGATGCATGGACGTGTGTAAGCGTCTCGCCTCGACCAACAGCCTCACCGCCAGCCGTAGCAACGACGTAGGAGCTGTCTAGGATGTCAAAAGACAACTCTCGACGTGAGGAATACTTAGTGTGTGGCTTTAGGATCTCTGGGCAGTTCTCATGATACCTCTTAGTCATATCAAAGAGCGCTCGAGTACTGTCAGAATGGTGAGTAATCACCAATGACTTCTTAGCTTTGCGCTGGGACACACTGAAGTACAGGTATCCACCCACGTAAGTCGATAGACCCTGCTGTCGAGCCTTCAGTATTATCACTCGGACTTTACCGTCGGTCTTCAGCTGCTTATTGACAGCTTCGTTAAGGATTTGCTGGGCTGGGTTTAACTTTAGTGGCGAGATCTCACCGGTCTTAGTTCTTATCTGTAGTGCAGCTTTTGAGTAAAACTCAAAGTCGTCATACAGCCTCTTCCGAACTGCTTTCAGTTTCTTCTGTTGTTGTGTCTGCATCTTGCTCTCCTTCGTCCAGTAGTGAACTTAAGAAAGCTTCAGCATTATTAAGAGTAACTTCTGATTTAGCTACTGGTTTAACCTTAGTAAAATCTAAGATTAGCTTTGCAGCTTGTAGACGATCACGGTTGTGAACTGGTGTTCTCATGATTTCGACTGCAGTCTCTAGAGCCTCTTCTGATCGAGGATCATTGATTTCGTAATCTTGTTTCATAATACTTACTACTTTCTTTGCGTCTTTCTGTGCTTGTTCGACTATTGGTTTAATCTTACCGTCGCCATAACCGTCGGGTACTCCAAGTGGTCGACCACCGTTCTTTTTGTTTTTCATCATGGCTGCAAACTTAGCTCGACCCTCTGGTGTCTTGTGTTGTAACGCCAGTGGGTTCTTATGAGCTGGTCGAGCCATGTTGGGGTTCTTAAGTGGAGTTTTACGTCTGGGGTTCTTAGGTGCGCCCATCGTTGTCTCCTATGCTGTTAATGCTCCAGCTTGCATGGCCTGTTGTTGAGCCAGTATGCCTCGCTGCTGATCTTCTTCGTCAGCTTGCTCTTGTTTCAGTAGCATTGCTAATACGACAGCTGCACCAAGTGCTAGAGGGTGGTTATAGAAGCGTATGATTGAACTTTCGTTAAAGAACTTCTGTACGAGCTTTGCTGACTTAGGTGCCAAAGCTTTAAAAGCTTTAGGGTCATACAGATAATAAATGATTGGTTCTACTGACATCTCATAGACGCCTCTTGTGTACTGATAATGTTGAGCTAACAAGGGAGCCATCTTTTGTAAGTGCTTTCGGGCTTCTGCGATACTCTTAGTAGATTTAGCTATTTCATTAGCTTGCTCAACGACAAGTCCTTTTGCCTTTTTTAGATCTCTTACTTCTGTTTCAGTACCGTCTTCAAATAAGTAATTTACGTTATCTTGTAAGTTAATAATTTCACTTATGACCTCTTGTTTTTCAGCATCAGGTATATCTAAAAGCTTTGCTACCTCGTTTTCAAAAGTACCTTTATATGTAGTTTCTTTTGTTTTATTGAGATCGTTAAATCTTCTTTCTGATTGTAAATTAGTCCTTAGACCAGCGCCTATACCCCCAGCAAAAGTATCCGGTCTAGCGCTGGCTATACCATGAGTTACCTCATGTATGGCGGTAATAAATGCATCATTTGCAGATACACGGCTACCGTCAGCCAAACGAGTACCAGCTGTTAAATATTTAGCTTCTCTCTTTTTAGTATTAAATGATCCCTGAGTACCTTCATTGGCATTCTTAATTGTCTTAGCCATTTCCTTTTGGTTGTTAAAGGCTATCAATGGAATCATGTAAGCTTCAGCTAATTGCCTAAGACTATCGTAATCTTTAAGACCGTTTTCGTGTCTACTGCCCTCTAAACCTATTTCAAAAGGTACGTTGGCTAGTCCAGTTTGGGACTTGAATTCTTGATTTGTCGGTAGAGTGCGCCTGTAGCCATTGTCCCCCTGTCGAGGGGCATTGAGGAGTTCTCCGAGGATTCCTTGGGAAAGTCTTTCATCGGGACTGGTTGTCCCTCTTCCTCCATCTCCAGCTGCTCGTGAAGATCCCAATCGACCTCCGCTAGCCATTCCTTGCCTTGCTTCGACAAACTTTCTGGCTGCGTTCGCGTAGTCTGGCGCTTCGTCATCTGCATATCCTCTACTTTCTTGCCCCTCGGGAGCCTTACTACTATCATATAGTAACTTTTCTGGATACCACAATAGTGCCTGTAGATCACTCATTGTTAATCCAGCGTTTGATACCCTAGAAACTGCTGGATCTGAGTTTACTCTATCTAAAGCTTGATTAAATATAGATCTAATAAAGTTACGCTCTCCACCACCGGCTGGCTGCTCAACCTGACCGTCTAAATAACCAGCTAAACCATTAGCAGATTTACGTAAATCATTTGATATTTCGTTAAGACCCTCTCTCCAAGGCTTTTTAGTTGATTGCTTTGCAATGTAAGCAGCAAGATCGTTCATGTCTTGCTTAGTCATGCTTTTACCTAGTCTTATGCCTGATGGCTTGAGGTAAGCACGTAAAGCCTTTAACTGACTTGGGTCAGCATTAGTAAATATTGACTTTATCTCGCCATGCTTTTTCTTAATCATAGGTCGATTGATCTTAATTAATGTACCTCTGTGTCGGCCTACAGTTCTCATTAACCAGCGATCCATAGTCAAAGCATCAAAGTAACCATAAAGATTGCTGAAGAAACCATTGCCGATCTTAGCACCTAATATTGCAGCTCCACGAACTTCAGTGTCTTTGCTTTCATCAGGTATCTTTACGTCGTATGTGTTTTCTATCTCTCTTACTGTGTTCTGAGACGTCATAAAGTCTTCTAGACGACCATGATCGTTATCAAACTGTTCTAACATCGTATGGTATTGAGCCAGACCTAAATCAATTTGTTTGGCTGAATCACCAATGCCTATTTTAGCTGGAAAACGACCAGTTCTCTGTAAGGTATCATAAGCTGTCGCTGCTAGTTCAAAGTTCTTGTCTACTTTTGTACCATTAGATGTTACTGCCAGCGCCCAAATGAACTGTAGCTTATTGACTGGGTTAGTTTGTATCTCTGGATAAACTTCTCCTAGCGTATTTAGTGCATCAGTAACTGTTCGATCATACCATCCGATAGCGTTGGCGTTGTTCTTGAGTGCCTCGAGTGCATCTGCAACGACATAATCAGCTAATCTATTAGAGTTCTCTTCAGAAAGCTCACTTAGATCTATACCTTCTTTGTCTTGAGCTTCTAATGCTTTCTCTTGCAGTGCTAACTTGAAGTCTCGACCTGTTCTAAAGTTACTGTTTTTAGCAAACTCAAATGCAGAACCTAATGTATTAGGCATCTGTATGTTTGTTGTCTCGCCTCGAGGTATCTCTGGCTGCTGTAAAGAGGGAAACCTTTGACTCAAGCGTTCTGGTGGATCTTTTGATTTATTGAAAAGACCTCCGATCCTATTGCCAACTTCTTCGGCTTCTGCTCGGATCTCTTCGTCAGTCTTATTAATTAGACGTGCGTCTTCTTCAGAAAGACCAGAAGTGTTGACCTCAGGAGCAACACCAGCATCTACAGCTGCTTGCAGTCCTTTTGGTCTCTGCTGTCGTACCACTCGATCGACGTAAGGCTGCACATACTTGTCTATGGCATCTTGGTTGACGCCTTGGTCTTGCAGCTTCTGTACTTCTGTCTGCACAGTCTCGACTGGGTTAGGGCCAAGGTTGTTTGTTAGGTTCTCGAGGGACGTAATAAGACGACCACGGTCAACTTTGGAAATCTTCTTGTCTTTAGTCGCACTATCTTGAAGCGTTCTCACGAAGTCTAAGTTGTCTTGGATGCCTCGGTTGTAGTTTTCGGGGGTTGTGAACTGTGGACCAGATTGAGAACCACCGTCGCCCATATTGGGCATATCTGTTTGTACATTAGGGCCATCAAAGCTNCTCTTAAGTAGAGGGTTGTCAGGTGTGTTAGTCACCAGATCTGGGTTGTACGTCTGAGCGTATGTACCAATGACCGGTATGATTTCACTTAGGTTGTCTAAGTATGCAACACCTTCGCCATCTAGGTTCTTTTGGATGTCATCAAGGATAGCAACAAATTCAGGGTTGCTACCAAATTTACCAGCCATCTCATTAAGGACAGTCTCTAGACCGCTACGGTCAAGGCCGGTGCCTAACAATATGTTTTCTACAAAGCCAGCTTTAGGTGCATCTAGGATTGTGGCTATCTGAGCTATAGCAGCTCTTCTATCTTTAGCATCTGCCTTCTGTTTAGCTTTCTGCTCAATCAAAGATGTGCCTTCGGGCGCCGGTAGACCTAATGCTTTTCTATTCTTTCTAACAAAGTTAGATACTTTGGATCTGCGACCAGTAAAGAAGTCGACGACACGACCACCGCTATATATTGCTGCTGTAGTCGGGACACCCAGCGCCACAGCAGAACCACCGCTGACAAATACATTTGCATATCGAGTAGGATCATAGACTGCACCACTGTGGGACAAAGGATTAAACAGGTCGGTAAACTGACTTACGCCGCCCTTCATGCCATCTTTGAACAGGTCAGTTATGACGTTAGATTTTACCAGCTCTTGGAGCAGCTGCTGACCTTCTTTGGTATTACCTACCAGCTGGCTTAATGCATCAAGCTGATCTGTAGTTACCTTCTGTGAAACTTTCTTTTTACCAGCGCCAATACCAGCAGTTGCCGGTGAGAATATAGATAGTAGCTCTTCGAGGCTTTGTGCATTCTTAGGATCTAGCTGCTTATTTAGTACTTTCTTTAGATCGTTTATAACTTGTACGTTGTTAGATCTGACGTCCTCTAAGGCTTGCTTTGCGCCTTGGCTAGACGACGGATCTACGTTCTTTAGTTTGTAACCGTTAGCCTTAGATACTTCATCAAGTAAACGAGCTACGTCAGCAGCTGCTAGTTTCTCGAACTCAGGTAACAGTGAAAGATCTTCAGATCCGGACAGCTTGCCGTTCTTGAATAAACCTTTGCCTTTAATGATCGAGTATTCAGCCGGTGTCGTCGCAAGTTCTGCGATACCTTCTAAGACAACTTCTTTCCAATCGATGTTCTCGACGCCATCTAGGGCTACGTCAGATGCAAGCTCACCGCCAGAACCAGTTCCAGCCTGAGCAAAGGCTTGCCTAAGTATGCCACCACCGGCTTTCATACCGAGACCTTCGAAGAAACCTACGATAGCTGCTTTAGTGAAACCTCGTTTGTTAGCTTCAGCTAATATCTTATCGTTAGATATGGCTGCTTTAATTGCGTATGGGTCGCTAGTATCAATATCTTGAGATCTTAAGAACTCGACAAATTCACCGCTGTAAGTTCTTGGAGCGCCAGCTAGTACCATGATGCCAGCAGCTGCTCTTGGATTCCTAGTAATTATCCCAGTGCCTATACCAGCTCCGATAGACGGAGCGCTTTCGGTAGCAATCTCACTAATAAAGGCTAGTGATGCTAATGGGTCTTTAAATGCACCTTTTGCCCACTCCATAACGGTAGGAGACTCAGCGTAAATATTAGCCCCTCTTTGTCCTACGTCAGACATGGGGAACTGACTTTTAAGTTGTTCTTTTTTAGCTAGGCTAGATAGTGCTTCTTCACCTTCTCTGTAAGCTTCTTCTACTTTAGATGTTTTGTCAGCTTCAAAGCGGTCAAAGATAGAGTTAATCTGACCAGCCCAGCCGTTCTCACTAAAGTCGGTACCTAGTTCTGGGTTACGCTTTTGTATGCTTTCTAGCATTTGTTTTGGCGTTAAGTTCTGTTCAGCTAGGTATTGAAGATACTCGATGCCCTCTTCGGACTCGAACACCTTTTGATATAGCTGGGGGTTCATACGCGACGCTGCTGCTCGCTTCATATTATCGATCGAGCTTACGTCAAAGAACTCAGCTTCTTTTGCAGAACTAGCAGCCTTACGAGCGTCAAAACCTTGAGCTATGCCAATACCACCTCGGATTGGGGCATTTACAAGAGCACCTTTAAGAAAACCTGTTTGGTTTGGCTGCTGGTTTTGTGTTGGCTGCTGGTTTGTCTGTAGATTTCTGATTTCTTGAGCAAGCTTAGTTGCAGCTGCGGTATCACCAGCAGCGTGAGCCGCCTTAAGTGCCTGACTTAAGCGTTGCATATCCATATGAGGTCTACCTA
>JGI25128J35275_1000431_pt1 | contig 13082 bp, 16 predicted proteins | sample ETNvirenome_2_60_FD_35275 | JGI IMG/M metagenome (IMG submission 35275)
GTCAAATTTGGGCGACCATTCTTTTGGTTCAGCCAACTAATTATTCCTTAATCTTCGCTTGTTAGTATATCTGCTATTGTATATAGGTCATATCCAAGCATCGCTATTCCAAACTTGGACCCGATACCAGAACCAGCTAAAAGTCCTTTAGCCATTAAAGAAGATGCAAACTTCCAACCACCTTTTTTAATAATAAGGTCCATAGTCTTCTTAGCTCCAAGTTCTTGAATCTTTTTGTATACAGTATTAACAACAGTTCCTGAAGCGAGACCTCCGTGACCAGCAGTTAATCCTGCAACTCTTTGTCCATCTTCTTCAAAACCCATAGCTTCAGCTACCTTCTGACCTGCGTAATCAGCACCTGCGTACCAACCTAATCCTGCTAATAGTCCCGGCATTCTAATAGAACCAAATCCTTTAATTCTACCTGCATTATTTTGTAAGGTCTTTTTTAAGCCTTTAAATTTATCACCACCATCCATTATTCTTTTGCCTATGTTTTCAGGAGTAATCTCTTCTCCTTTCCTAATCATATCATCAAGAATGCCTTTTAGTTTATCACCATCAGCCTGTTCCATTATTCCGTCTTGCACATACCTATTAATATCTTTAGCGGCGTGTTTAATGTTTTTATGAGGTACTTTGATATTCATAAACTTAGCACCGGTTTTAACATTAGTTTTCACCCTGTGCATTTCAGGTACTACAGAACCACCATCTTTAAGTATCTTTGCCTGTGCTTCAGTTAGATGACCTTGTTTAATAAAACCCGGTAAATCAGCTTCTTTTAAGCCGTTTTTACCAAGCCTAACAGAAGAATCCTCAAATAAGTTTCTTAAATTCTTAGTTACTCTTCCATTATTAGTCCATAATTCTTTTATAGCTTGAGGTGGTATTCTTTTAGTTGCAATTCCCCAAGCAAGACCAGATACACCCAGTGCAGTACCAATTTTACCTTTATGGTCCCACGCACTAGCACCAAATTCATCGACATTTTCTCTAAAAGTAAAGTCTCCATCGTTAAATTCATTAAAAGCTTGTAAAGCTGGACCATCTAAGCTATTGTAAAACTGTGTTAAGTCTTCTTGACTCATACCTTCTACTAGTTTCTCAATTCTTTTCTTATGTGCTCTCTTACTTATATCAATTCCGGGATTAAAAGTAAGTGCTTTCATTAAGTTTTGTTGCTCTGCTAATCTTGAATGTTGATACCATTTTTGAAAACCTTCCATATTTCCCTTACCAACAGTTTTTTCCCAATTTTTTAAGTGAGCATTGTAAGTTCCATCTCCAAATTCTAAGCCATCGCTTAATAAACTTTCAATAGTCTTTGATTTAGCACCCGGATAATTAGAAAATAAGAAGTTTTCTGTCTTTAGTTTAAGATTATAGTCGTATTCAGCTCTTTCCTGTTGCTTTATTCTATAACCCTGCATCTGCTCTTGCATTTTTAACTGAGCTTTCTGCATTAATATTTGTTGTTGTGACTTATTTTGGTCAGCCGCTAATCTTTCTTTAGCAATCTGTATACGTTCTCCCTCACGCATATTCTCTGATATAGAACCTCTAGCCGCACCCCCTTGAAGAGGGTTGTGAGATACTCCAGATAAGTTCATTGGTTTAATTTCAGACATTACATATTCCTCCAAGACTGCTGTATAAAGCCCTCAAGCGTTACTGGTCCTCCTCTTTGAAATTGAGAATGATATTGTGCATCTATTGTGTGGTCAGGTGCCCAATTCTTTGATTTGTAATCTGCTATTCTTTGAGCCATCTCAGCAGAAGGTGGACCTTCTACGTTTACTTGGCTCTGACTTATTGCATCATTCTTTGGTTGATTTACTAATTTAGATGCTTCTGTTTGAGCATTTTCAGAATTTTCAACTGTTTGAGTTTGGTCTATTGGTGCAGTTTCTTGTCCACTCTCAGGAGAATCAACTTNACTTTNTCCTACTGACTTCATNTCTAATGCTTTTTGCTCTGGTCCTTTAGGTCCAGAAAATCCTTGAGCCATTGATGCAGTTTGAAGTAAGTCTCCCAGAGCACCACCCCAAGATTTACCAGAAGAACCCATTTCAGACTTAAGTCCTTTATTAGCCATTTGTAAACCTTCTTTACCATATTGTGCACCAGCTCTTAGATTACCAAAGGCTTTAGACATAAAACTACCTGAATCAATAGCTCCACCTGCTCCATCTGCAACTAATCCTTCTGCTCCTANCCCACTTGCGGCAGATGAAGCCGCACCTGCTGTGGCACTTCCACTAAGAGCACCTGCTCCTAGCAATGGTGCCGCCGCCGCAACTAATCCACCTAAGAAATAGCCGGGCTTCTGCTGTAAACCACTAGGTACACTGCCACCCATCTGTCCAAATCCTAGTTCATCTTCTCTACCTCTCATATCATAGTCACCTTTCTTAGCACCACNATCCATATATTGAGCCTGTCTATTTCCAACACTNTCTATAGCGTCATCTACTTTATTCCAACCATACTTAGCCTCTTTATATCCTTGACCTATCTTATTTTTTAATAAGGCAAGCTTCTGTGCTAACTTTCCTTTAGGTTTCTTTTTAGAGCCAAATTTAGACGCATCAGGGACTGCTACTTTATTCATTCCCTTATATCCTATGCCTTTTAAGGCTTCTGCTTGCGACATTAGTTCATTTCTTTTAAGTCTTAATTCTGGTTTTGGTTTCTTAGCGTCTTCAGCAATCATTGCTTCCATTTTCTTTCTACGCTGATTTGCTTCATATACTTTAGCTTGTTCCATACCTCTTCTTAACTCTGCTAAAGCACCTATTCTACCAACTTCTTTACTATGCTTATGAAACGCATTTGCTTTTTCTCCACCGGGCATATAAGTCAAATGATTTTCTTTATGAGCTTTTTCATCTTGAGCTAATTTTAATTGAGATATCCTCATATCAATTTTCGCTTGATTCTCAGCCATAGCTTTCTTGTCTTCTTCAGCAAATTCTTCCATATACTGATTTGAAGCAAAAGCAGATTCTGATGGTGGTGGTTGAATATATACTTGACCATATTCCTTACCATCCGTACGTGGATTAAAACGCCCCGATTCAAATGGAGTTATACCATCACTATCAGCCATATCCTGACCAAATTTACTTCTAGCTAAGGTTGAATGAATACCTACCATTGAAGAAAAATCATCTACGTCAAACTCTTGAGTCATCGGTATTTCTTCAATAGCTTGTAAATCTATAGGAGTATTATCTCTACGTATACCATACTGCTTAAAAGGAGATGGTTGATTTTGAATCATCTCGCTAACTTTAGCTCTCTGTGCATTTTTATAACGGTCTAATTCTCTGGCGTTATTCATATTATTTATAGCAGGAGCATACTTCATTGCTGTTATTGCACTGTTACCCACCTTATTTAAATTAGCCATAAAGCCACCTTCTTGAAACCTTGGTGCTTCTTCATTATTAATTTCGTCTAGTTTTTCCTTACCTATCGCATTAACAGCGTTTCTATTTAGAACATACTCTCCCGGTTCTAATTTAGCATCTATAATGTCTCCCGGATAAGGACTATATTTATTCGCCAACGTACTGCCCTCCTATTCGAGTCTTAATATTCATAGGTAATCCATCAGGACCCATAACCTGTGATAGCATACCTCCTCTGTTTCCATAAGGACTTTCTGCGTAACCACCTGATTGGTAAGGTTCCAAGACCGCTTTAGGGTCCTTTTCAGCGTTTAGCATTTCTTCTCTCATCAACTCTTTTCTCATATCATCAAACTCATTAGAAGGTCCCCATCTTTGATTAGGTTGAGGAGATGGTAGCCTATCTAAACCACCTCGGTCCATATCACCTCTTAAGCCTTTTTCGTTTCTATAATGGTAGTCATCAAACTCATCATAACCTTTCATTATAGCAAGCTCTTCTTCAGTAGGGAGAGCACCACCTTTTTGCATAGGTGGCATTCCAAAAGCCATACCTATACCCTTACCTAGTAAATTTGTAGCTAAACCTGTAGCCTGTGAATCTATCTGAGCATTAGCAAGTCTTTGATTAGATATAGCATTCATTTGAGTTTGGTTCATTTGTGCCATATTATTAGCGGCACCACTTGCCATCCCAGCACCTTGGCTCATTGCACCTTGAAGATATTGATTATAAGAGTTAATAGCTCCTTGTTGAGCTTGGTTAGCACCAGCATTTGTTTGAGCCGCTAAAGAAGCCGCATTAGAACCACCAGCCATCGCCGCATTTCTACCAGCCATACGTGAACTCATAGCCGCCGCATCTGCCGCAGAACCTTCCATACGTTCTTTTTGACCTAAGTTAAACTCCGAATTTGGGTCCATCATATCAAGACCACGTTCTTCTAGTGTGCCATAGGTTTTTCTAGCACCAGCAAACGCTTGATTGTACTCATTTTTTATAGTACCAGTGCTTACTTTTTGGTTTTTACCAGATAACTGGTCCCATTTCTTACTTAACCAACTCATATTGTCACCTTATCTCTCTCATTAATATACTTATTTTTTTAATTTAAAACCACTTGCAGTTGAGCTATCGCTTCTTATCCAACCATCTGCCGTTTTAAACTCTAAATACCAATTTTCTTTATCTTTAGTGGCTCTTATAGAACCCTCGGCTCCTACATCAGAACCCTTACTTACTTTACCAGATTTAGCATCAACTTTATCTGATATTTTTTCAATTAATTTTTGTAAACCTGTACTAGAAGTGCTAATATCATCGCTAAATGGATTAAAGGTATTAGAATCAGTTCTATGTTCCGTTCTATTTTGTATCTTTTTCTTTGCCATTATTTAGGTTTCTTTGGTTTATAAATAACTCCTATAGCAGAGCCTTTATGATTACTTCCTGTTATTGTATTTGTACCTGTAGCTCTTACCTTGAACCATCTTAATTTAGAATGATTAGAGGCGACTTTTAAAGCTCTTCCTTTCCAAGTAGTTCCGTAGTTATCACTAGCATCAGTACCACTTTGCCAACTTCCTTCAGCTAGATTAGATTGATATTGAAGAGTAGTGGCATTTCTATTAGTAGCTTCTAACTTAGCAACTCTAACTTTTTTATGTATAGTGTCTCCACTTAAAGTTATCTTTTTAGATTCCCATTCCCAGTTTTTATTATTAGTACCAGAACTATACTTACATATTCTACCATTGCTTAATAATAAGATAGGGTGACCATCTTCACAATCAACAGTATCATAAACTGTATGAGAAGTGTCCCATAAATCCCAACGTCTCTGACCTAATGAAAAAGCCCAACATCTATGTTTTACTGTTGTATCTTGTTTATCAAAAAATATTAATAAGGATTGTCTTATTGTATCAAACCCAATAACTACTTTATTTTTTTCAGCTACTGTTAAATTATTCCAACCAAAATCACTAACTGTTTGTATCGTAGTTCCTATCTTATTTATAGCAGGTGTACTATGATAAATATTAGCAGAATCACACCAAAACAAACCATTAGGTGTTACCTTTAAAGATTTTTTATTAGAGATACCAATGCCTTGTATTTCATCTTCTACGACTAATGCTTGTGCATTAACAATAGCCATTCTTTCTTTTCCAAACACATACAGCTTACCTAAATAACCTACCATAGCTTTTGGAACAAAATTTATAGTTAAAAAGTCTTTTGACCAGTCAAATATAGAATACTTGCCCGGCTGTGACCTGAAGATAACATTCTCTGCGTCTTCAAATTGACTATGATTACAATCTCCTACAAAATGATACCCATTTACTTCTGCGTTAACACTGTATTTAATATTAAGGTTTGTCAATGTCTCAGCAAGTCCAGTTAAAGCCTCATAAGATGCGTCTGAATTACCATTATCTTTTATAACAAATTCTCTTGTACCAGCAGATTGGTCAAAATTAAATTTATATAAAGGAACTTCTTCTAAAAATCGGTATAAGTTTTCTGGTTCATCTGCATCGTGAGCTGAGTCAGTAGCTCTATACACTACTATTGCTGATACTCTATTAGAGACTTCAAATTCACTTTGTATTCTAAGAGTAAGAGTAATTGAATTACTAAAGTTTGCATTGCTCGATAATTTATGGGTTTGAGTAGTAGATAATAAAGTAGACTCTTGATATCCATCATAAAGAATAGCTATTTTATAAAAAACTTTTTGTGTTGCAACCCCTATCCAATCTTTTGAAGTATCTTCGCCAAGGTTTTCAATAGAAACCCAACCAGCAGATGAAGCGTATTCATCAGTAGTACTGCTTTTATTTGTATTTAAATCTGTTATTATAAGTCTTTCTGTCACTCCACCACTACTAGTACTATCTAATGGTTGACCAAGATGTATTCCTTCATCAGCTATAGGAGTATCATCTGATACTTCATACGCTGTGCTATTTTGATTTATAGCAAATAAATGATTTCTACTGTACATCCTATATCTAGTGCTATCTCCAGATTCAGAACCTATTAAAAGCTTTGCATATTTTTTAACAGATGATTGATTACTGCCATTATCGTAACCAGTATTTACTTTTGTACTACCAGCTCTAAAAGCCGCTTCTCTAGTGGCATAAGTATTTGGAAATAAATGTAATAAAGAATCAGTATCATCATAAGGGTATTTATCTGAAAAATTAGGTCTATTAAAATACCATACCCTAGGGTCGTTTTGAGAAACCCTTACGTACATAAAGCCAAATCTATTTTTACTTGAACTATCAACAACTAATTGAACTTTTCTTCCACCATCTACACCTCCGTGAGCCGCATAAAGTGGGCAAGGATGAGGAGGCATAGTAACCTCTGGAGTATAACTACCAGATTGTGCGGCAAAAGACCTTGCACTAATAAAAGAATCATCAGCTCCGGGATTACTTGTGAAATAACTCATCCAAGGTCCTCCTAAATCTTCATCTATTGCACCATAATCTGACATATGAGCTAACATAGGACAAATAGTTCTTCCTTCAGAGCCATTTCCAACTAAAAAAGTAACCCATCTTAATAGCCATAATTTTTCACCATCAGAGAACATTCCATTTCCCCAATTATAATATTGCTGTTGAGATTCAGAAGTTAACCCTCTTAACTCTCCAGTAAACCCTATTTGAGGATTGGTTCCACCATTATCGTAAGATGCTAAAAATAAATTTTGTTTTTGTATTGTTTTAAATGATTGTTGTACCTCATCCCATCCCTCAACTATAGTTGGACCATCTACCTGATTACCTGTATCAGCCCATTCATATTGAACCCATTTATTTGCTAATCCAGTATGGGCGTTAGCACCTGCTCCACCACCACCTAATTTAGGAGTACAATTAATAAACTGAGTATTATCTTCTCCAAGTACACTTCCATCAGTCACTGTATTAATATTAGGATATTTAAAAAGACAGGCTGTATTCTGACTTGGTAGAGTTCCCCATATGCTAATCCAAAGAGTAAATGTCGTTCCACTTACCGAAGGGTCAGCATTAGAAGGTACAATTAAAAAATCACTAAAGTCTCTTGAATTAGGAGCTGTAGATTGCTGAGCTTTTTTAAGATGAATCCTTTTAGTTCTATTAGTACCTTGTCCAATTAAAGAAGCTGTTCCAGTTATTGGAACTGTCCAAAATTCTAAAGATGTTGTACCACCACTTTCTCCCGAGTTTACTAAAACAACAAATCCATTAATATCTCCATTGCTGTCACGTTGATTTGGGTCTTCTCTAATTTGAAGTGGCTGTCCAGCACAAGGAAACGAATATCTTTTCTGCTGAGCTGTATTTGTAACGTATACACTTATATCATTTTCTTTAAAACCAGCTATAATAACAGCGTTTTTATGGTTACTACCAGTACATTTTAAAACAACACCTTCTTGATATACATCATCAACTTTAGTTGCTGAGTCTATCTGTTCATAAGCAGGTTCTTTTATAAAATGATAAGCTTCAGTAGTTCCATTAAATCCATCGTTCTTATTATAACCAATCCACATAGGATTGTTCTCTTTACCAGTAGCTACATATAATTCTTTATTTTTCTTTACTGTAGTATAGCCCTCATCATTAGCTGATAATGGTGTAGATAAATTATTAAACACTTGAGGGTTATCTGTATTGTAATCTTCAACAAGTGCTACTTTACCAGTCTTACTAGATAAGGCTACTAAATGCTCTCTATCGCCGTTTGCTAATGTTTCTAGGGTATCATAAGGGTCTTCTATTGTTTCGGTGTCATACGAGCCTGTATCGACCTCTAATAGTAAATCAGGTAATACTCTAAACTTCCAACTATCACCTGAAGCATAAGTTGCTAAAGCATTTCTAGTAAACATAACGCTCATACCATCTGATAAACTAATATCTGTATCAAGTGATGAGGTTACTCCAGTAGTATATGATGACCAAGTAAATGTTGGAAATGTTTTCTTTCTCCANTTAAAAGAAGTTCCATTGCTATTTTCTATAACAATTTGAAAATGAGTTTCAACAGTACCTGAAAATGTACCATTTAACCTACAGTATGATTTATTCCAAGGAGTTGTTACGCCAATAGCCATTAGCCGCTCTGCTGTTGAGGTTGTTGTGCCGCAGGTGATTGGGTTTGATATTCAATACCACCTTGGTCATAATCATACATTTGAACATTACTAGCAAATCCAGTCTTTTTTAACATAGTATCTGAAGGCATACCTTTTAAAACACCATTAGATAAAGGGTCTATATTTAATGAATAAGAAGCGGCGTTGTGTGGTATATCAGCTTCGTCTTCTGGATTAGCCATTATTCCTGCATTAAAATCTTTTATTTCATAATTCTGTTTAGGCATTATCTTTTTTTCCTATTTCCCCAATTAGGGTATGCTTGAGCAGGACTACCACTTTTAAAATATATATTCTGCATATCATCTAACTCATAATCTTTAGGGACTTGTGGCTTAGTATAACCATAATGGTCTGTTCCTCTAGCTCCCTTTGGTAACATTTTGTCACTATAATCTATTTCCCTGTGCATATTATTAAGAGCTTTTTGCTTTATTGATATACCCTTAGGTTCTTTAAAAGCAGAAGCTCCTTTACCTTTTATCATCATTCTACTTACAGCCATATCATCCAACACTTCTGCTGGGTAACCTGTTGTTTTTACAACCTTATTTAATAATTCAGAATCACCTTGAGCAAATAATTCACGATATTTTTGAGCCGCTTTTGGTCCATATCGAAGCCAAATATTTTGACCTAATTTATATATTGCTTTAGGGTTAGGCACCATTTAACTCCATAAGTTAGGTGAGAAAGTATGACCACCTGATAACTTGTCTATTAATTGTAAAGCGTTTTGTTCTACTCTATTAGCACCTTTCATATCTTGTATCGGTCCTCTTATCTGAGCATTTATTCTATCATCTGCCATTCTTCTAATATCATTTAATGATATATTATCATCTACGTCTCTAAACTTTGACATCTGCTTTCTTAAAGCACCTACTTTAGATAATTCTTGTGCTATACTAGAATTGTCACGACCTTTCATCATATTAGCCTCTTTTTTACCGAGTGCTTTTCTACTAAGTATTTTATTTCTCTTGCTGTTTCATCAGCCATTCTCCATAAAGGGTTAACCCCTCTAGGCTGTGACCGATGTCTGTATAGTAAATTTCTCATACTAAGCCTTTATAATTTTTCCCCATAGGGAAGTTCGCCCTTCGATAATATTGACCACGTGGACCGTAAAGTCTCCGTCAGCAAAATAATCAACAACTGCAAAAGCGTGTTGCCAGTTTGTTTGCCTGTTACCAAGCCATCTATTTTTTTCATCAGACATATCCTTCAAGCAACCTATCGACCACGCAGACTTTGGTCCGTCTATGTGAGTAACACTTGCCATTTGTAAGTCGTGATGATGCCCGTACATTATGTTGCAACCTAGACGAAGAAGATGATTTCTTGCGTGTGCGATTCCTCCGTAATGATTTCCGTGATAAAACCATAACTTACCTATTTGTAAATATTTTCCATTCTCGTGGTATTCATAACCACGTTGTTCCAGTAATAAAGCGTCCGGGACTGTAAGACCTTGTAAATAGGGGTTTTCTTCAGAAAAGCTGTTGAGCCATTGTTCGTGGTTTCCTTCCACAAANTGTCTTTCTTTAACATTGACTTTATCAAGAGCTTCGTCAATAATGTCCATACCTTTGTTAACATCACCGATGTCTTCGTATACTCTCGGAAGCTGATACTCCAACGGAGGACGCTTCCTCTTTTTCCACTGCCAATGGCTGACGCTACTAAACTCTCCGCTATCACCAAGGTCAACGTAGAAATCTGGTTTGATGATTTGAATTGCTTGGCATACCACACTGATAGCTTTTTCATCGTGTAATGGAAAATGCTTGTCTGGTGTAATAATCCCACGCTTTACAACTCCCTTATCTAATTTGGTACTTGTTCCCATATAGTTTCTAACCCCTCTAGTTCTATGTGTAACTCACTCGTTTTATGCAAGTGCTTTACGGTTGTTTGTTTTGTGAATCTTAACATCTTTTCTCCACAAGACTCACACTCCCAGAAAAGTGTACCATTATATGCCGCAATGACCTCTATTCCGAATATAGTGTCTTCTTCTGAGCAATAAGGGCATACTTTAGGTGGTTCTTTTTTCCACCTTTTAGTTCCCTTAATCTTAAGGTTTTTAAATATAGTTAAACCGCTAATGCTCTTCGAAACCATCCGTACCAATACTTCTCCAGTGTGGGTTTTCTATTTACTAAGTCTGCGTAATACTTAACCCTATAGCTACGCAATCTTTCTTTTTCTAATCCAGACTTCAAAGAAGCTTGAATTGTTTTAGGACCGATGCCACCATCGACATCAAGCGTTTGTCCTTTAGCGTTACACGCTTTTTGTAAAACTTTAACTGCTCTGGATTTACCCATATTGACTACCATATCAAAATAGATATGCTGTAACTCTATAGGTAGCTTATCGCATTTAGCTTTTAGCCAGTAGTCTTTGTAGTAGATGTCCTTAACATCTTGTTTAGTCAACTCCTTAATATTTAAATAGGGGTATGCCTTTTTAGAGATACCCATATTAGTTTCCCCTCCCGGGTCATCAGGGTCATTGACGTAGCCGCCCTCGTGTTTGAGGACATCTTCTACAGCTTTATCAAACATTACTTTTTAAACATTCCCTCAAGAATGTCAGTAACTACATCAACACACTTTTCAAAAAAGATTTGTTCTTTCTCTTCTGATACGAAAGGTATGTCGATTTTTTCATTTATCTTAGTCGCTATCATATCTGACATCTCATCACTTCCAAGATGACCGACCATTTCGTCTTTCATCTTCTCTGCTTGAGCTTCTGCCATATCCATTAGCATTCCCTTTAAGTCCATCTATTTCTCTCCCTTTATTCTTTTTGTTTTTAAGTATAAGTAATAAATTTGTACTGCGAACATTACGCACATTAATATACCAGATAGTAAATCAGTCCAGTATACAAATCCTAATCCTGTTGTCATTCCTGTAACTCTTAAACTATCCATTATTTATGCCCATTTACTCTGCTTAAGCTTCCTTTTATTTCAGAAACTTGGTTATCTAGGTCGTTAATTTCTTTAGTTATGGCGTCAAATTTCCTATCAAGCTTATCGTCTGATTGATTCCATCTACCAATAAGTTTAATAATCATACCTTCCATATTCTCAAGAGTCTCACTCTGACCTCTATTTTCTATTTTCAGTTTTTCTAGGGCTTCAGCTTGTTCGGTTGCTCTCTTATTCATACTATATACCATATAGACAAACATAGCTCCGACTACGCCAATCATTCCCGCTTCTGAATATACTGCTAAAAAGTCCATCATACCTCGGTTTATTTCTTCTTACGTCCCCAATTTAATGGATTTAGTTCAAGTGAAGATTTATACCACTTTGTATCTCTTCTAATTCTGCTTCGTGCTTCGCCTCTAATTTAGTAATTCTTTCTGATAAATGCTCAAGCTCTCTTGCAATATTTGCAAGTTGTGTTTCAATACTAACGTATGAATACACAAGCGTGCCTGTAAGAACAAGCAACTGAATAAGCCACTTAATGTTAAGATGTACGCTAAAGTTATCATCAATTCTGTCAACTTTATACGACCTCGCAAGGTTGTCTTTACTCATTTTCCTTTGGTTCAGGTATACCTGCAATATCTCTACAAAAGTTAATTACCTTACAGTAATCAGCATTTCGCACGTCTCCAAAGCTTTTAGGATAGAGCTGGTCTATCGCTTGTTTTGCATTCTTAACATTATCCTCTATCTTTGCTTCAAGCTCTTTTACTTTTTCTTCTAATTCTGCTTTTAACATATTCCCTCCTATTTAAATCCTGTTACTAAGCCGTTAGTTACTTCTACTGACTTACTAGCCCCTTTTGTACTAGTAAGAAATGACTGCTTCCCTGTAAAGCTTCCACTACCTGCCGGTCCTGTAGGTCCCGGAGGTCCCGGTGGTCCGTCTGCTCCAGTGGGTCCTGCCGGTCCTGCCGGTCCGGATGGTCCTGCTGGACCTGTCCCACCTGTACTTCCTGTGTTACCTTTTATACCTTGAGGACCTGCTGGTCCTGCTGGTCCGGTTCCACCATCATTTCCATCTGAACCATCTGAACCATCACTTCCGGCTGGTCCCGGAGAACCCGGAGGTCCGGGAGGTCCCGGGCTTCCATCTGAGCCATCGCTACCTGAAGGTCCTGTTCCACCACCAGCTCCGGGAGGTCCGGGTGGTCCGGGAGGTCCATTACTCCCATCATCACCATCAGCCCCTGCTGGACCCGGTCCACCATTGCTACCATTACTACCGGGTGAGCCCGGAGGTCCCGGAGGACCTGCAACTGTGCTATCTGCACCGGGAGGTCCTGTTGGACCTGCCACAGAACTTGGACTTCCATTTGAACCGGGAGGACCCGGAGGTCCTGCTACCGTACTATCAGCTCCTGCTGGACCAGTAGGTCCTGCAACTGAACTTGGAGAACCATCAGAGCCCGGAGGTCCTGCTGGTCCTTGAATACCTTGAGGTCCTGTACCACCAGATGGACCTGATGGTCC
>JGI25128J35275_1000432_pt1 | contig 13078 bp, 6 predicted proteins | sample ETNvirenome_2_60_FD_35275 | JGI IMG/M metagenome (IMG submission 35275)
GCTTCATTTGAGAATACCGCACCTGTTATAGCAAGACCACCTAAATCAATAGAGTTAGAACCTGCTGATGCTGTATATAAAGCATTAAAGGCTGCGGTTGCAAACTTAGCAACCTCTACGGCATTTTCAGCAATGCCTTGAAAGACCTGCCCATTAAATACTCGTAGTTGTTTGCTTACACTATTAAAGTATAAGTCACCTTCGTCAATTGATGCACCCAAAGCATCTTGGGTAGGATCAGAAGAAGCTTGCCCTAAGTATAATGCTAAAAAGTTATTTAGGTATGTTGACGCATTATTTACATTTGTAATATTTGTAGCGACTGTATTTACGTTTGAAATAGAACCAGCAGTTGTGTTTACATTATCTATAGACCCTGCTGTTGTATTGACATTTGCAATAGATCCAGCAACTAAACCTATATCAGTACCATCATTAGCGACTGTTGTTACGTTACTGCTAATACCAGCTACAGTTGTGACGTTTCCACTTATACCTGCAACAGTTGAAACATTACTGTTATTACCAGCAACGGTGTTTACGTTAGCAATAGACCCTGCGACTGTATTTACATTACTTATTGAACCTGCTGTAGTGTTTACGTTCGCAATGCTACCTGAGACATTACCTATATCTGTAGCATCATTAGCTACTGTAGTGACGTTAGAAGATATACCTGCAACTGTAGTTACATTGCCACTTATACCAGCTACGGTATTTACATTACTGATAGCACCTGCAACTGTATTGACATTAGATATACTGCCAGCAACAGTAGTTACCTCAGTTGCTTTCGGTACATATCTATGGAATGTATAAGTATTAAGAGTAGTAGTAGTCTCAACAATTATTCCAAAACCTTGAGTAAAAGTTGTACTGGCTGTAGCACCATTAATAGTAACTGTAGAGTTTCCTACCGTTCCATTTGATATAGAAATAACACCACTACCATTAGACGTAATATTGTTTGCTAAAGGTACACTGACAAGAGTACCAGCACCATTATTTATATCAGGGTTAGCATTAGGAAAACTTGTTTCATTTGCTATCGGTACAAAACCACCAACATCATCTACTAGGTCTATTATCCTTGCATCTATAGCTGCTGTTGTTGCAACCTTATTATCAGCAGCAGTCCAAGTTTCACCTGATTGTATCTCTTCTACACTTGATAAGTTATAGTATCTTGCGTCTGCTTCTGTCTCTGTAAAATATCTACCATCTAAAGCACCATTTAATAATTCTGTTTCTGTATAGTATCTAGTATCAAGTTGACCAGCATTAAGTTCTGTTTCTGTGTAATACCTATTGTCTAACTGACCAGCATTTAATTCTGTCTCTGTATAATATCTGCCATCTAAAGTACCAGTAGCTATATCTTCATTTACTATTGTGCCATTTACAATATTTGCACTAGCTATAGTTATGTCTGTTGGTAAAGCCCCCGATCCTAATTTTGTAAGACCAACAGAATCATTTAATAACTTACTACCATTTATATTTGCAGAAGAGTTTATATCAGCATCAACAATAGTGTTGTTAGTGATCATTGTTGAATTAACAGTGCCACTATCAGCAGAAGTAATTACTGTACCTGTAATGTCAGGGAAGGTAATAGTTCTATCAGCAGTAGGGTTAGTTACTGATAGTGTTGTTTCATTAGCATCATCAGAACTTCCTTCAAAAACTATTGACCCTGTTAATGTTTGACTACCATCTCTTTTAAAAATGTCGTTATTAACAATATCAACAAATTCTTGTAATCCAAACAATATCTGATCGCTATTATTATCTAAGTCTGTTTCTGTTAAAACACTACCATCTTCAAAATCTACTTTTTTAGCACTAATATCTGTATCTCTTTGAAATTTAACAGCAGTACCATTAGCAGGTGTATTACCACTCGTAAAGGTAAGAGTTGATCCAGTAATTGTATAATGTGTTGTTATTGTTTTTAAGACTCCACCAACAGTTACATCTATTTCATTATTGGATAAGAATGAAAATGATATAGCAAACGAGTTAGTACTTCCATTACCAGTATGGTTTGTAAAGGATGCTGCGGTGTTAGTTGCCATGATTAAAAAGTACCAAGGTTCATTTTGTTCATCTGTTCAGTAAAAGAATCAAAGTAATTTTGTTTTAAATTTTGTTTTGCTTTGATTCTATCAGTAAATTCTTCATTGCCCATTACATCTCTTGTGTATTCTAATATTCCTTTATTAATAAATTTATTATTAATTTTGTTCATTGTTTGAAAAATTCTTTCTGCTGCCATTTCCCCTTGCTCTGAGCCTAAACCTTCTTGTTCAATAATTGCCTTGTTTGCTTTGTAATCATTTGCACCATAAGAACCATCAAAATAATTATTTAAAGCTTGTTTTAAAGTTACATCTCTACCACTCATTTTTAATGTAGTTTTATTTACATATATTTTTAAAGCATTGTATTCATATTTATCTAATTTTTTTGGTACAAAGTTTTTACTACCTACTCTTTTAAATTTAGAACCTCTTATTATTTCTGGTGGTTCTGGTAATAATCTACCTATAAGTTGAGTCGCCATATAATATTTATGATTTTTACTTGTACTATGTCTTGCTAAAGATAATAAATCTAGATCTTCTTTTTGCGGATATGTTATTGCATCACCAGTAACGTGTTCTATTTGTAAAGGAAGCCTACCACCTAAATTTATAGGTATTATTTCTTGTGATTTATTTTTGATATTATCTAAAGCTTGTATTGCAATATTAGCTTGATTAAATTCTTCGTCACCAAAATCTACATTTTCATTAGCTAAATCCCCTGCTCTTGTTTTTGTATCTGGTCTCATAAACCATTTAAGTTTACTGTAATCTCCTTTTGATTCTGCTAATTCTCTTGCTTCTTGTTCTGTAAAACCCATTTCAGTTAATAAGTCAGCAGGTAGTCTATGTAATTTACTTAAAAAACTTGAATAAGGTATTGATCTAACAGAACCTTGCCTACCTACATAATCTAGGATTTTCTTTGTTCGATAATCTATGTTATCTTCTGGATCTACATTTTTACCAACTGAAGGTATTGCTGAAAATAAATTTATAGCTTCGTTTATTTGTTGTGTATAACTTCTATTGAAAAGATTACGACCTATAATTGTTGCAAAACCAGCAGTAAATTCACCAAATTCTTTATCTTTTACAAAAGGACCACCTTGTGTAAAATCAACCATCATTCTTACAAATGAAACTATTGGATCTGGTAAATTTTCATAAGTTTTATATTCATACATTGGTTCACCATTCTTAAACATTGGTTCACCATTTTCGTCATATCTAAGGTATGCCCTGCTATATGGTCGCCAACCATTTTTATACATAGAGATAAACATTGCAGCACCTTCTTTTGTAAAATAGTTAGGACCACCACCTGTTAATTTAAAATGCGGTGGTTGATCTTTATTTAAGTCATAATCAGGAAATAAATAATCATCAAAAGTAAGACCAGCAAGTAATAATCCAAAAGCATATCCCATTCTAATTTGACCTTGTGCATTTGCTCTTACTAAAGGATCAGGACTTAACAGATCTGCTTTCATTTCTGGTAAAAGTAAAGCACTAAAAGGATTTATATTTTGGTATTCTCCATTTGGTAATCTTCTATTTATTGGTGCATTTATTACTGGTGTATATCTCATAACTTCTTTAATAATATTTGTTGGTGTTCTTGTAAAAGTAAAAAAGAATCTAGCAACAGGATTTTGTACTGCTAAATTATTTAATTTAGATGCACCAGCACCAAACAAATCTTCTGTTCTTATATCTTGTGTAAATGTAATTTGTTTCCCAAATTCTTTTGCTCTAGTTAAAATTCTTTGTGTAACTGCATCAGGAGTAAAAACTTCTTGACCATCTACCATTTCTATTCTTCCTACATCTCCTTTTGAATTTTTTAAAAAATAACTAATAATCCCATCAACATGACCTTTAATATATTTATTAAGTTCATCACCTGATTTACCAAGTTTTACTCCTTCCATATATGCTTGATAATTAGCAGCAGCTAATATGTTAGGTGCTTGAACTAAAGCATCTGTAGCTGTCATTAAACGACTAGGCAATCTAATAAACTTACCAAACTTATCGTAGGCTTTAAAAGGAAAGTAAGCTTTATCAGAAGAAATCATATATCTTTGACTTGTTTCTCCTTTTATATTTCCTAAATTTATAAAGTTATCTTCTATATCCCACGATCTTTTCCAAGCATTTAAAGCAAAATCAAAGTTTTGAAATAAAGCAAATAGATGTCGTTTAGCACCTTCTAATTCTGTAAAGTTTGTAGAGCCACTAAAGTTGTTAAAAGCTTTTAAAAATGTCTGTGCCACACCAGAATATAAATTTATTTTTTGTGTAGTTGGACCAGATAATAAAGCGTTAATACCAATTTCGTTATATATTCTTGCTCCTTTATCTAAACCTTTAGCAAATTTAGCTGATAAAGCATCAGTATTTTGTATAGTAACCATTTTTTCTACACTACCTGATGCTGTACTTAAATCAGTTGTTAACCTAACTAATTCAGAATAATCATCTGTTTCTGTTGCTTGTTGCAAAGCATCTTTTAAATCTGTTCTAAATTTTTCATTTTGTAAAACACTTTGATTAAGGTCCATTTCTATATCAGGCTGTTTCTCTGTTAAGGCTGATTTTTCTGCTGGTGTTAAATTCATTACTTCATCAGCAGTCTTACCTTCAATTCCAGACTCAGGCTTCATGCCAAAAGATTTTAAAGTTCTAGCAGTTTGTGTTCTAAGTGGTATGCCAAGTTTTAACCACTCTTCTACACCCACTAATGATTCTGCTAACTCGTCTATAGATTGATCTATTAATCCTGTGTTCTTTGTTTTTATTGCTTCTATTAACCTTTTATTTACATTGGCGACTTCTTCTGTTTGTAATGTAATACTTTGAGCTATTGCATAATTTAAGGAATCACTAGGAACTAAGTTATAAAGTTTTGAATATGCTTGACCATATTCTTTTATAAATTTTGTATTTTGTAGTCTGACAACTCCATCATCAAACATACCTAAACCTTCTAACTTAGTCTGTTGTTGACTTTTTGAACCAGTAAAAACATCAGCATCTTTTAAGACTTTTACCATTTCTTGTATAGTCTTTTGTTGTTTTGGTTTTAAACTTTTTATAAAAGATATTTGTTGTGGATTTTTATTTACATCTCCTAAGTCTTGTTTTTTACTATCTAACTTATTAAGTGTTGTTTGTACTTCACCTGCATATTTAGCATCTGCTGGTACTTCAATAGTCAAACCTTTTGTGTTATTAGGAGATGCAGTAGCACTTCCTGTTTTCTCAGTAACAATACTTTTAATTTTTTTATGTACATTTGCACCATGAAGTCTTATTTCTTTTTCTGTAAAACCTTGTGATATAAAGGCTTGCAGCATTTCTTGTTCTTTTTGTGGTGGATTTTTCTTACCAAGTCTTAAAGACCAAGCAAGCTTATCAAAGTCAGATTCAAAAACAATAGCAGCACTACCATAATTAGGTTTAGTTCTTTTAAACTGATTAGGCATTACAAAAGGTTTTGCAACAACTTGATTTTGCTGACCAATATTAACTCCTTTATTTTGTAAGTCTGTTTGTTGTTTCTTACCTATTTGATCTAAATTATTTGCAGCTTCATCAATAATTTTTTTATCTTTTTTAGTTAAAAGTTTATCTGCTTCTGCTGGTGTTTTATCTTTAATTTTTTTAAATATAGAACCTAATCCATCTATAGAACCTTTAAAACCAACACCAAAAGCACCACCTAAACCTATACTTGCCAAATATTCATCACGACTTACATCATCTCCTAACAAGTCTCTGACAAAAGTTTCACCTGTAGCAAAACCAGCACCTTGCATAGCAGCTTTTCTAAGTCCTCCTTTGCCTATTTTTGCTGTAGAACCAGCAGGTATTATTTGAAACAGACCAGCAGATATAGCTTCTGCCTGACTAATTTCTTTTACTCCTCTTAATTTCTGTGCTTGTATGTTTGCAAAGTATCCAATAGCAAATTGACCACCACCATAAGCTGCAATACCAACAGGACCACCAGCTAATAAAGGTGCAAGAGCAGCATCAGCACCAAGACCTACACCTATCTCAAGACCTAGACCTTTAGCTAAACCTTTTAAATTTTGTTTCTTTTCTGTTGGTTCTGTTAAGTCAGTAAATATTTTTCTAGTTTTATTAAATTCTTCACTACTAAAATCTATAGGATCATTTTCATCTACATAAAAATTATTAATTGTATCACTTAAATTATATGTAGCATTAAAATCTATAAGACTTTGATCTTCTTCAAAAATATTTTTAGGTTTAAATTCATTATTGACAACAGGTGGTTCCTCCATGTTATTTAACTGGTTAGAAATTGCTGAGTCTGTCATATTTAAAATAATGGTGGATTACGTTTTGCATCTCTAATTAGCTGCATAATCTTTCTGGCATAATCAGGATCAGTTGCATAGACATTTGCTTGTAACAACTTAGCTGCTTCTTCAGCAGTATCTACATTAACAGTACCCTTTCTTCCTATAAAGTCATCATTCCATTCTATTTTATATTGATTCATCATATCTATTAAAGTATTAAAGTTTTTAAAATTATCTTGTATAGAAATAACTTCTCCATTTTCATTCTCTGTTGTATTTTGTAAAGTTGACTCACCTCTATCAGCTTCATCTTGTGTTGCTTTTAAACCTAAATAATTATTTGTAGCAGAAGGTGTTGCCCCACCACCTGTTTCTAACATTACTTGTGCTGCTGTTACTTCTGGAAATTTATGCCCTGCATCTTTAGCTAGTTTATAAAAGACAGGGAAGTTAGCTTCAAATCGTTTTACTCCGCTTGGTTCTTCTGAACCTACTATCGTTATTTGTTCTGCATCTGTAGGATTAGCCATAGCAAGCAAACTGCCATCTGTAGCACCTAATGAGTTAACAACATCACTTACAATTCTTTGATTTTCTGGTGTGTTTAAATTACTTAAATTAAAAGAATCAAACATATTATTATTTGTATTAGAGTTGGGAGTTGGTTTTTCAATCGGCTTTGATTCACTGATATTATTATCTTCATCAAAAAAAGTATAATTATTGTTTCTAATATTTCCAATTTGTTCTTTATAAAAACTTATAAGATCATCAACTATTTTTCTTTTTTGTTGTGTTGAAATTTCTGTATCTACAACAACTGCTTCTACTTCTTTTTGAAATTTAAAATTAAGATCATATAGTTTCTCTTCGGTTTCTGAACCACCATCTAATACTAATGTACCTATAGAGTTTGGAGAACTTAAAACCTTTGAACCAAACTTTATAACTCCTTTTATTTCTGGATATTGACTTAATAATCCCTGTCCTGATTGACTTTTTACAAGGTTATCTAATCTTGTAAATTCTCCTTTGTCTTCTTTTGTTGCACTAGAGCCTAGTGAAATCATAAAATTATTTAATTCTGTTCGTGCAGCTAATTTGTTACCATCAAACTCACCACCAACCCATCTCTTCTGAAAGTTTAAAAACCAACCATCTACGTTAAAGTTTCTAAGAGTAACTTGCGTATCAACAAAATCTATTTCATCTTTATAATCACTTTTTAATCCTTTTATTACTCTTGCATTGTTCTGTATAACATCTGGATTGTCACTAGAAAAGTCTAACTGATCTAATCTACTTGATATATCGTTTTGTTTTGCGTTTTCTGCATATTCTGTTTCTTGTTTTTGAAAATCATTTAACTCTTTAAATATTTCTTTTTTCATATTAATAATACTGTTATCAGCATCAAGAAAACTTTTTAAATCTCTTTGTATAACTTCTCCTTTTTTATTTACATTTCTTGGTCCTACTTTAAGTTGACCTACAAAATCAATAAAATCATCTACTTCTTCCATAGCTTGTGTTTCATTCATACCTGAGTCTCTATAAAAAGCTATAATTTTATTTGCATTTTTCTTTATTATTTCTGTCATCATAGAAGGTGATACAGATTCAGATAAACCAAGATTTACCATAGTGTCCATATCTTTTTGTATTACTTTTAAAGCGTGTGATTGACCATCTATAAATCCATCATTTTGAATAATGTTTAATTCAATATCTTCGTTATAGTCATCTATTTTTAAATAATTACTAAAGACAGATTCTTCAAATCCTACTTCAAAATTAGATATTTTATTTTCTGCACTTCTTGTAGTTTGATTGTTTAGTATCTTCTGTAAAGCTGCTGCTTGTTTTGGAAAAACAAATTCAGTTACATAGCTTGATCTTATACCTTGTGTATTTGTTAAATTATTTTCTCTGTATTCTGCTAAAGCATTTTGATATTCACCAGAAGCAATATCAAAACTTGATAATGGTAGATTGATAATCGTGCCACTTGGCAATTCTTTTTGTACTGTATAGTCTTCAAAAAATTGTTTAGTCTTTGCTTCTGCAACTGCACCAAGATTTAAAGCTAGTTGTCTTTCTACACCTGCTTGAGTAAATATATTACCACCTACAAGTTTTCTAGCTGCAATACTGCCATCTCTATCTTTTACTTGTTTTATAATATTTTTTAACTCTTCATTGTCTGCACCCAATACAAGTTCCATACCATCTTTTTGTAATTCAGCACTTGTATCTGCCATCTTTTTACCAATAAATTTTTGTAAGGCAGGGTTAACAATTTGCAAAATTGTTGCAAGTTCTTCAGCACCAGTTTTAGGTAATACACTAGGTTCTGCTACATAGGTATCAACTGGCCTATCAAAAACTTGACCACTTCTGCTTGGAAAACTATTTGTCATGCTGGCATTAATTGGGTATAGCTGTTAAGACCTGATGTTGCGGTGTTAAGTAAAACTGAACCTAGACTTGGTATTGCGTTATATGCTTGGTTAATTCCACTTTGTAAATCATTACGTCTGTTTTCACGTTGTGATACAAGACCTTTTACATTTCTTTGATACTGTCTAAAGTATGAAGATAAAGTTCTATCAACCGAATCTCTATATATACCTAACTGTCCTTCTTGATCTTGTAATAACATTTGAACTGTTAAACCTGCTTGCTCTGATGCCCTGATTCTACCTTGTGCTTGTAAAGTCTCAATAGTTTTTGCAAACTTATCTTCTGCTGCATTAGCTCTAGTTTCTTTTAGTTGTGCTGCCAAAGCTTCTTGTTGATTAGCAAAGGCTTGTTCTGCTGATCTATTTTGTATTAATGAACTCTGATATTGTTGATCGGCTGCTGCCCTCGCTGCGTTTCTCTGTGCTAAACCACTAGCCAAACCAAGACCTAAAGAGCCTAGAAATAGCCCACTTTGAACAGCACCGAGTCCTAGTACAGGAACACACATTTAGGCAATCCTCAGAAATTCATAAAATGGTTTACTTTCTTTTCCATATTCTGCGTGATAATTAATAAAAGTAAACCCAAGACTTTTTAGCCATTTAATAGCTGTTGTATTCTCAGCATATACCATATTGTATAGCAAATTATAATTTTTCAATAGATCATCTACCCATTTCTTACCTTCTCTTACTAATTGTATTTTATATTTTCTATTACTGAACAACTCATCTGTTGTTATACACCATATACAACCATCACTTATTACACCACATAAACCCATTGGTTGATCTTCGTCACCAGCTATAGCTAAAACTTGTTGTCCATATAAATATGTTAGTCGTAGTGCATCTTCTGGTTCTTTTCCTGTTTGATAATAAGCTTCTATTTTATCCATCTCCCTCATGTTTTTACATACATGGTTGAGGTCATGTAAGTTTGCTTTTCTCAAATACCCCATTTAGACTCTACGACTTCTCATATAGAACATAGCTTCATATTCTGCACTTGATAACTGTGTTGGTAGGAAAGTGTCATTCTTAACATCTATATCTACTCTATCTGCCCTACTCATTATTGGTACTCTAAACGTACCTGTCTCTAGGTTTATCTGACCGATAGCAGCAGACGCAGCACCAAGCAAACGACCAGTAAATTTATGGGTACTTGTGTCTCTATTCTCAGGTGTTACCTCTACTTTAAAGAATCCAGTATCTTCAAACTTTATATAGAAATGATGCAGTTGCAACCTGCCACTAATAAATTCACTTCTTTGACCTGCACCTTCTGTAAGTCTTTGTTGACTAAATCTATAGTGCATTAAGAAAGGTTCACCAATAATAAATTTACTATTTCTAAAGTCACCTGTAGCTGTAATGGTAGATGTAGAACCATTTGTAGCATTTGTTGTTTGTAGTAGTTGTCCAGATTTTAAGGTGACTGTACTACCTTGTGTATTAACAAAAGTACTTGTTTCACCATTTGCTAAATACCTGCCAACAATATTCATATTGGCTCTTAACCTATAAGGAACTGTAAAGGTGCTGATATTAGTGCTTGCGTTATAAGCAACAGAAACACCTGTTGTTGCTTCTGTAACTTTATGGTCTAAATGAAATTCAAAGTCTGAATTAGTTTCTCTAAATTCTGCTTCAAAAGGTATCTTTTCTAATGACGTACCATTAGCTTCTTCTACTACACAAAACAAATCAGTACCAATAAAGTCTATATTTCTGATAGATCTAGCAGAATTAAAAGTATAAGTTGACCAGCTATTTAATATCTTCTGAAAGTTCTCACCATATAACCATCTGTTGATATATAGTTTGTTTGGATTATCAGTACCAAGCAAAACTAAAACATCTTCATTAGTAGATACAGCTAATTTAAAAACATTACTTGGTATTAGTCTTGGTACATGAATAGTGATATTACTAGCTTCTTTGATAGCTACATTTTCTTGAGTTATATATTCTCTTACACCAGCAAAACTACCTTTTTGAGTTAGGTAGTAGATAGAAGAACCAGAACCTACAGGCTGTGCAGAATCACTAGACTCAAATTCTGTTGCTACAACTACGTTTGCAGTCTTTGGTGTTAACGTATCAGAAGAAGATGTAAGAACAAATTGCGTTTGATCTGAGAATAAGATCAACTGTTCTCCCATAGTTATTGCGTGTTTAAGAATCGCAACTTTAGTATGAGAAGCACCAACGTCTATAGGGTCAGAATCTATAACAGATATAACTGTCTCAGGAAAGAAGTTAAAAAACTCTGCAACCCTTGATAAGACAACATTATCATCAGCTAGAAAGCCTAATCTGTTTCTAAAAAAGAATACGTTATTTATAGTAGCTCCAATAAAAGAAGGGTTTGGTGCAGAATCTTGATCTCCAACAGTACGTTCACCCCATTTCGGTAGTGTATAAGTAGTACCAGAGATGGTATAAGTGTCACCATCTACTTTTGCAAATCTAAAATTATTATCAGCTTGACGTATAAGAACGTGTGGCATTGTTGCATAATCAAATTTAAAAGGTATTCCAGCTTCTACAGTCTCTTCCCATTGTCCTTCTTCAAAAGCACCACCATTATTAGTAACAAACTTAACGTAGTAATTATCAAAGTTTGTAGCTTCATCTCCTTTTATTTCTACGACATAACCATTTGGAGAAACTGTTGGTAGATCAGTAAATCTTTGTACAGAATCTTTTACTACTGTTAGCTGTGTATTACCTTGAGAGTCAGTACCATCTATAGAAAAATTACTACCATCATTTTTTTTGATATGTATAACAGGACCATTACGAGCAATAGTAAAACCTGTAAGACCAGAGTTAAGACCTGACACTAGATCAGAAGCAACTGTTGTTGTAGATAATGTTGCATCATTTGTGGTGTCATCAGTAACAGTCACCCCATCTACTGTTATTGAATATGTAGTCTTATCTGATACCTGATTTATAAATACAACTGCTTGAGTTATATTGCCAGCACTTACCGCACTATCCATAGCAGTAGTTACGCTTGTATTTACAACAAAAGTAAAGTCAGCAATAGTAATAGTTTTTATAACACCTCTAGGGTTTGAAGTATTTAGATAGGTAGTACCATCAGGTTTGTTTACTGTTCTTTCAGTACCATCTAGTTCATAGACTTTGACATTACCATTACTGAATACAGCTACATATCTTTCACTTATATCTCTATTGATAGTTTGAATATGAACATTACCAACAGCAGAACTTCCTAATGAAGTAATAAACTGTGTACCAGATCGTTTTGTAAGACCTTGTACTGGATTGCTATTTGCATTGTCTTGTATGTCAGCATGGTCAGCTTGCTTTGTAGAGTCAGCAGCTTGCGATACACCTCTTAGTAAAGTAGGTATTGCTCTTGAAACTACAGCCATAGTTATCTAATAAGTCCGTTTGCTGGTGAATAAGTATCAAAGACACTTGTTAATGAAGGATCACCTCTAAGTATGTTGTGATCTCCATTTGATAAATCTGTTTCCATTAGTATAGCTCTTGCTCTTATTTCGTCTTGTTGTGTATAAGTTCTTAATCCATCATCACTAACTAATCTATCAACAAATATTCTTGCAGCTTTAATGTTTATATATCGTCTAGCTGGTTCTGGGATCTCTGTAAAAGTTCTAAAATAAATTACTGTACAAATTAAATCTTCATCAAATTCAAACTTGTTATTTAACCTGTCATATAATTTTAAACCACGTTGTATAGGATCAATAGTTGGATGTTGATGAATATTAGCATCTACTCTTAAAACATCTTGAGGTAGTGCTATTTGATCTGAATTATCTTTTGTAAGAGTTACATCTATTTCTGTATTAAAAGACCATCCTTCAGACTGCACTTCTTTATTAACTTCAGTAAGAGTTGATTGTGCTAGTCGGACATCAACTGGAACTGTACCTGTAAGACTATTAACAGGTGCTTCTCCTATAGCAGCCAACATAATGTTGATAGCTTCAAGTTCGGTGGTTGCAGCTACAGTAGTCATTGTTTAGTACTTTTTTATTTTAAGTGAGTCTCTCCCACCTTTCTTTTTTTTCTTTTTCTTTGATGAATACATAATAAAAAAAAGGGTATCTAATAATAAGATACCCTATAAATTGAAATTAAGAAGCAGATAACTTAATAGTAGCTGCACATTCTGGTCTTAGGA
>JGI25128J35275_1000433_pt1 | contig 13072 bp, 24 predicted proteins | sample ETNvirenome_2_60_FD_35275 | JGI IMG/M metagenome (IMG submission 35275)
GTAAACTCTCCATTAGTTACAAGTTCTTTTGGTATAATATAAAAAGAATCAAAATCTGCTACTCTAAAAGCAGAAGGAAATGTATACTCTTGTTGACCAGAGTTTACAGTTTGTGTTGTACTAGTGTATAACCAAGGCCATTCAATTTCTGCTGTGTATAAATCATTAACAGCTTTGTTAACAAAACTTTTTACTGCAGTCTGTATTCCTCTACTAGAACTAAAATTAGAAGAGGTTAACTCTACTTCATTTAGTTCTTGTAAAACACTATTCGTTAATGTTAAGTATGTCTTTGTCCCTGCCATTTAATATTAAAACCTTTAGTTGTTTAATTTGTAATTCTAAATCTGTTATTTTTTGTGAACAATTACACTGTTTAGGTATAGGTTGTTCATCTATTATATCTTTTACTACTACTTGAGTTTTAGTTAAATTATGTATTGCCATTATATTCCTAATTCTGGTTTTTCAAATCCTTCTATTGGATACGAGTCTACTTCAAAACATATAGAATTAAAATGAGCATCATGGTCTCCTTGACTTCTTGCGTAGCTTTTAAAATCTTCTACATACATCTCAGTAAATGTTAAGCATGTTTCCATATCTGGATATAAATATCCTTGATATTTTACCGATGGCCAATGTGGCATCGAAGTTATTATTATTGCCATGAATACTTTAATCATATGTTTAAATTGTAAAGGGGGCACTAAGGCCCCCTGTAATATTATACAGCCGTATCGTGCTGTGAATCTGTATTTCTGTCAGTTTCGTCAACTCCAGAAACATCACATAAGATTGCCCAGACTCTAACTTTACCTGCCGCCGCCGCCGCATCTAGAACTTTAATATCAATAGTTCCAGCTACTGCGAATGTTGGTCTTGCAGTTGCAGTCATAACTGAGTATCCAACTTCCTTTGCATCTCCGTCAACGAATACGTCAACGTCTGTTGCAGGGTTACCAGATACTTGAGTCATACCTAAGTCTAAAGTTACACTGTTTGAAAATTGAGTTAAAATTTCCATGCTAGCGTGAAGTACAACAGTTTCTGCAGGAACGTCTAAACATCTAAGGATGTCATTTTGTGCCGCTCCAGAGTCGCCGTTAATTTCTGCTACATTAATAGTGTTTTCTATTAGGTAAGGTCTTCTTACTCTCGATGGGTGACCAGTAGTTCCGCCTGACCCAGTTACATTATAATTAGCCATTTAGTCCTCCTAATCTATTAATAAGTGTTCTGCAACTAGAGCAGTATCTCTCAATACTTTTCTACCAAATACATGCAAACCTCTTACTACATCAGAGAATGAATCAGTGTCTCTAATAACTTCGATTTTTGCAATGTGATTAGCTGTTGCAGTGGAAGACATATGTCCAGATAATACTTTGAAGTAGTTCGAAGTTGAACTAGCCGCAAAGTTATTTGTCATATATAATTCCATGTTCATTACTTTACCACTGTATACTTTACCATTTCTTAATGGTGTCGCATTACCAGTAGTATCGCTCATCAGTTTTGAACTAGCTTGTCCCATTTGCTCATAAAATTCTGGTGAACCTAAAAACCATCTATTTTCTTCTGGTACGTCTTGAAGATTTAATAGTTTTCCGTGTTTAGAAATTATGTCAACTGGGTCTATTTCACTAGAACCAAATCCTGTATCAACTCCAGAACCATCAGACCCTACTACATGGTCTGGTGAGCTACTGCTTGGCCCTGCAAACATTGCCGCAATGACGTTTTGGTCATATGCGTTCTTTAAAGCGTATGCTCCAGAAGAAGTTGAAACAGACTCAAAGTTAATATGAGAATGTCTTTCTTCAATGTCGTCTACTTTAAATGCAAATGCGTTTGCTTGGTCTACTGTAAGTTGCAGTTGGTCATCCTGTATATCTTGGATGTTTACTACTGCACCTCTAGTATATGAGCTAACAGAAACTGTTGGTTCCTTGATGATATTTACCGTATCGCCAAAGTTTTCAATTTCGCCTGCGTAGTCAGTGTTTGTAATTGCTTCTGCTACTGATGCTGTTCTGAAAAACTTTTGGACTTTTTGACTATAAATAATCGGGCTAAAGTTACCATTAGGCAAATTATTATAGTTTGACGTTTTTGTAAATGCCATTTTAGTCTCCTAAAAGTTTGTTGTTAAAACACTCAAGCTAACCTTGTACTACTCTGCCCTCTTTTCGAGCAAGGTCGATTTCTTTCTCATACCTATCAAACTCACTAGGCCTCATCTTTTGTATTTCAGATAACTTCCAAGTTCTCTTTTCTGTTTTCTGGTCGCCAGATTTAGTCTTAGTTACAGCTTTAGCCGCATCATCTTTTTTTGATTTAGGTTCAGATTTCTCTGTCATCCCTCTATCCATTTTGTATAAGTCTATTGCTCGTACAACAAGTTTAGAGTTATCAACATTATCATATAGCCAACTTTGAATTGTACTATCTTGTGTTGATGCCCAATCATGAAAGTCTTGTGACTCCCTTAGTGCAGAAAAATCTGGATGAGCTCTTGCTAATTCTACCTCTGCTTTTTGTCTTAGCACTTCTGCTTGACGTTTTTCAAGTTCGGTAAGTTTAGAGTTGACCTCTTTAGATTTTTCATCTGCTTGTTCATATGCTATCTGTTTAACAGCATCATAAACATCTGGATATTCTTTTCTCCATGCATCTAATTCTTCTTTAGACTTTGGAGGAACATATCTCTTTGATGCGTTTTCTACTTGTTTTTTAAGTTTAAAGATTTCATCCTTATTCTTATTAAGAGTAGAATCGTAATGACGTTTTAAGTCGTCATAGCGTTTCTTATATACTTTGTCTTCAACAGTTACAGTGCGTTCTTCTGGAGTAGCCTCCTCAGAGGTGTCCGTTTTCTCGGTTGCTGTTTCTGTTTGCTCTTCCACTTTATCCATCAAATTTCTATTTGGATTTTGATAAGGTGTTGGAGCAGTATCTTCTTCTACTGATTTTGTTTCTTCAATAGTTTCCGATTGTTTTTCTTCTTCCATTTTATCTCCTATGGGTGCTGTTGGAAGAACAGGTCGCCCTATTCCCAGTGGGAATTATACTTGTGCAGGGGCTGTCTCTTGGACAGGTGGCCTGTTCATCATCATACCTTCTCCTTGTGCCATCATTGGCTCTGAAGTAGGTGCTGATTCTGCTATTGGGTCTCCTGCATCTAGAATGTCTAAAAAGTCATTCACAGCAGGGCCAAAAACTTTTGTTACTACCGCTTTAAATTCTGGTGTAATACTGTTTGCTAATATTTGTTTTTCTTCTGGTTGCAACTGGTCAACTCGTTGCATGAGTATTTGTCTACCTTTTGCAAGTAAATCTTCTTGAGGACTTTTTTCTGGTTGCATAGGTTGTGTGTCTCCTACATCAGAGACATTTTGAGGAGGAGGAGTCATAACCCCACCTGCCATTTGTTGTTGATTCATCATTTGTTCTGCCATGTTAAAAATCCTTAATGTTTAAAATAGTTAATATTTTTCCAACTGTAAAAGTAATTGGATGCCAAAAAGAACACCAAATTCTTCCAATAACATCGTCTTTTTCATTATCTTTAACTCCTAACATTTTACTTTTATTAGGAATATCTCTACTTAAAATATATTTTAAATGTTGTGTTCTTCTTTGTGCTAACCATCCACCCAATAATGTTAATATATTATTTTTACGCATACCTTTTACCCAAGGCATAAAAATAAAATGATAACCTTTTTGATGGTATTTAGTTAAATGAGTCTTTGTATGAAATCCCCAAATTTTCATAGCCATTTTCCAATCATCTAAATGTGTTTGTCTATACATTTCAGTGCATACTATTTTTTTAGTATCATCCTTACTTTTATCTTTAGAACTACCATCACCTGTTCCAAAACCTTGTACATCATCTACAGTGCCATAAGTATCTTCATAGTTTTGTTCAGTTTCAGTTGTATTTACATAATTTTGATTATCCTTAGAGTCATCTGGAGCCGCATTGTCTATAGTGTTATTATCTTTATCAACTACATCTCTATTTTCTTTTACTACATTACCAACGTAATAATATTTACCATCTCGTAGTTCTATAACATCAGAGTTTAGTCCGTAATTTCCTGTTGGCCCGCCTTGAGGTGTGTATAAATTTTTTAATGAGCCATCTGGATTTGTCATTCTATCTAAAACAGCTTGAGGTAAAAATCCACTGTTTGCCGCCTCTTGAGCATTACCTGCACTACCACCTGCGGCTACTGCATCTGTAATGCCATCGCCATTAGAATCAAAATGATATTTACCATCAGATGTATAATGTCCTGCTTCACTGTTTACATATACAGCTTCTCCATTTACATGTGAGCCAGATGTTCCCATAACAGGTTGTGATTGAGATATTCCTGGGACAATCTTATTATCTTGAATACTAAACTGTTGCAGAGTATCAATAAAAGAAGGTTGCGGTGCTGTAGATAACAGAGGGTTTATGTTATCAGATAAACCTTTTATTCCTACAGAAGCCATGCCCTGTCCTGCTTCAAGTCTGTCAAGAACACTCTGTTGAAACTTTTTTAACTCTTCTTCTAATCCTGGGGTTATTGATTTAAATTTTCTGTCTCTTGGGTCAAATATTGTTTCTCCAAAATTTCCCGTTTTAATTTTATTTTCTAAATCTTCTTTTTGTGCTAGTAGTTTATCTCTTTCTTGTAAATCTAAAAATCTTACATTTGCTATATCTGGCCCAGGACCAAATTTTTTTTCTCTATTTTTTCCTGTTACTCCTGTGTAAAACCCAGTCTCATCAAATAATTTATTTTGTTCGTCTATAGCATTAATGTCTGAATTAATTATACCTAATTTAAATTTAATGTCCTCTTCTGTATCTTCTATGGAAGTATCATAAAACTCTCTTATATCTAAGGTTCTTTGAAAAGGTACGTCAACATCTTTAGCTACGTTAAAGGGGGCTCTTTCGGGTACCATTTCATAAACATTTGTATCTGGTGATACCAATCCATTTTGAGGTGCATTATCATCTTTAAATGTCTTTAATAATCTTCCTACATCATTAGATTTAAAATTACCTTTTTCATCTAAATAATTATTAGCTTCTCCAAATAGCATACCTGCATCAATCATTCTTTTAACTAATGCTTTTCTTTCCCTTACTCCAAGAGTTGCATCTAGTGCCTTTGCTCCTATCTGTAATGGTAAAGGTAACGTAGCTTTTATATCTGCCATGATACCTGTTTGTTTTTCTGGCTCTGCAATATAATAAGGATTGTTATTTTGCGATAACATAGAGTTTAAAGCTCCTGTATCTATTGCATATTGTAGCACTTGAGAGTCTGACCAGTTGTTAAATCCTCCTGGCAAACTTTGATACTTATCTCTGTAACTAGGTAAATTTTTTATTACAGTTGATGGAAATACATTATCTCCCACTGTTACAGTTGTTTTTTCTTTGTTAACAAATGTAGGAATATCCATAGGGTCTGGTCTAGGCCCTTGGTCGGGTTGTGTAACAACAGGTTGAGAAACTTCTGGTTCTTCTGGAACTACAGGGTCAACTGGTTGTGTTATAGGTAACGTAGGTACATCTGGAACTACAGGAGAATAATCGGGTCCTGCTCCTATTGGTATAGTTTTAAAAGTTTTACCTTCTGGTGTATACTCTGGAGTTACATCTCTAATGCCAGGAAATACAGGTTCTATATCTTCTGTTACTTTTTGTTTTTCCCATTGTCCTGTCTCATCATTAAATACTAATTTGTAGTATTCAGATTGCATTAAGCCATCGCCACCTAGTGCAGAGGATAGTGCTTCAGATGTTTTGGTTGTCTCTGACATTACGATTAAGCTGTTCCCTCAGTGCCAGAATCTGGCGTAGAGAAACTATTTTCCCCTGGTTGCGGAACATTTCCTGTTCCGATATTGCCACCTCCAACGCCTGTTGCGTCTTGTGTATTTGCTCCTGCAGGTACTCCTCCAAAACCTTCCATACTTGGTTGTTGTTGGTCACCACCTTGAGCTTCTCTGCTTCCATTCATACCTCCATACATTTGTGCAAATATTGCCGCTTTCTCTGGGTCATTTACTACTTGGTCTGGGTCTACATCAAGTGACTTAGCAATCTCTCTAATGATACTGTGCCATTTTACAAAAGGTGCTAAGAACTGATTTGATGCTACTTGCATGAATGTCATCAATCGTTGAGAGCGAACTTCTTTCATCATCAAAGAAGAAGTACCTCTTGCTTTTACATCAAGGTCTCCTTCTATCTGTGGCTTGTCTTCGTTAAATTGCATGTTCCATTGAAACATAGATTGTCCCAGTGGGCGTAATAAATAATCATCAATATTTTTTATTACTGTTTTTACATTTAAAGCCGCCGCTCCCATCAACATTGACATACCTGCCGCTGTTCTCGTTGTTGACATAACGCCTGTTGTGCCATGAGAATACGAAGGTATACCTGTTGATTCATCAGCTAATTGTCTAAACCTGTCGAACATCTGCATGTTCTCTGGTGCTGTGTTTGGAAACCTAAGTCCATGTAGTGCTTGTCCTACTTGTCCACTTTGTCTCCTAAATATTTTTCCGGGAAAGATTGACATGTCTTGTCCAGGAACTAACATTGTCTCATCTACATCAAATACTAGATTACCTGCTAATGCTAAGTTATCTACTGCCATTCTTGCATGACCATTCATAACAGTCTGTGCATCATCCATATTTTCTGGAATACCTACTCCAAAAAATTGATAAGGATTTATTTCATACGGACATACCATGTAAGGTATTCTATTTGGTGTAAATGGATTTAAAACTAATCTAAGTATATTACCATTTGATACCCAAGCATTTACAGACACTTCATCTAACTCTGTAGTATCTTCATCGGTAATTTCTAAACCTGCTTCTTCTGCAAGTTTTTTATCTATGTTGCCCCAAAACTCTAATACTTCAAATCTATTTTTATCAAAGTCGTCTTGGTTCTCTCTATCGTACAATGCAGTTTCATAACTTCTTGTTTCATAGTTAGGGCCATGTTCTAGCAAATCTATAATTGCTGATTTTCTAAAGTAAGGNCTGTTAACTAAATCTCTTACTTGAGACCTATTCATTACATGACGTTGTATTACATAGTCAGCATCTTCAATACTAACTGCTTCTGGGTCTGGATAAAAATCCCAACAACTTACAGCTTCTACTCTTGGTACAGATTTATCTTGAGGAGTGTAAACAGATTCTCCTGTGTCAAAATCTTTTTGCCATTTGTGTACAGTCTTATCATAAGTAAAAGGGCCTTTTAGTATTCCTGTACCAAGTAAACACATCTCAAATAAAACATGTCTGAGTACAGTCATTGCATGACTTTCATCTAACTGGTCATGAATACACTTTTCCATTTCTTTTGCAGATTCTTCTGCAGGTTCTATCTGTGGCATTTTAGATAGGTCTGGTGCAGGGCCTTCTTTAAATCCTGCCCCTTTATATTTTTCTGCTAANCCATTAAGAAAGAAATCATCAGTAGCTCCCGGTGGTACTTCCATACCATCTCCAGGAAATCCATAAGGACTTCTTACTTCNTCTTCCCCCTTTTCTTCTGGGTTCATGTGGGCATACTTTGATGANCCTTCTGGCATATCAGTTGGGTGAATACCAATAGGAAATTTTCCTTGTGAGAATAATACTTCTATTAATTGACCATAGGCCGCTAGAACTTTTGTCTTTGTTATCTTAACAAAAACTCTAGATTTTTCGGTGTCTCTAAAAGCCATATCAGAACCATAGATACCTCTATAGTTTCTGTATGCTCGTAACCAACGCTTCTCGTCATAAAGACGAGTTAATTCAGCAGATTTTAATCTAGATTCAATTACTTGACCTAGACTAATATAATCTATCTTTTCGTCTTTTAACGATGCTGTAGCGTCAGTTCCAGTGCCACCACCAGAACCTCCAACATTATATGCCATTATTTACTTAGTAGTCTCTTTCGTCTGCCATTGAGAATACTTTCCCATCAACACCGTTTTTTCCTGCTCTTGGATATGCTTTATCTGTGCTATCATATGCATCTGCAGGTAGAGCTGATGAAGGTTTTTTTACTCCTACACTAGCTTCTTTTTTTTGAGCGGTATCTGTTGACTGGTCATCAAACCCTTCGCCTTGCGAATATTTTTTCATGATTGATGGGTCAATATCTTTTCCATTCATGTTTTTCATTTTAGTTTCTCCTCTAAATATTTAGTTAACCAAGGATTATCTACAAGAACTGTTGTTGTTGCATTAGCTAATACGTTAACAATATGTTCTTCTTTTTCTCCTACGTCTAATCCCCACTGGTATATTATAGCATGTAAAACTTCGTGGAGTAAAGTGTTAACATGAGATATGTTATCTTCNTCAGATAAACCTATCAAACCTTCTTTTGATAAAAACTGTCCATGTGAATCAGAAAAGTCTTTATCAATTATTTTAAACTCGTAATCTCTATATCCTATTTTAATTGATTTGTGTTTCATTAATATCCAAACACAGAATCACTAGGTCTGTATGTTTGACCAGAAGTCATTTTAATATCATTCATTCTTGTCTCAAATGCCATAGGATGAGATGGTCTTGACATGCATCCGTATCTAAGTGCATCGTATGCGTGGTCTTCTGCATGTGTATCTACATCTTCTGGGTTGTTTTTGTCAACAGGTAACATTGGTAAAGTCCTAATTAAATTTAAACAATTATTAAAAATAAATAAAGATGGTCTTTCTGTNTTTTCGTTTACTCGNAATCTTTTATGTATTTCTAATTTTCCGTTTACTCTACTGCCAGGNGACCTATCAGATGGTCTCCATCGACATCCTTCTAGTATCATTGTTTCTGCAATACTAGGCCCAATGTCTCCTCGTTTTGCCCATGTAGAAGAATCTAATACTCCGTATCTTATATACTCTCCTGCCTCACTATTCAATACCCTTTGTGCAAAAATATCTGCTGTAATATTTTTTGTATACATCTCTCTATAAACGTATAGATTATTATCGTAATCAACAGCAATCCATAAGCAACACGCAAAAGAAGAGTAACCCCAGTCACAAGTACGAAACCGCATAAAGTTGCGAGGTATATCAAAAGGCTCGATAACATGTACCTCTCGGCTAAATTCTGGAAAGGCCGAGCTTTCATATGATTCCCAATCTCCTTCTAAAAACTGTTTCTTTTGTACATCTGGCAATGATGCCAACATAACATAATAATCTTCTGTCTGCATTAGGTACGGATTGTCTTGTAACTTAGCAGGTATAAATCGTCTACTTATTTTTCTTATCCCAGTGGGAGTTTGTATTTCTAAATAAAATTTTGTATTAGGTTGTGCAGGGTCTACAAACATTTCTTTAACCCAACCAGAGCCTACGTTACCAGGGTTCCCAGTTGCCCTCATATAGACGGGAATCTCGGGGTCAACACTTCGCAAAGAGGAACGTAAAAAGTTATATATATCGGGAGTTGGATATTGTGGTAATTCGTCTATACCAATCCATGTATATGATTGTCCTTGATAACGTAGTACATCGGTCAGATTCTCAGCGTAACCAAATTCTATTCTTGCTCCAGATGGGAAACGCCATTCTTTTTCTTGCTCTCTCCACTTTGCTCCTGGATATGCTTTTGGATATAGTTGCTGAGAATGATTGATTAAATCTCTTAACTCTGGCATTGTTCGTCTTATTAACAATGCTCGGTGGGCACTTTTATGACAGTATCGTAGAGGGTCTACTAACATGGCATAAGATTTTCCACCACCTCTTGCTCCCCCATAAAAGACTTCTCTTTCTGATGATGCAAGAAATTCTGTTTGTGGCCCGCCATTAGGTTCAAAGATTACTTCTCTATCCCTAATAGCTTCTTGTATTGAAGGTGTTGCTTCTTCTATTTGCTGTTCATCTATAACAGTCTTCTCACCTTCTAGTACACTATCTAGTTCTTTTAACTTTTCTTTTTTGTTTTCTAGTCTTTTTTCTGCTAAATTAACTTTCTGTTTAGCATCTTCTAATTTTTCTTTTTCTGCTCGGAGAAGATGTAAAGCTGATTGTCTAGCTTTCTTTTCAGACTCAGAAAGGGTTGGAGATTTTTTAACTCTTTTACGCCCTACCTTTTTTGGCTTTGGTGGTTCTACCATCCTCGTTTTAATACCTTACGCAATCCCATTCCTGTTATTGGTCTTCCTGTTTTATTTGTAACCCAAGTAGCTACTTCTTGATAGGAACAATTTTCTAAATACTGTTCTGCTTCTTTTAGAGCATCTAACTCTTCTGGAACAGCTTCTAGTGTTTTGTCTTCTTCCTCAGATACTTTGTATCCAAAAGGTATTGTCCTACTCCGAAGTTTTCTCTTTGGGCGGGAGAATAAAGATTCCATGTGCTACCTTTGCATTTATATCTAGTTTTTCTCTTTTAGCTAAACCTACTCTGTCTAGAATTTGTTTAGCCGCTTCTATACGAATATTTGCCCCTGGAGTTTTTCCATCTTCATCAAGAGCATCTATCAAACCCATTGTTGCTTTTGGACTGTGTACAGCTAACTGATGTTCAGCCCTTTCAATAATTTCTTCTTTTAAACTTTTCAATACTTTAGGATACGATTGAGGAGCATATCCTGCAATCTCTCCTGCCATCTTTGGACTGCCTTTGGCTTCGCCAAATAGAGCATTGAGAAATTTTTCTTGCTGTTCTGTTAATACATCGTTTTGTTTTTTAGGAATTAACATTTCTTATTTTCTGTAATTTTTTTTCTGTTCTTTCTTGTAACCACTCTGGAGTTTTTCTTATTCCCACTGAGTCTTCTATTTGTCTTTGTTTCATACCCTGTCTTGCTGTNTGCAACATCTGGTCTCTAGCACCATGTTCATTTCTATCTATCATAGATAATCGTGGTGCAGTAATAAGTAACTCTACATTCTTATCCTTTAAAGGTTTTTTTCTATCTTTAATAGATAAATATTCTGTGAATACTTCTTTTGTTTTTTTATTATAGTATTCGTACAGTGGCATTACTTATTTGTATTCCATCCTTTTCCAAATAAAAAATCAGACATCTTCATAAATGCTTCGCCCAATCCGTAGTGGTCTACTTTCTTTTCTTTTGCTTTTATCTTCTTAGATTTCTTAACTTTAGTTTTTTTCTTTTTCATGTTCACAAGATATGCACTCGCATTTATTTTTTTCCATACACATTCCATCCTTACTACAATGACATGTGTGTCCACACAAATTACAAGTTACCATATCCTCTCCTATTATTTAAGTCTTCTTATGTCTTTTAGCGAAGTTACGGGCCGCCTCAACTGAGCCAAATCCCCATTTCTTCAGTGCCAGTGCCTTACGAGTTGGCCTTCCCTTCTCATCTTTCATTGGCCCTTTCATACCCGCAAATCTTGCGGCAAATGAAATTCTTCGTGGATTGACTCCAGACTTAACTGGAGGTTTTAGGTTTGAGCCTTCTGTTCTTTTAAAGAAGTCTCTACCCTTTTTATTTAAACCCCCACTAGGATTTTTGTGTTCTTTGGAATAGCCCACTATACTTTTTTCGTATGTACCTTTTGTACTGGAAATGATGCTTTGAGACTAGCTCCTTTGTGAGCTTTAAATTTTCCCTCATGCTTCATTAGTTTGTATGAATTACCAGACTTCATCCAATGAAATCCTTTTGGTGCTTCTACAGTCTTACTTGCCATACGACATCTTCTTTGGCTTCTTGCCTGCCTTTTTCATTGACATAGCTGTAGCCGCTTGTTTCTTTGCCTTTGGTGATTTCTTCTTCATACCAGATTTTTTCATCATACTTCCGTACATAGTCTTCTCCTCTATTTAATTTTTTTCTTTTTTAAATTATTATATTTTTTCTTTACGTTTCTAATAGCATTAACTACTGTAGGCGTAAGCAACCCGTAGTCATAGTATACTTCTGCTATACCTCTAAATGTAGAGAAATCTGGCGGGTCTTTTTTCTTAGTGAACATATCTTTTTTATTATTAGTTCCCATTACTATACTCTCCTCATAGGTTTAGCCATGCCCACTCGCTTCTTTGTTCTTTTATTTTTATTTCTGAGCATAGCAAAATCGGTTGCATCTATTCTATTGTTCTTATTTGCGTCTAATCTTTTCTGGGTTCCCATAAGAGGTTTTGCTTTCTTGGTCATAGCTTTCTTTGATTTACCCATACCCGTAGCTTTACCTGCCGCTAGGGTAGGCTTTTTCATTGAAGCGGTCTTTGTTTGGGTTAACGCTCCTGCTTGTGGTTTCTTTTTATCTTTGGTCTTTTTTATTGTTGGTTGTACAGCCATTACTTACCTCTTCTTACAGTTTGTTTAGCTCTTTTGAATTGTTCCTCAGTGGGAGCACCCTTTGCTCCTCTCTTTTTCATCTTACCTCCACGCTTTCTCTTAGCATGAATGTTAGCATATAATCCTTTTTTCATGATTTCTTCTTACCACCCTTGAGTAAATCAGCATCTGCCTTTCTAGCACCGCCTTTACCTGTAGCAAAACTACGAACTCTGCCCATTGCCCACTGTTGCGGACTAACACCCGCTCTGGAACCACTAGAATAGTACGCACCCATTCCTCTTTTATAGACTTTCCTTAGTTTATCTGAGGAAATCCCATACTTTTTAGAATAGAACGCTATTCCTTTAGGCTTTGTACTTTTTTTTGTAGCTTTTTGTGCCACTCTTACTCCTGGTCTTAGCTATTTTATTCATCTCAGCTACAGTTAGCTTACCCTCTCTGTATTTTTTAGCTGTAGATTTAATCTCACGCTCTGTAGCACTAGGGTTTTTTGACCCTACTACATATTTAACAGGTACTCCTGCTTTTGTCTTTGGTACTTTTTTGAATTTACGCATAGACTTGTTGTCTAAGTCCTCTTGTTTATAACATTGATGTGTGTGACCTGTGCCTAAACAAGTCTATACCTACTAATTATAGCGTCAAGGAGCAATCTGTCAAGAAAAAAAATAATTAACTTGACAATAATGCCCTCCGCATGTATAATATAAATACCTACCAAGGGGGGCCC
>JGI25128J35275_1000435_pt1 | contig 13060 bp, 20 predicted proteins | sample ETNvirenome_2_60_FD_35275 | JGI IMG/M metagenome (IMG submission 35275)
GCAGTAATAGAAGCCGCTAATTTAGGATTAGCCCAACTAAAGCCGGTATATCCGATAATTCCATAAAAAGACGCAGATAGCCTCTTTACTGCCATCTGATTATTATACCATTTTCTAAACTCATCTTCAGTTTCAGCATTCTTCATATTGCTCTTGTAAGAGTTTCTTAACTCCTTCAATTCTAATACTGCTCTTGGCAAAACGCCTAATTTATCAGTCTTGAAATAAACCATATCTTCTGCCACAGGCTCGCTGAAATCTCTTGGTGTTAAGATATTTACTGCAAACTCTGTTGGTTTGTCTGAAATGGTTTCCCAACTAATATTCCTTGCAATCATCATTGAAGGGTATAGGCCAGCAAAATCAAAAGCGGCTACATTAAGATGTAGTCCGTTTGTATCTTCGCTTAATGGGTCATAAATCATAGCCCCTTGATATGATTGCTTCTTCTCTTTTTTGTTTCCTGTTGGTGCTTTCCAATAGGCATTTCTCATAAAGTAAATACTACCCATATGTGAAGCATAGAAGCAAGCATCAAACGGTGCTTTCAGTAATCGTTGTAGAGCAATAATCGCTTCACTACAATAATTAGTTTCATCTATTTCAACAATCAATTCTACATCTTTTAGAGCATACCGCAAATAAGTTTCAGTATCTTCTAACCAACCTCTACGGTAAAACTCGTTAGGGTCGGGAAACTTTTCTGAAACTAACTTCTTCTTGTTAAGTAAAGATTCAGATACATAGTCCAAAGATAGAGAAGGTAATGTTCCTCTTTGCGAGTCATTCCATTGTCTTTCAAAAGCCATGTCTAATGAGAGGGTTATGCGACCCCCTATGGGCTGTTCTATTGGCGAGAATCCTTTTTCACCTCTATTGTATTTGTAGCCATCCTTAGTCTTTTTTAGACCATCTACACGGTTAATCGGTGACATTCTATTAGGGTTAATTCCTAAAGCACAACACCTTTCAAGCAATTTAGGTATATCAGCAAAGTTACCGAACCAAGCAATTAGCATATCGGGGTCTTTGTCTATCATTGTGTTAATGAAATCTTCAAGCATATGTTCTTCATTACGACAATAATATACATTACTTATCTCTAAAGAATTATCAAATATATCTATTGGACATTCCTTAGTAGGAAACCAAACCCATTGATGATATTCTTCATCATAATTATCATACATTACAATAGTAGTAATTTCATTATGATGTTCTCCGCCTTGTTGCCATTCCATATCCCAATACCATTTACGCATTTTATACTCCGGCATTTCGTGTATTTCATCTACTGCGTATCTGAATGTATATGGTACATCAGCCTCATAAGTCTTAGAAAACTTAGATTTTGCTTTTCTAATATCAAAGGAGTTTTCAACATAAACCTTCTTCAATCGTTCACCATCTATATTTACCCAATCACCCGTTTCATACTCAAACTCACGCTCAATGTATTTGTTAGGTGCATAGGTACGATGTTCAGTTTCATTGTTATTAATAAAAAAGTATGGCTTGAAAGAATATAAATCATACTTCTTTTCACCATTCTCTCTCCATGATTTGTATATGTGTTTGCCATCTAAACATCTACTGATTATCAACTCAATCTCCCCTTGTATAAGGTGCCTTAACTGCCATCTTAGAATGACCCACAATCAATAGTGGAAAATCATCCTTAACATAGAAATTAATCAAAGGCTGGTCTTTGAAAAACTTATGAAGTGGCCCACTATATTGTAATGTAGCAGGTTCTCCTAAGCCGTGAAGAGGCCTAATTGATTGACAAAAACTGTTAGCAGTGCCATTATTACTATCAATTTGTAATGCACATTGAAGTCCCTTTTCCTCATCCGGTGGGAAATAATCTAAAAGATAAACTCCACTCTTGACTAATTCACAACCACCAATTGCATCATCGAATACTTCTGATGTTAGTTGAAAAGCCCCTTCAAAGGGCTTAGAACCAAAATCGGGAATTGTTCGAGGAACAGTTTCAAACTCTATGTCTTTAATCATCTGCCTAATTCTTGTTATTGCATCAAAGTTAGGATGCTGAACCGCCGCAGGTATAGTAGCGGTTTTATGACCGCTACCAACATGCAAACAATCCTCATATGCTACTGATATTGAATCACCACTAAACTTCTTTAGGTAAGGTACGATAGTTTCTGCACTACCTGTAAATGAACCATTACGATGTCCTTCTACTTCAAGACTTAATTTAAGTCCACAAGTAGTATCTCCATTCCATAATGTTAAATCATTACCTTCTAATTCCATATATACATACGGGCTAAGTTTAGAATTGGAAAATCCTTTATCTCCCAAATACATACCTTTACCTTGTATGTCCTCTAATGCTTTTGTTAATATCTTTGGTTCTACATTAAAACTCATATTCATTTATATCTCTCCTTAATTGTTCTATTTCATTTTCTAATTCGGCTATTTTGTTTTTTAGCCCTGATATTTTATTTCGATTCAAATAGATTTCCTTTGCTCTACCTATATAGCCAAACAGATTATTACTTTCATCTATGGCTTGAATCAGACATTGTAATTTAACAATGTCCTTTTCTTCCCAATAGAAGTTTTTTGCTTTGTCCGAGTGTTGTCTTTCATCCGGTTGTTTTAATCTGATATAAGTTGTCCTACCTTTTTTAAGCGTAACAAAATCATCCTTGACTTCATTAAAACGGCGATATGCTTGTGCCTTTGAAAGTTCATTTTTGAACATAAAGCCAGACATCATTCTTGTTTTTTTATCCCAATAGTCACCATCTATCTTAAAAGCNGGAATTAAACATGCTGTAAAGGAGTAATCTACTTTCATATACTACCCTCTCTTAATTCTTTAATACCATTCCAAGTAATGTTAGGTGGCGTACCTTGTCTAACAGTCCAAATTGTGCCGACTAAATTACCATTAGTGCGACTACCGACTAATTCAGCCAAATAGTGCATCTCACCTTTTACCTTCTTTCTTGAACAGTGTATCTCTTGTTCCAATTTACCGCCCCAATCCTTCCAATTGGCAATCATACCAACAGGAGAACCGTCTTGATACTTTTCTGTTTCGTGAGTAATATAAATTACATCACAATCAAGAAGGTATATCGAATCCAATAGGTGATAGAAAGTCTTGTTCCTTGCACCATATTGATACGGCATAACCTTTGTAACTAAAGTCGGGTTAGGATTAATTTTTAGAATACAGGAGTCAAGCCAAGTATCAACGCCATCCAGCACAAATACAGGCTTTTCTCCTTCTTCAATCTTAGACCTAACATACTTGATAAACATATGCGAATTATCTTCGCTCTTTGTTATATCAATTACATTGTCTTTATTCATTTCAATAGGACAATACACTTGTATTCGCTCAGTTGATTCGTGATGTTCACGCCATGTTGATTCAACACCCTTATCCCAATCTAAAACATAAATTGGTCTATCGGGAAAATCCAAAGCGATACCTGTCTTTCCTGTTTTTGGGTGACCCCAAACACCTAACACCAATCTTGAATTAACTTGCTTACGCTTTTCAGCCATCATCTGCTGAAACTTATTGTTAAAATCTTCTTGTGCTTTACCAAAACTCATACTATTTGCTTGTCCTTGCTTACTCGTCAAACTCATTTTCTTCACCTAATTCTTCTATATCTATTTCTATTTTATTTCCATGAACCCTTGTCCATTCTTCTACTATCATTTTTAATTCTTCAAGTGAACACACATATCTTGCTTCTTTAGAACCAATGTGCATCTTCAACCAATATGTTCCATATTCAGTTGCNTTTTCTTTCCAAGTNAGNAAGTCTACATTGATTAAATCAACAATGTAACTTCCNCCCTTGAGAAGAAATCTATTTTCTATAATTCCATTCATCTTTATNCCTCTAAATATAATTAGGGCTTTGCACCCATTTGAGCATCTATTTCTCCACAAGTTTATGCTTACACTTGTATGCCTTCATTTGGAGTTAAACTTCAAAACCAATCGAAATCTTCTTCAATTGGTTGAGATACTTCAACCGGTGAACCACGCTTTTCAGTAACATAAAGTCCTGAAACATTGATGGTTACAGGTTCCGGCCCTTCATCAGTAATTCTTTGTGATGTTCTACCAATCACAATAACTGATGAACCGATACCAAAGTCCAATTCAACATTAGATGGAACCCAACAAGTAGTCATGTTCGTATCATTGTCATAATCAAACTCTGCATTCAAATCAGTAATGTTCAGAATACGGTTGCCGTTCTTAGTTGGCATCATATTCATATTACAAACTGTTCCGTCTGTGATAACAAACCTTTCTGAATTAGGAAGTGTTTGCCTCATAATATGTGCCCTGTCAATTTCAACAAGCGGCACTAAATGGTTGCCGAAGTTATTAGCAAGACATTCTTCAAAGTCATAATTATCCATGTTTCTATAATCAGAATTATCTGGATTTAATTCAGCATTTCTAATTAAGGTAGACTTAGTTACATCAGTCATACCATAGATATTATTGCCATCCTCGCTCGGAATACCTCTAAAGTGAACAAAGTCATAAGTATCGGGAGTAAAGTCTACTCCGCCTTGATTCTTATATGAGAAGTTATACTTCTTCATTTCTCCACCTTCGACACTACCAAAGAATACACCGCTTCTTCTGAATTGTTGCAAAGGAAGTGGCTTACCAAAGTTACGGTTTTCACCGCCATTTTGGTATCTTTCTGTGCTATCCAAAGGAATAACCCATACTCCATCATCCATTTCTTCAGCAGTAACAGGTCTTTCTGTTACTTGCTTTTGTTGCATTTCACCCTTGTAGTAACGGGTAATTTGCCAACCGGTAGCATTCTCTTCAGCATTAGCAATAATTCCTTCTTGCAAAGCATTATCAGCATCTCTGTAATACTCTTCTTTGGCCTTATTTCTATTCCAAGACATCATATCCCTCGGTTCTTCTAAAGATACAAAGAACCCGAATACCGGCTTTACAAGTGAATTACTTCCACTTGAACCGCCTGCATTTGGCTTGTTGGTTCTTCTGACTTGTGCAACATAGTTACGCCAAAGCCCTTTAGCCAACGGGTCATTTGTTTCTATACCATTTTCAGCACAAATATCATTAAACTTAGCAGTTGCATCTTCAACGCTCATATTGATATACTGTGCAGATTTCTCTATTTCATTTTTCATTTCTTCGTTCATATTTTTCCCTCTTTATTTTTTTCTTAAATTAATTGACCTACCATCCAAGATAGTAATACCTTTGGTGTCATGGTAGTGGAACGCCATTCGCTTTCTCCTATTGTTCTTAGTAGTTTGAATTTTAACAGATTATCTAATCCTTCTGAATTAATTACTGCATTGTGAAGTCCTAAACAAATCTCCTTTACATTACGACCTTCATAAATTAAATTATGAAGTTGGTTAAGAGATTCATTTGGTTTTTTATCTAGTATTAGCATTAGTATTTTATTATATTCTTGTAGTGACGATTCTATTTGTTTTGATAGTGAATACCCCGATGATTTAGCGGCCTGTATTTCCGTAATCGCTCTACGCATATCACCGTCTAATGAATATATAAGCCGAGTCAAGTCCTCATCACTGAAAACTTCAACCTTTTCATTTTGAAGTATTTCCTTGATTACATCTAAGATAACTTCATTTGAAAGTGGCTTGAAATGATAGTTAGCACAACGACTTTGCAGTGGATGAATAATCTTACTTTTGTCATTACAAGTAATGATAAATCGTATGTTGCTTGAGTATCTTTCCATAATTCTTTTTAGTGCGTTTTGTGCATCCTTCGTCATACCATCCATTTCATCTAACAGACATATTCTAAACGGTACATTTCCTATTGTACCGCTTTGCGCTACGGTTTTGATTGTAGTCCTTATCACTTCTAATCGTCTATCATCAGAAGCATTTACTTCTACAAAATTGTCCTTAGCACCTTCACCAAGAATACTTCTTGCTAACGCTAAACCTGCGCCTGTCTTACCTGTACCTGCATTACCATAAAGCAATACATTAGGCATATTTCTTTCTTCTACCCAAACTTCCGCATCCATTACAAAGGCTTCTTGCCCCTTAATATCCCGCAGTGTTTTAGGTCTATATTTTTCAGTCCATAACATTTCCATTTCTCCTTATTCTTCTATTTTCATTTGCACGATTCTTTCTATCTTCGGTATTCCATGCAGTAATTATATCAAAAAATTGTTGATATAATTCAGCATCTATTAGATTTTGCATTATGATAAATCTTGATTCAGATATATCATTCTCCCAGAACTTCATCATCATGAAGTTTTTTGTTCTTGTTGTAGACATGCAAATATCTTTCGTTTTTGCCAATTCAATATCAAACAACTCTATTAACATTCTTTGTGTATCAATCATAATAATCACTCAACATATTTATTTTTACTTTAATTGGTTCTGTTTTCTTTCTACGCTTCTTTTCACCTAACATCAGAATCCTACAATCAGAATTATTGTATTTGGTTTTAGCGTATTTTACAAACTCATCATCTTGCTTTAACTGAAGGAAGATTCTTTTGTCTGCGTTTCTAATACCTATTCTTCTAAGAAGGCTCGGTATTTTAGAATAGGAACCACGCTTCGGCATATTTACTCTACCACGAACATTACCGCTATGACAATACGCAAGTAATTCATAGAAGTAATCTTGACTCCATCTCCGCTTAACAACACCGTCAATAAATAGAATCTTATTTGGGTGAATGTTTTCAGCAATCCATGAGAGTATTTGTGTATCTGATGGTTTGTTATGCTTCAATAATTCAGAAACTAATTCTCTATCAGTTTCCTTTAGGAACATACTAACTAATGAATAGGTATCTTTGTCTAAGGAAAATGGTTCAGCACTATGCGGTGCTATTTCCCTAATAGACTCAAAGAGATAGTTATGAGAACCGGCTCTTTTAATCTGACACATATTCTTAATTTGCTTAGGAACATCTTTCTCATTCAAAGAAGTAAGAATGATGTCACCCTTATATCTTCTGATAACATTCAAAATAGAATCTGTCTTTGCTTTATAATGAACATCTTCTATTATGATACCATCCTCTTTGGGATGAGAACCTAAGTCCTGTATGTTCATTTCATCAGCATACACTACCAAAGCATTAGGTAATGTTTCTTTTGCTTTTGTTGTTTTTCCGGTTCCTGTTTTTCCTGTTATTAGTATTGGTCTTTTTTTATTCAAATTAGTCATTCCCATTATATCAATCCCTTGATTGCAAAAAGATTCTCTAACCCCTCCAAAGTTAGATGCTCTCCATTTGAAACTATATCTATGGCTTCTCTAAACTCCGGCCATAGATTGTTTCTATCCCAAACGCCTATATCAATTAGGCCATTTAGTTTGTAAATATTTTTAATTCCGCCAATTCTAAGAATCGGTTTTGGTCTTGCCTTTGATTCTTCTAAGGCAAGTGAAGAAGTTATTTCATGCTGAAGTAGACTTCTTTTAATCGCTTTGAGGAACTTTTCTCTTCCTCGGATAATAACCTTCAATCTAACTCTATATCCTATGTTAGAATTATCATCTCTAATGATTTGTATTTCCGGCCTTGCTGAAGCAAGAAGAATACCTATGAGCATATCTTTGCTATACATATTCATCCCTCACTACTCCGCCAACAAACTTGTGTTTTAGTTTCAAATAGTCTAAACCTTCTGAAACAGTATCAACAATCAAATCATGTAGGTTTGTATTATCTCCACGAAATACAAGATTAACTTGTATTCCTCTAAATATACCTAAAGCATTCGCTAACTCTTCAGTAACTTTCTCTTCGATAAATAACATATTTGCATCCTCGCCTCTATGTAACAATCTTAGAGATAGACCCTGTTGAATCATAACTAAATCAGTATCTTCAAGAGGGCCATAAACAATGAAAGAATACGATGTCACTTCTCCATAATCTCTAATCCATTCTTGAACATGAGAGTCTTGAAGCAACACAATCACCTTTCCTTAACATAGTCCTCTTGCATCGGCCACAAACCGTTAGGGTCTTGTTGTTGTCCTAACTGCCACCAATACAAATGTTGCGCTGAAATCTTCTTGTGATTGCGTTCTTTTGCATTCTCTTCAGCCCATGCGACCATATCAGAAACAGAGGATTCTATCCATTCATGTAGCAGTGCCGAGAAGGTTCTACTTACCGGCATATCGGTTGTTGCTCTTACCAATTTATTCAGATGTATTCTTGAATAATTTTGTTTTATCTTTGGTTGTTCGGGAACATGAAAAACTCCTTCATCATCAAAGTAAGGCACTAACGCTAACTTGACTTTTTTAGGTCTACCTTGTTCATGTAATACATTTTTCAAATAAGCATATCCATCCTTAATATCAACACAAGTATATGTTTGATAATCCATTACTGTTAATGCACCCTTTTTAATCAAGATTCATCACCTGTAATATCCCAATCATTCAATAGACATTGTTTCAACAATTGAAGAATAACATCTTTTTTAGCACCATTCTCTACTTGAAGAATAGCCATATTGATAACTAATTGATGTCGAGTAACTTTTTCGTATTGCTCTGTTATATCATCTAACTTCTTGAAATGATTCTTTACATTTTCATCAACAACCAAGTTTAACTCTTTGGCGATTTTCTTCATTATTTCAAGTCGGCGCATTTCAGCATACTTTGGCATAGTCCTTGCCTCTATGTTGTAGAGTTGATTATACAACGCTCTCATCTTAGAGATACTAATTCTACCTCTTTTTTTATACTCGCCTATCAATTTCGCAGTTTGCTTTTTATTCAAGTCTTTAATCTTGAAAACATTGCCTTTTGAATCTTCAATATATCCTAATTCTGGTTTTCCGTGTTCTTCCATTATATCATCTCCATTACATCTTCTAATGTATTTATGTCTGCTACAAACTTATCATCACGAATGCGAACAAGTCTTGGGAATCTTAATCCCCAATTGCCTTGTGCATCTTGTGTAATTAAATCAGCAGTTACTTCTAAAACTACTCTTGGTAGGAAATAGAATACTCCATCTTTGTGACTATCAACTTGCCTTCTCAATTCATTAGTTAATCTAACTAATTGTGAATCACTAAAGCCACTGCCGATAGAACCTAAATTAACATAGCCTCTATCTTCAGTCCTTACTCCTATTCCATAAGAACCGAATACATTTGCTCTTTTACCTTCCCCATATTTAGCATTTAGAATAACTACATCTAAGTTTATTCTTGGCGGCTTATACTTAGCCCAACCAAGACTTCTTTTACCTGCTTCATAAGGCAAAGAAGCATCCTTAACTATAATACCCTCAAAGCCATCATTGATTGCTCTATTGTAGAATGCTAAGGTATCTCCGCCTTCAGCCATTCTATGTGCTTGGTCGGGTAAATCTTTCATTTTTACTAACCTTTCAGAATAAGGTAGATTCATTATTGTTTCAAGTTCGTATTTTAGACAATCAAATATAACCCACTTGACTTTTACTTTCTCTCTAGCCTCTTCGTGGTTTTTAGAATGAACTCTAGTTCCCATCAGTTTATGTTCAGCAGGGGAACCATCCTCTTTGATTGGGTATATTTCTCCGTCAAGAATACATCTAAGAATAGGATATTTCTGCACTTGCTCAACCACATCTTGAAACTGTGGAGTTACTATTTTTCCTTTACGATTAAAGATGATTACATTAACACCTTCTTTGTGAATTTGATACCTATTACCATCATACTTGTAATCTACAATTTTATTCTTGGGCCATTCTTTCATAGGTAATTCTTTAGCAAGCATTGGTTTTACAAATCTACCGTGACTAAGATTAGTTGGAGGCGTTTCCTTCATTTCATAATAAGTACAAGTATCAAAAATAGAATTAAAATTAGTATGTGTTTTTACTTCAGACAATTTCTTGTCATAGTATTTAGCAATCATCTTTTTGACGAGGCCTTCGTTAATACCGTTTCTTGAAATCTTTAACCAATAACGAATAAACCACTTTCTTTCCAAAGAAGACATTACGTTTAATTTCTCTTTTAATAAATCGAAGGAATTAGAATTAATCCCTCCGCAATCTAGAGAAAGAAGATTATGAAAGTTGTTCAGAGATACCGGCTCATCGTTTAATTTAGAAATATCGAACTGGTAAACTGCTTCTCCTAAATCAGAATATACCTTATAGATTGAATCTAGTTCTTCCTCCCAAACTTCTAGAATGGAAGAAACCCATTTGATTGCCTTTTTTATTCCTATATTATTAGATGGATATTCCATCGCTAATATAGAAAACAATAGAGGCCTATCAAAATGTTCAGCCTCTTTGGAAACTAAACTTACCTTTCTTTTCGGATTCAACTCTTCCGTCGCTTCCATCAATCTCGCAAATCTCATAAATCTCAACCTCGTTACATTTTACAATTAGTTCTTTTAGGAGTTGTCTTTCCTCTCTGTTAAAATACCACGCTTTGATAGAAGGCATTTTTACATCTCCTATCCCACTGTTTGCAATATCCATTAGTTTCTTAGCAATTATAATGTAATCACTCTTCTTCATCTTCCACGCCCTCTTTCGGTTCTGAAGCAACAAGAATACCATTATTGATTTCCAAATTAATTCTAGGAATGTTCCTAATCATATTATTTAGAATTTCAATAATATCCACTCTCTCAATCGCCTGTGCGCCATCTGCCAAATAAGCAAGATACCCAATAGTTATTGGTTGGGCGACATGATGTAATTGTGTAGCACTGCTTCTCAATTCCCAATAGAATACGAAGGATGCTCTTACAGTTTCATTCAAATCTTTGGCATTAATCCAAGCCTCTTTGAATAATTCTTTCATCTCTCCTTTCAATCTCTTTTCTAATTTCTTAGCCCACTTAGTAAACTCGTCTTCCTTTCTAAATATATTAATCCATTTCCACATCTATATCAGCCTCATGTAAAATTCTTGTTAGTACCATATGTACTCTTTTCGCTTCTTCTAAATTCATCCTTATGCCTTTCTTAGTTGGCTTATCATTTTGATACCATCTAAAATCAACTACTTGTTTCTTCCAATATTCTCCCGAATAAATTTGTATTTCATTCGAGGAGTCTCTTACTATTCTTCCTTGTAATATTAAGTCGCTCAATCCATCCACCCCTGTTTAAATTTCTCTAAGTCACTCCTCGATGTAAAATATCTTGGAGTATCTAATTGGTCTAATCTATTAACTACCCAACAAGCACCACCCAAACTAGAAATCTGAACCACTTCATATTGAGCATTGTCAGTTTCATGTAATTCCTTTGTTTGTATTTCGGGAGTTAATCCATACATTCTTGTAAGTTCGCTAGCAACATCGTGTATGTTTTCTACAACATACTTGATAATGTGCGCCCTCTGAATTGGTATCTTCGGTGCAACTTTTATTTTTAATAAGCCGGACATTTTACAGACACGGCATTTATTTCCTTCGCAAATAGGGCACTTTACTTCTGCCGCATGTGGGGCAGGGAGAGTTACTGTTACTGCTCTCTTATTCATTCTTAATCACTCCACAAATATTTACCTTCATCTTTCATTTGTGCAACACAAGTTTCCTTTGCCGAATCATTATGGAGAGTAACTTTCATCACTCTTACATCAACTCCATCCCCTCTCTCTAAACCTGTTCTAATGAGGTCATTGTAGAAGTCCATTGCTTCTTCTTCTGTATGGAAATGTGTTTGACTTGTCATTCTATCACGTTTCAAGTGAAATGTTTCTACCGAATAAAATTTCATTCTTCCTCCCCCTCAGAACATTTCGCACATATTGAAGATATTAATCTTATACCGTATGCTATTTGATAATTAGTAGGGATAATATTGCTAGTGCAAAGTGGGCAGTAAACTACGCTCATTTCTCTCTCCTCTGAACAGCCATAGAACCGTCTTCGTTTTTAGTTAGAATGGTCATAGAACCATCTTCATAAACAATAGTCATCCTCGCAATTTTTTTGTCATCGAACATATTTATTCCTCCAACAATACTGCTACATCTGTAGTCAAGAATAAAATTGCAATGGACATTGCAACAGTAAAACTACTGATAGTAACTTTAGCAGGGTCAATAACTCCGGACTCCAATAAATCCTCCATCCTTCTAGATAGAGCATTGAAGCCATAGGTATTATCTACTGCTAGAGAAATGTGTTTCCCATTATGTTCTATTGGAAGACCCGATAAATATCTAATAGGATGGAAAAGAGCATCAGCAACAATCTCTTCTAGTCTAGGATTAATAGAACCACTTAGATTAGTTACTGCGTTAGCAAGACCTAGCCCACCACCAACAATAATACCGCTAGATAAAGCAGCCTTTGTTGCGTTGATTGCATCATCTAACCTTTCTTTAGTTTCTCTCATTTCTATACTAGAACCTGCACCCACTGTAATTACTGCTACTCCTCCTTGAAGCCTACTCATTCTTTTCTGTAGTCGTAGTTTGTCATAATTAGAATCCGCTTCTTCGTATCTTAATTTCAAAGAAGAAACTCTATCTTCGACATTTTCTTTCCCACCAATCAATACTGTATTGGCGGAAGTAATAGTAGCCCTTTCACAAGAACCGAAATCTTCGAAAGATACACTAGTAATATCATCATTGTTTTCATCACTGAATACTTTACCACCCATCAATGCGGAAATATCTCCTAACTCATCTAATTGTGCATCTCCAAAATTAGGAGCCTTTACAATACAAGCCTGTATTCTTCCGTCTACAATATTCATTACTGTATTGTTAAGCGCAGAACCTTGTATTGCTTTTGCAAAGATTAGAATTGGTCTTCCCTTAGAAGAAGCAATTTCTAATGCGGGAAGAATATCTGCGAAATTAATCAAATGCTTGTTAGTTGCTAGAATTAGAGGATTCGTTAATTCACAAATGCCGGACGGGTCATTTGCCATGAGATGACTAAAGTAGCCTTCATCTATTTCTAATCCATCTGTAACTTCGAAAGTTGTTTCTAACTGATTTCCTTCATTTACTGTAATGATTC
>JGI25128J35275_1000443_pt1 | contig 12909 bp, 11 predicted proteins | sample ETNvirenome_2_60_FD_35275 | JGI IMG/M metagenome (IMG submission 35275)
TTGAACCTCTTATTAAATTAAAAAATTTAGCATATGTGTAAGTAGCATTAGTTTGTAATTGTACTTGAATAAGAATTTTGCTTGAAGTAGATGATGGGGTAATAGCTACAGACACACCTGTAATGTCAACAAAAGATGTGCTTGTGGTTGCAAACGTATCCGTTTTAACAGTTTGCACAACTTGCAATACTGAACCTGCTGGTAAACCTGCATCTCCTATTCTTGATATTGCCATAATTTATCCTCTAATTTACTTGAATGACTATAAAATTGCCATCACCTGCTCTTACTTGACCTGCACCAACATTACCCAAACACTCTACATATATTTTATTTCCTGCAGAAAAAGTTTGAAGGCATTGCGTATAACAGTTAAACTCAGTTGCTAAACTACTGTCTGGAACAAGCGTTCCTACATCTGTTCCCTGTATTTCAGAACCACCATCACTAGCAATATCACCTGTAGTATTTAACATTAATCTTAATCGTGCTTGTGTTAATCTGTTAGTGGTTGTGCAAGTGACTGATTGATTTACTGCTATAAAGTATGTTCCATCTACAGGTACTGTAAATACACCACCATTGTTTGTATCAGTAGATGCTTCACCAGTAAAAGCACTAGCACTATCTACTACATCCGTAGCAAAAGGAACAGCTTCATATTGGGCAGCCGCAAAACCACCATTTGCTACGTTACTAGAAGAACAAATAGCCATTCTAGTATGTCTATCAGCTAAATCTCTTGCTCTGCTCATTTATTTCTCCTCCAATGCTGTCACTCTAGCTTCTAACTCTTGTATTGTTTTAACTAACAATGGTACAAGTTTACTTTGGTCTATTTGTTGATAAACATCTTCTGTTTTTGTTTTTGTCCAAGTTTGACCTTCATCTTTTTTAGCTTGTGCTTCTATAACGTCTTTATCTATTATATTATTATCTTTATCTTTAATAGTACCTACATCTCGTGTTCCATCTTTTGTTCCTGTAACAGCTTCAGGAACTATATTAGATACTTCATGTGCTAAAAAACCATTAATAAGTGTATTTGTTTCATCATCAATCCAATTAAATCTAGCAGGTTTTAATTGTTTAAGTTTTGAAGTTGCATTCCAATCATAAGACACGTTTTCTTTTAATCTGTAATCTGAACTTGTATTAAAAGCAGTAGATGAACCCCCTGTTGTTATTGAACCTGCTACTGTACCTCCTGAATTTTTAAAATTTAACATTGTTGCTGTTGTAGCATCAGGTATCATATCAATACCAACCATACCTGTAGAATGAGTAAAACCTATATTTAATCTACCTGCTGTGCTTGTACTACTCATATTAACACGATTTGATGCACCCAAAAACATTGACGTGCTTGTTCCAAGTGTTGCATTGTTACTAAATGAAAAGTAACCACTATTACTTGCATCTGTTCCAAGTGTCCAATCAACACCATTACCATTAAAGTATAAAACAGTATCTGTGCTTGATTCTGTTGACCTGTCTAACTCTATGTTTCCTTTTATTAAAACTTTTTTATCATTTTTAATTTCTAAATAACCACCATCATTAGTTCCTGAATCACTTGTGCGTAAAAGCAAAGTAGTGCCATTTGCATCTGCGGCAAAATCTTCATTAGCAATAGCAGTAATTGATGCGGCAACTAAAACAGCATCAGTGCCTGTTCCTTCATTAGGTGCTTGAAAGTTAATTGTTCCAAGTTGGTTTGCTTGTGCAATATCTGTATCACCTGTTGATAAATTTAGAATAGGTCCTAATCCACCTGCACCATCTGTTGCTGTGCTTTTAAGTGTTAGTCCTTGATCTGCAACATGAGTAAGTGTTACATCTGCATCTGCTCCAAAAGATAACACTGCACCATCAGAACTAAATGTTAAATCGTCACCTATAGTTGCATCACCACTCATGGTAACATTCCCAACAAACGTACCACCACTTGTAGCACTAACTGTATCGGCAGCACTGAATATATCATAAACTAACACAGTCACCTCATCATTTGCAGATAACGCTGATAGACCTGCTATCGTGTTAGCAGTACTTGTGTTATAGTCTGTTGTAGGTTTTAGTAGTACACCATTGAGATACACATCAACGTATGCACCATCTGTAAATGTTAGTGTTGCTCCATTAGCATCTGCTCCACTTACGGATGTAGCACCACTTGATGCAACATATACAAATCTATTTCGTACTCCAAAACTTGGGGATTTTCCTATGTATGGCATTACTTACTCTCCAACGCTTCTATTCTTTTTATTAATCCTGCAATTATATCGTCTTTGACTGTAGAACCATCATCACCATCTTGATTGCCAGTATAAACTAATTTAGTTCCAGTAAGTTTTTCTACCTCACGAACAACTTTCATCATATCTACATTTACATATGTAAAGTCTTTTGCTTCGGTAGTATCTACTACTGGAACATCTTTTCCATCTTCATCTTTTTCAGTCTTTATATTACTGTCTGATTTTTTTGAAAGATATGCCCAAGCACCTTCTTCACTTGCACCATTTGGGATATATTCAAATCTATGAGGAGATAACAAAGTATTGTTTCCAGCACTATCTCTAGCATATATCTCACCACTTACACCTTGTATGTATGAGTTAGTTCCAGAACCCCAAATGGCAGTATTAGTTCCACCATCTGTGTCTTTCATTGTAAATGTTGCTGTGCCATTTTCTGCTAATTGCAATTTAGTTTGAGCATTTGTTCCAAACCTCATATAATTATCATTGTGTTTATATTGTAAAAAAGCTAAATCATTATCACCATCATCACCCCAAACAATACCAGCAAAGTTTGTATTTCCAGATAATATATTAATACCAGCTTCTGCACTTCCTTCAATAATTACAGTTGATGCTGAATGTGGTGTTCCTTGTCCACTAGCACCACTTTTTATATGAACTTTACTTGTACTTGCTGGACTTGTAGTTCCTATGCCTATTCTTTCTGAACTATCTATAGTCATAGCTACAGCATCAGCATTGTCATCAATACCCAATGAAGTAAATGCTCCTGTAAACGTACCAGTAGTTCCTGAAACACCTGCACTAAACGTACCACTTGTAGCAGTCAAAGCCTGTCCTGCAGGATGTGTTGCTGTGCTTACTGGTGTGTTGTGGTGCATTACATAAATATTATTCGTGCCACTTGGGGGTGCGGCAGTAAATGTCAATGTTGTACCACTGACTGAATATGCTGTTGTTGGAATTTGTCTTACATTTTCTACAAAAACTGCAACACCATTTGTCGTTGCCACTTTAGATAATGTAAAAGCAGTTGTACTAGCATTGCCACTAAATGTATCTTTAGTGACTGATGCAAAATTTGCTGCAGGTTGATTGCCAACATAAGGCATATTAGGTTATCTCCATAATACTTAATGTACCACTTAATTTATCTGCTACAGAACAATCAACTGTTATTTGGTCTGTTGTTTCTAACACTACTTTATTACCTGCCATCAACTCCAACGCTGAACCAACAGGAATAGGTGCATCTTTTATGATTATACTTGTTCCGTTGGCTGTGTTATTTGTTACTGCTCTATTAGCTGTATCACTAACTAGTCTTACAGTTGCTGTAACTTGCGATGTGTGTATATTAGATAGAACTAAACCAAGAACGATTGCAGTTACTCCACTACCTGCAGTATACACAACGTAGGGTGTACCTGAAGATGCAGGTTCTGCCGCAAAGTTTACTACTTTAAATGTATTTGCCATATCTTATCCTAACGCTATTGCTAATGCTGTTGCTTCGTTAGAAGCTGCTGTTGCTGTTGTTTTTGCATCTAACTGTGTTTGTATTGCTGATGTCACTCCATCTAAATGATCTATTTCTGCTGATGTAACATTGCTTACAACAAGATCGCCACTACCATCTGATACTAATGCTCTTGATGCTGTTAAACTTGCCATCTTGCTAAATGCTATTGCCGCACCTGATGCTACACTTGCATTAACCACAGCGTTACTTGCTAACTGATCTGCACCTACAGCGTCATCTGCTATCTTTGCCTGTGTTACTTGGTCATCTGCAATATGGGCTGTATCTATAGAGCCATCTGTATAGTGTTCAGAATTAATAGCATCATCAGCTATCTTTGCTCCAGTTATTGCGTCAGCTGCAATATGTGCTGTATCAATAGAACCATCTGTATAGTGCTCTGAGTCAATAGCATCATCAGCTATCTTTGCACCTGTTACAGCATCTGCATTAATCATTGATGTTTCCACAGCATTTGACTGTATTGTTGCACTGCCTGTTACGTTGCCTGATCCATCAAAACTAGCAGATGTCCAAACAACATCTCCTGTCATTGCAATAGTTCTGCCTGTGGCTAATGCTGTAGCCGTTGCGGCATTACCTGTAGTAGAACCTGAACTTCCACTGACGTTGCCTGTTACATTACCTGTTACATTACCTTCTATGTTAGCAACCAACGTGCCTGTTGTCATATTAAGGTTGCCTGTGCTACTTGCGTTATCTGTGGTTGTTCCTAAAGCAAACTTGTCTTCAGATTCATCCCATATAAACAGAGCATCATTACCTGTAGAACCTCTTTCTATAATGATACCACTATCATTAGAGTTAGAAGATGCACCATTGTTTAACCCTAGCAAGCTGTCTTTAACAAGTGTGTTAGTTGTGTCTATGGTTGTTGTAGTACCATTAACTGTAAGATTACCTGCTATAGTTACATTATTAGGTAGTCCAATTGTTATTGTTCCTGAACTCTCTCCAACCTCAACTTCATTACTTGTTCCTTCAAATGTAATTGTTCCACCTAACGCTACAGCAGTTGAACTAGAATCATCTGCTACAGTTATACTAGAGTTAGCTAGTTTAGAATTTGCTATACTACCTGCTAATTTATCATTAGCAATACTACCTGCCAACATTGTATTTGAAACTGACCCAGTATCTCCTGTACCAACCAATGTACCTGTTGTTGTTGGAAAACTAAGTAAGGCTTCAGTATGATTAATTTTATTAGAACCAAGAACGATTGCATGATTACCCATGTATCCATGACTTGAACACTGATAGTATAATATGTTTGGTGTATCTTCATTTACTGCTATTTGTAAATATGTACTAGTTGTTGTAACACCTGTTGTATATGCTGTAGTTTTATCTGCATCTAAATAAAGTCTAAATGGATGACTTGACATATCACTAGAGCTAAGAGTAAATCTGTAATAATATTCTGAATTAGATGTTACATTATCAACACCATGTAGTGTTAAAGCAGGAGACTCAACACCATTTATAAAGTAAGCACTACTGCTTCCATCTCCATAGTATGGGTGTGCCGCTGTTTTAGTTCCTACTGTAACTGTAAATTCTACAGGTGCTGAAGAACTACCATAAATACCTGCATGTGTATCAGCAGAACTAACTCCTACATTAATAACATCTTGTCCACCCATGTTTAAATCACTAGTTAATGTTCCAACACTAGTTAAACTAGATGCTGTTACTCCTGAGTTAAGTGTACTACCTGTTAATGTTCCTGCCGCAGCAGTTACAGTTATATCACCTGTTCCATCAAAGTTTGTTCCATTGATTGCTCTAGCAGTTTGTAAAGCAGTAGCTGTTGCAGCATTGCCTGTTGTTGAGCCTGAACTACCACTTGTATTACCTGTAACATTACCTGTAATATTACCTACAAATGTTCCATTTATATTATCACTTGCATCTTTAAACACAGCCTTACTAGATGGATACGTTATAAATACTTCTTTTGTTCCTGATGCCCAAGTATGAATATTGTCGTTGCCTGAGTTAGAACTTGCAAGTATAGTTGATCTTGTTAATGTGTTTCCAGAAGTGTTATATGTACCTATACCAATTTCAAAGTTTGTACCATCAGTACATACATAGTAAGTTGTATCAGAATCACCTAAATGTGAACCAAAGGTTTCAAAACCTGTTACTGCACCACCTAAAGCATATGCATCAGTTCCTGTAGTAGTAGTAGTTTCTTTTACTCTGTCATGTACTTCTAGAGCCATACTTATGCTAACCTTATAATTGCATCACTTGCATTTGCTGTTGGCATAGCCACTGTAAATGTACCTGCCGTAGATGCTACTGTTCCACCAAAACTAATTACTGCTATTGCTCTGTTACCTGCACTTGAATTATATATCATTGCACCTGATGCAGATATAGTAGAGCTAGTAAATTCAACATCTGCAAAATCTACAAGGGCAGTTGTGCCACTTGTTGTTATAGCAACACTACCCAAAGTTGCACCCCCACTAGAGTACCCTGTACCTGATGCTTCATCTGAATTGCCTGTTATGTCTGAATAGTTTGTGGATGTAGCGTTATATGTTCCTGATTCGCTTGATTTAATTAACGCTAGTTTAAGAGTGTGTCCATCAAGATCGTGTAAGCCTTGAAGTAACTCCTGTTTGAAAGATGTTGTCATTGCAGTTGTGACTGTCATATTTACCTCATTGGGTCAGGATATTCCTCAATAAAAGCTGAAACTTCTAAATCGTCTACAGCACTTGCCTGTGCCTTTATTATATCTCCTGACTCCAATATAATGTCTGCACTATCTAATCTTAAAAAATCATCATTAGCAACTGTCTTAGTCTTAATAAGATTAAAAGTAGTAGATGCTGATGTGTCAGTAATTGCTATTGTTATATCTGTGCTATTTGTTGTATCAACATTACAAATAAATATCTCTTTAATTACTGCTGTTTTGTTTGTAGGACATGTATAAAGTGTAGTAAGATCAGTTGAACTTAAATCTACAAAAGCGTTTAGTCTTCTTTTTACTTCAAATGTCATACTAAATTCCTAGTTATAAGAGGGCAAGTTTCCCTGCCCTCTATTGTGTATGAGTTACGCTAATGTATCTCTGTCTACTTCGTCAGCAGTCATTGTGCCAACGTCATCAATATCCAACAATGTAGCAAACATTCTGATTTTACCACCAGTTGTTGTGCCTGTCATTGCTTGAATTTCAATGTCAAGTGTATCGGATGTTCCACCCACAATCACAGGATTGTATGCCGCAGGAGTAGGAGCATAAGCACCTACAGAAGCTGCATCAAAGTCAAAACCATCAACAAAGTTGTCAAGATCTCCACCTGTGATACCTAAGTCTAATTCTACATCAGTTGAAGTACCTGCATGTGCTTCAGTAACTTCAAAACCTGCGTGTAAAATAAGTGTGTTAGCAGGAACAGTTAATCCCGGAATAACATCACCAGCTGCAAGTGCAGTACCTTTATCTGTAACAGCAGTAGCAAAGTTAAGCTCATGCTGAACAAAGTAAGGTTGTCTACCTCTTGCACCCATACCTCTAGCAACGGAAGTTGTATTGTCGCCTAATGCCATAATCTAATCTCCCTTACGCTAAGCAATATGCAGCAGTTACGATAGCTTCAGGGCGAAGTATCTTTCTGCCATACAAATGCATACCACGAACAATATCAGCGAAACTATCAGGATCTCTGTAAGTCTCTGTCTTATTAATTTGTTCAGCAGTAGCTATAGCCGATGAATGACCTGCTACAATAATTCCAAAGTTTGAAGCATTCTGACCACCTGTTGTCGCAGGACCTGTGCCTACAGACGGAAGGTTGTTAGATGAGTAAACTTTAAAACCATGTAAGTTATTTATCACCATACCATTTTGAAGACCACCTGTGTTTCCACCAAAATCTGCGTTAAACAGTCTTGAGTCTTCGTCTTTTAGTATTTCAATAAATACAGGGTCAAGAACTAGCCATCTGTTAGCTGAGTCAACATTTTGTTGATCCATCAATCGTGACATACGTGCAATAACTTGTAATGGAAATGCATTACCTGTTGTTCCACTCTTAGCTGCTGTTGCTCCACCTGCTCTTGGCTCAAGACCAATAGCTTGATTTGCAGTACCAGCAGTACCATCAGCTTGTGTGAAGTCAGAGGAATCAAGTGACATTGAAGCCAATAATTCTGCACCAACTAAGTTAGAACCACTAGAAGATGTTGTCACAGCTTTAGAGCCGTTTACTGATGTATTAACAGTGTCAGCATTGCTATGCAATGATGATTGCTTAAAACCAGCTAAGTAACCCAATACTTCTTGATCGTATTGGTCTTTCAATCTGTACGCTGCACGATCAGATGCAAGTGATTGAAAGTTAATATGCGAATGAGCTTCTTCAATATCATCAACTTTAAATGCAAAATAGTTTGCTTTGTCAATGGTAAGAGAGAACTCTTCATCGTCAATGTCTTGTGGTGAAATAGTTGTGCCACGAGCATATGACTTGACTGTAATTTCAGGTTCTTTGATTACTTTAACTGTATCTCCAAAGTTTGCAATTTCACCAAAGTAGTCTGAATTTGTTATCGCTTCTACAACAGAACCCTTACGAAAAGCAAGTTGTACCTGTTTAGAATAGATAATTGGCGAGAAATTTCCGTTAGGTAAATTTCCATATCCTGCCGCAGTAGTAAAAGCCATTTTAATTCTCCTATCTTTTACTTAAACAGATGCAAAGTACCATACCATTAGAGGTCTACTGTTAAAGGTGCAAACTTAAAATACGTTGCAATCGTATTCAAAGATTGGGCTTAAACATAATAGAGTGTTCTTCTCGTATTACTGGAATTTGCTAATTAAATATAAACTTGGTTGCATATTTCTATGGGCAAGGCTATACTTTGCTTGTAGTTATACCTACAAATTGTTATTTGTCAACAGTTTTTTGTTTTGGAACTTCAATAAAACTAAAGTTGACACTAAAGGAACGTCTTTCTCCCTTAGTNTTAAATGGATAAACACAATGAAATAATTCAGCAGGAAATACATAGAAGTCTCCTACTCTTGGTTTAACCATAAAATTTGTTTGACTATATCCTGATGGTGTACCATGAGCAAACTGTATGTGTCCGTTTGCAGGATGGTGATCTTTATAGTCTTCTTCCCATTCTTTATCTATACCTTTAGGTAATTTTAAATATCCAACACAAGACATTCTAGAACCTGTATGTATATGTAATGGGTTGTATTCGTTTTCAAATTGTCTAACAAACCAACCTGATGCTATTTGCACACCATAGTCAAATTTACTACTATCTAATGCTTTTGTACCAAACGAATGTCTGTACTCTACATAGTTATGTAGTCTGCCTATAAAGTGTCCAAACTCTTCGTTCCAAAGTTTTTCTATCTCTTCATTAAACTTTAGTTCTTGTTTTACTTTACCAACAAGTTTGTCTGACCAATCTGCTAGATCAGGACTCATAGCTTCGTTCATCTTTCGCACAAAAGCTGGTGTCATTTTTTTGTATCCCATTACAGGACCAAAAGGTGCTATATATTCTTCATCCTTTTTAGGAGTATAAATTTTTCCGTGTGACATATCTACTCCTATCTAGCTGAACCAGATATATCGTAAATAAATTGACCACTACGTATAGCTTCCATTATTTCATCAGATCTTTTTTCATATTCTTGAGTGCTCATCTTTTGAACCTGTGACTCTTTTAAATATGTGCTTTTTTCATTAGTAGTTGGTTTACTTTTTTCAGATCTAGTGTTGATAATTTTTGTAGCATCTTTATCTGTAGATTTCTTTTTAGTTTGTATATTTTTATCTGCTTTATACAAATCTATAGCTCTTGCTGCTGATCTAGCATCTGCACTATTTTCATACAAAGCATCTTGTACCCACTTAGGTTGTTCGTCTGCCCATTGGTGAAACTCATCATCTTCTCTAATATCAGTAAAGTCAGGATGTAATTTCAATAACTCTGCTTCAGCTTTTTCTTTTGTAGCTTCTGTTCGCATTTCTTCAAACTCTTTCATGCGATCTTCTAAGTTTTTAGCTTCTTCTTTTGCTTTTTTAATTGCAATAGATTCTACAATAGCTGCAACATCAGGGTATTCTTTAGCCCAAGTTTCTAATTCTTCTTCTGTTTTAGGTAACTTAATCTCTTTCTTTGTAGAAGACTCTAGTTGTTTCTTTAAACTATCTAATTCTTTTTTTAGTTCTTCAGTTTGTTTTTGTGAGTGTCTACGTAAGTCACCGTATCTTTTTTTAAAACTTCTTTCTTCAGCAGTTTCAGGTTCAACCTCTTCTTTGGTTTCTTCTTTTTCTATTTCACCTTTCTGCTGTTTTTTTAGATTTTCAAGCTCTTCTTCGTCTTTTTTAATCTGCTCATCTCTGCTATATGGCTTTGCCATAAATGCTTTCTTTTCTGCTTTTACTTCTTTTACCATAGCTTGTTCAGCCATTTTCTTTCTCCTTTGTTGGGGTCATAGTAGCCACTTGGGGGTGTGAGTAGCCAACAGTAGATTATTTTTTAGAAGCTAATCCACCACGCTTCATATTCTTTTTCTTTTTAGGTTTTGCTTTTGTAGCTATGCCACCTTTATTCATAAACAAACCTGCTCCTTTTTCTATATCATCCACTGCTTTTTTGTCTTCATCACTTAAATCTTTGTACTTATCAGGTCTTTGCACTCCACTTAAAGTATCTAGAGGTGTGCCATCAGGTCTTTGCTCTTTATCTTCGTCTTCAGTGGTTTGTTGTACAACAGTATTCGTTGGTTGAACTTGCTGTTTTACAGTGCTTGTATCATATACAACTTCTTCTTCAGGTTTGTCTTTACGTTTAAATATATCAGAAAATTTAAAATCTTCTTTCTTTTGTTGTTGATTTTTTAGATGCTGACCATATATATCAGACAAATCTACTTTATCTCTTTGTTCATTAAACGCTTTTATTTGAGCTTGAGCATCTGCTTTTTCTTGAGCTAATGTATCACCCTTACCTGTTAAAGTAGCCATACCTGCTCCCATAGGTCCTCCTTTTGAACCAAAAGATGCTGTCATCATTAAATCATCTTTAGATGCACCACCTTCTTTAGCAGTAAAACCTAAGTTTTGAGATAACTCATCATCTAGTTGAATCCATTGTGGTGAACTAAATCCTGCTTCTTTATCCATTTTTTCATTTGCGATTAATACTTCACCTGTCAACAGATCTTTTTTAACTGTATATTTTTGTGGTATTTTTTCATTAGTATCAGGATCTACTTCATATCCTAATGTTATTTCTACACCTGCATCGTATTCAGATCTATCATCTTTATCTTCTTGTTGTGGCTGTTGTTGTTGCACTGGTTGTTGCTGTTGTACAGGTTCTTGTGGTTTTACTTCTGTACCTTTCTTTACAAATCCTCTTTTTCTAGGATCAAAAGGTATGTACATTCCGTTTACATTATATACTGAGACAGTTTCTCCTGTCTTAGGATCTACAAACTCTTCTTGTGCAAATCCTGTTGTAATCCTCTTAGGTACAACAGTTCCCTCTTGTGCTTTTAAAACACCACCTTTAGCTAGTTCTATTTCATTTCCATCATCATCTTCTGCAATAAGATCTGACTCATCAAAAGGCATATCATCAGGTAGTGTAGCTTCTTCTGAATTACCCATCTGACCCATAGCTTCCATTTTCTTTAGACCTTCTTTAGCCTTTTGTCTCATAGCCATTAGTTTTTCTAGACCTATAAATCTAACTACATCAGCAGGAAATACAAACTCTCCTTCACTCAGTTGTGCAGGTATATCATCTCTAACTTCTTCTTGGGTAGAGCCAACTGGAACATCATTGCCTGATACAGGATCTACTGTTCCACCATCTTGTTCTAAACCACCTTCATTAAATAAGTTCATTTGTTTTTTCATTGTTACTCCACCTTTGTTCATTTCTTCTGGAAATTTATTTAGAGGTCTTGGTCTTCCTCTACCTGCTACATCTTTTATGTCTAATGGAAAAGTTTTATCTACTTTTTTTATTGCTTCTTCTATAGTACCAAATCCTTCTTTTTTTATTTCTTCTTTAGAAATATTAAGAGTATTATCTATGTCAACCATTCTATCTTTAGTTTCTGCAATTCTAGCTTCTATTTCTCCTTTTAACTTTTGATACTGTGTAAAAGCTTTATTCCATTCAGATTTTGGTATATCTGCTTTAAGGGTATTTTTGTATTGTGCTGGTAAAAACTCTCTTACATTTCCACCAAAATCAAACCCCTCTCGCATTTGAATAGCGTGTTGTATTTCGTGGATAAGAATATTTCTAAAGTCATATGCCGAATCAAGAGCATCTTCTTCTATATATATAGCATCTTCTAAAGGATCATAATATCCACCCCCTCTTCTATTTGGGTCTTGTTCAAAATATGGTTTTACTTTTATGTTTTGTATAGGTTGGTATTCTGTATACTGAAAATCTCCTTCTTTTCCAGATACAAAAACAGTTCTATCTTGCTCACTAGAAAAAACTTTTCTAGCTTTTCCGTATGCTTCAGGAGCATAAAGTTCTTTAAAATCTAATATTTTTCCAAGTGTGACAACTTCTCCTGACAAAGCCCTATACGCTTCTTCTGGATCGTTAGCAAAGCTAGGAAGTTCACTTTGGTATTCTTTTAATGCTTTGTCATACTCTTCTTTAGTGTCAAAATTATTTTGCCAAGGTTCTTCCATGTGAGGTGGAACAGAACCTACTGTTTTTAATTTTGCGTTATACGTAGGTATTTCTGTTTTAAGTATGCCATCTAAACCTTCATATATGCCTGTTTCACGATACCTTTGTCGTATTAATGCATCTCTTATATCGTTAGGGTCTAAAAATTTATAATATTCACTTTCAGGTATGTCAAAACCTGCTCCACCTTGAACAAAACCTGCCATAAACCCATCTCTTCTCATATTTTCATATTCAGTAGCTCCAAAATTACCGTCTTTATTAGCATAGAATCTTGAGGGAACAAAGTCTACAAATGGTATTAATTCACTAGGGTCTTTATCTTTAGCACTTACTTTTACAATTCTTCCTTCTTTATTTTTTACTTTA
>JGI25128J35275_1000445_pt1 | contig 12898 bp, 24 predicted proteins | sample ETNvirenome_2_60_FD_35275 | JGI IMG/M metagenome (IMG submission 35275)
TTGCATCTTNACCGAAGTTAAGATGTTTCACAAGTTTATCGGACATAATTTAATTGTATTTAATTTTATTTAAAGGTTTTCACGACTTTAGGACCATTTAAGAACTCTATTTTTTTAGCATAATGAGCAATTGATGAATCAATAGCTTGTTCTGCTCCTTCAAGAGTTTCTCTTCTGGTTACGTCGATCCAAGTATCTTCGTCTTTTGGACTCTGGTACTCGGTTTGGTAGAAACCATTTGCTAATTGAGTTATCCTCCAGTTTTTCTTATCTGCAAGATGTTTCCATAAGTTAATAGTTTCTTTGGTTAATTGTGGTTGACTATTCCACGTTCTAGTCGAATAATAAAACGTCATTTGGTTTAGGTTTTAATTGGTTAATAAAAATTGTTTTATGCTACTGTAGCCCAAACAATAGGAACTAATAAGTTAGTTACAACAGGTTGAGTTTGTTTAGCAACAAAAGAAGCGCCAGCTCCAGATGCATCACTTTGCTTAACGTAAGCACTTGCTTGAGATGCAGGTGGAAAATCAGCTACCCACTCGCCATCAGCACTTGGATATACTGGTAAGTTCCAAGGCATTTGATATGCGTTTAAAATAGCATTCCAAAATCCTTTTTCAACATCAGCTACAGATGAAGCAGAACCATTTCCAAATCCTTTGTTAGCACCAGCTTCAGAAGTAATTACTAAAGTAGCAGCAGACTTGTAAGTCAAAGTTATTGTTGAAGCGTTACCGCCATTTGCAGCACCTTTTACTTTTACAACATCTTCTACGTTGATTGGAGTAATTGCTCCACCAACTTTTAGGTTAATAAATTTTACCATTGTGTTATGTTTATATATTATGGTTTACTCTTCTATTGGATATATATCTACGGTAAACCAAATATTAGATATATATCTCTATATATTATTACTTATAATAAGTATATTTTACTTTATTTGACTTATTAAGCCGTTTGATACTGTAACAGTGACAGAACTTTTACCACTAGTTGCGGAAAAACTACCACTAGCACCACTTACAGATGCGTCACTACCATCAGCTCCGTCAGATCCAGCTGGACCTTGTGGACCAGTTGCTCCTTGTGGACCTGTAGCTCCAGTAGCTCCAGTATCACCTTTATCTCCTTTTGCTCCAGCAGAACCTGTATCTCCTTTGCTACCTTTAGCTCCTTGTGAAGCTGCAGACGAAGAGTCTTTACCAAAAGCATCTTTTATAAATGCGTGTAATTCTTCTACGTCTTGTCTTATGTCTTCTATTTGTTTTAATAAAAACCTATTTGTTTGATATAAACTATCATCATTGTATACCTCACTAATATCTATTAATCCAGCTAAATCATCAGATATTTCTTTGGATACAGTGTATTCACCATCTGAACCTTTAGCCGCGTCTTGACCTGAACTACCTTCTTTAAATAGTTTTTTACCTCTTACGTTATCGTTTATATTTGCCATTATAAGTTATAATCATCTAATTCTATCATTACTGTAACTGAAGTACCTCTCCATCTTGCAATACTACTACTTTTGCTAAATTGAAAGCCTAATCTATCACCTTTATTAAAATCAACATCCGGTGTGTATTCTATGTAACTACCATCAGTGTTACCATTACTAGCACTTAATTCACCTGATGTAGCAGCTGTACTACCATTTTTAATAACTCTTAATTGAGTTGTATAAGTATTTAAAGATACTGCTGTTCCACTAGTATGCATCATCATTATACTTACAACTCTACCCGCTTGTGGACATGCAAAAGATCTATAATATTGATTAGATGTTCCTTCTATATTAGAACCCATTAAAGGCATATAGTAATAAGACGTGCTAGCGTTATTTTCATCAAAAGCAGATACTAACGTGTGAGACAATAAAGCTGTATCACCATTACTTTTAATCATAGCTCGCATAGTTCCATTTGTAGCAAATCTTAATCCAAAATACCCAGATAAAACAATACCTCCAGTATTATCAACTTCATTACCAGCATTTGACATACCGTAATGTGCTATTGTCTCACTATTAAAACTAAAACTATCACCTACATTAAATCCTATTCTTTTACTACCACCATTAGATATTGTTTCAATAATATCACCATCAGTACCAGCGCCATCACTAAGTGTCTCCCATCTTTCACTATTATTGTAATATAATGAAACTTTACCATTACCAACACAGTTTATAGCGTTTTCACTAGTTTGTGTTTTTATTAATACATCATCAATAGCTGTTAAAATTAAATCATCAGTAGTACCTTGTATGTAACCATCTGTGCCGTCTGAATAAATTTGTAAATCATCACCAGCTCCAAATGTAATCACTCTATTATCAGGAAAATCAGTATCACCACTTGCATTTATTGTAAATGCTTCAGTATTACCTGTAGTAAAAGTAATAGTGTTTGTACCAAAAGAAATTTTAGTATCACTATCACCATGATGATATATATTGTCTAGCACACCTAAACCTGAACTAGTAATACGTAGTTTTACATCTCCTCCAGCAGTAAAACCTAAAACATCAGCACCATCTTGAAACATACCAGTGTTTGAATCTCCAGTAAAAGTATACGATGGATCACCTTTTGTACCAGTAGAAGCTAAATAAACTCCTCCACATGTTAAATTTATATTATCAAAGGTTAAGTCTGGATCAGATGTTATACCCGAACCACTGCTCCAAAATGCTACTCTACCTGCTGTACCTGATCCTGTAACTGTACCAGTGTTTGTAGTAAAACCTGCGTCATTATCAAATATGCTTAATCCAATTTCATTAGCTGCTTTTTTTCTTTCAGCTGAATTATCTAATACAATAAATTCATCTGTTCCTATCATGTCAGCGGTCATATCTGTAAATTCAGATAAATCTAAACTAAGTCCAGTTGTTGTTGAATCTAGACCAGCGCCTAATGTAAGCTCAGTTAAATCTAAATCAATATCAATTGTACCAGTTGTTGTAATTGGTGAACCACTTACATCTAATCCTGTTCCTACAGTTATTGCTACTGATTCTACTGTACCACTTGATGATGAAGGAGTTACCCAATCAACCCCGTTACCAGTACCAAGAGAAGATAGTACTTGACCAGCAGATCCTGTATTTCCATTTATATCTATTAAATCAGCATCTAATTCAATATCTTGATGAAATTTAAATTTATCTTTAAATAATTCCGCTGTAGTAGTAGTTGTACTATTACTAGTATTTTTATATTTAAAAGGCAAGCTTCCATCAGTTCCATTTTTATTTTTAATAATAGACGTGGTAGTATCTGGAAAACGAAGTCCTTCGGTGTCCATTTGAACAGTTGTCACTGAATCTGATGAAAAAGCAAAACCTGTTGATTGTACAAATAAAGTGGTATTATTAGCACCACCGCTATTTCCTTGACATCTTATTCTTACATCACTTGTAGCTTCGTTTTGTATATAAAAAGTACCAGCTTTTGGACCTGATATATATTTACCTGTATCAGTTCCAGCTGAATCATAATATATTTCTATATCTGGACCGCTACTATCACCAAATGTTAGTTTAGTATCATCTGGTATGTGTACGTCTGTTAGTAGATTTACATTAGCCATACTTAATTATATTTAATTTATTTATTAGTTGCTTCCTGCATGAGATACAACTGCGTAGTATTTATCGTTTGCAACAGAGCCTTTAAATTTAATTTCTATAAGAGCAGCTGTTGATCTTGCTACACTAGGATATACTGTACTATATACTGGGGTATCTGCACTTGGATCATTAGCCGCTATTTGCATAACTTCTACTTGACATTGTCTAGAGTTTGTTGTTGTTCCAAATAATGTAGCTGTTGTTAAAGCAAATGTTGTATAACCACCAGCTTCAGTTCTTCCGATACCTGAATCTGTACCATCTAAATTACCTGACCAAGCACCTTTTGAACCAGCTGTGTCAGAAACTGTAGCCGTACCACTTGAGTAACTAACATCAATACCAGTACCACCCGCAACTATAACTGCACCTTTTTGTGCCGCGGCAGAATCTGCAATACTAACTGTTGCTGTACCTGAAGCATAACTTACACTAATTGGATCTGTACCATCTACAATTATCGCACCTTTTGCACTAGCTGTACCTTCATCAACATTAAATGTTATAGTTTCATTACTTGCTTGATTTAATGTAAAATCACCACCACCAGATATAAAGTTTCCAGCAGTTAACGTAATAGTTGCATTACTTACTGTAGGTATAGAACCTGTTGCTAAGTTAAGATCAGATATTACTTCTGCCCATGTTATTGCTTTACCTTGATCTTTACCTGTTTCGGACACATCTAATATAACTGCTTTATCAGTTGTAAGAAGTGTATCACCCATTGAGTTTAATTCAGATAAATCAACATCTAAAGTAAAACTACCAGAACCTGTTATAGGATTTGTACCTGTGGTATCCATTAAATAACCATCTGTAATACCTACAGAAGTTACTGTACCGTTGTTATCAGCATCTATTGTTATTTGTGTAGCGCTATTTCTAGTTAATGTTATACCTGTTCCTTGTGTTAAATTTACAGTAGAATCAGAACCACCACTTGAACCGTCTAAAAATAAAGGTACGTTTGACCCAGATTTAGCATTTGCTTTTAATTCATACTTAGCGTCTGTATTTGTTGTATATGAAGGAACATCCCAAGTATTATCTTTACTTAAGAATTTTGTAGATGTATCAGAAGTTCCGTCTACAGCTGTTAAATCAACATCGCCAATTGTTACAGCACCAGTAGCATTAGTGTTTACTGTTCCGTAAGCAACATAAGTTCCACCGTTTGAGTTTGTGAAACTTACAACACCTTCATCAGACTGAACTATCGACCAGTCGGTAACTAAAGACTGATTAGCTGCGCGAGCAGTTACACCTATAATTGAATCCCCAATGTCTAGTGTATCACCTGAACAATAGAAAGATCCGCCAGCAGTTGCAACTACATAGTAATCTCCAACCGCTACAGCAACTCTTGTTCCTGCACCACCTGGACAGTTATATATATAAGAACCACTATTATCACCAGATAATATTAAACCACTATCAGCTCTAAATGTTCCTTTAAATGTTAACCCGCCAGTTACAAGACCATCAACATAACCTTTTGTTGTTAATGTTGCATCAGGGTCACTTGCTACTGTAGCAGCGGTTTGTGCTTTACCTGAAGCTATAGCTAATGCATTAGCTGCAGAACCTGAAATTGTTAAAGAATCTGTAATCGTTACGTCATCTGCTAAATCAAATGTTAACGTATTAGTTCCAGAACCTGTTACTGTTACAGTATTAGATGTACCGTTCATGTTAACTACATCAGTAGTACTATCACTTCCAGTTAAAACAATATCAGGATTATTACCATTTGTTGTGGGTAATGTATATGTTGTATTTACATTTGGATTAGAAGGTAATGTAAATGTAGTAAGAGTTTGACCTGTAACGTGACCCGTACCATTAACACCAACATTAGCTGAAAGAGCTGTAAATGTACCGCCAAATGATAAACTACTTGAAGGAGTAGTATTGGTTTGTGTTTGCGCCGCGTGAGATATAGTACCACTACCTGTTATAGTACCACCTTCTATTGGTGATGTAGTAGCTATACTTGTTACAGTTCCTTGTGGAGCAGCAGCTACAAGATTACCTACTGTAATAGATTTGTTTGTAGTTGCATCTAAATCATAAATTATAAGTTCATCACCAGTTGCTGGTGTAGTACCTAAATTTGTTTGCCCTATAATATCAAGACCAACTTTTGGAATTGGACCACCACTTGTACCACTATCTATTGCTATACCTTTTCTATTGTTAGCAGTAGAAGCTTCAACAGCAGTTACATCTCCTTGAGGAGCTAAAGCTACAATATCTGCAATTGTTGCTCTTTTAACTGCATCATCAGTGTCATCACTAAACCATAATTGATCTGCACCAGCTGGAGTTCCTGCACTTGCAGCTAAAATTGCATTGTCAGCACCAGCATAGTCAATACCAACACTACCAGAAGCAACAGTTATACCTGTTCCTTCACCAACTGTAAAGGTAAAAGTTTCGTTACCTGATTGATTTAATGTAAAACTACCACTTGAAGAAGATAATCCATCACCCATTGTAAGAGTAATAGTAGCATCACTAACTGTAGGAATAGTTGGGAAAGTTGCTAGGTTTAATTCACCAGTTATATATTGAGATGATGAACCTGCACCAGCTATATTTATGTTACCTGCACCGGTAATTGGTGAGTTTGTTATTGTTAAAGCGTTACCAGTTTCGGTAAGACCTACACTTGTAACTGTTCCTGAACTTGTCGCTAATGCTATCCAAGCGTTGTTTTCACCGTATTTTACTACGTTATTCGTTGTATCATAATACAGCTGACCATCTACAGGTGTTCCAGCTGAAGCGTCGTTCGCTTGGTTCTCTAATACTGGTTGTATAAGTTCATTCTTATTGAAACCAACGTCATTTAAAAAATTTATTGCCATTTTGTGTTTAATTTAGATAAGCTTTGCCAGCGAACGTGGCTGAAAAAGTTATTTGTAGTTGTGTGTTTGATAAATATTCTACTTCACCGATTTGCTCGATGTCATTATTGTTTACTACAGTAACAGAGGGATATGGTCCCCAGTCACCGTTATGAGTTATTGTCCATGTTGTTGCTGATGCAAAAGAAAAAACACCGGTTCCAGCTCCAGAATTTGTTATCCAAGCTGTTTTACTACCAGTAGAGCTTAATATTTGACCAGCTGTACCTGTGCTACCTGAACTATCTTTTATCGCTCCAGTTACTTGAAGCGTGCCTGATACAGTTATTTGAGTACCACCTGGCACTGCATCTTGAGATATTATAGAATCTCTAAGTTCACTGTGAGTTTGACCTGTTACAGGATCAGTTACATCTAAAAAAACAGGTATTGTTTTCGATGTGCCATTAAATGTTGTAATAATAAACTTAGCCAGATCACTTACTAAGAAGTTTTTAGTAGGATTTCTTAGTGATGCATCTTTCTCAGTACCCAACAATATATCATTGGCCTGTGGAAAAACAGTTGGATAAGTATATATTATTGCCATTTGTTAATTTCTTTTAAAATGCAGTTATATCTAATACTTGGTATCTTAATTTTATCTGCATTGATGTGTTTCCGCCAGCTCCAACTGCTCCGCTAGTAGTTAAAAGTATATCGTCGTTGACTGCTGCTTTACCAGTGTTTGGTGTAATGAAGTAAACAGTATCTGCTATTGATTGACCTATAACAGTAGGTATAGTTCCTATTATATCAGCCGTTAAATTCTTGTAATCTATTAAAATTGGTTGAGCAAAAGTAAAAGCTGCAGTGTCAAAATCTAAGAATACTGATATGTCTAATATTTTTGTAACTTTATTTGTTCCTTGACCTGCTATTAACACAATGTCTGTGCCTTGTAACGCTGTCAACTGTGCATTTGTGACAGTTACTGTAGTCTCTAAATAGTTGTTTGTTGCTAAATTTGCCACATCTTGTATACCAAACTGGACAGTTTTATTCTCTTCAGTTATTGGATCTACCTGTGTGCCAATAATATTGTCTGAAGCTGATGGTGTTCCGGAAGGATATGTGTAAATTATTGCCATTTTTGCGCGTTTTGTTTGTGAATGCTGTACAAGGTTAATACTTACACATATTTTACTAAATTTACATATAATTATATCTATTATATAATATATTATATATATCTAGATATTATACGTAGTATAATATCATAAGGGGGAAGATATTTTTAAAAAAACGTTACGTAGTCTGAGTGTTGGTGTCCCCCTCCCCCAAAAAGCGTGCCAAACTCCAGAAAAATTCAGCTTTTTTGCCCCGGGGGCCTATTTTTTATTACTTTTTTGGTATATATTTTAAAATTTCGCAAGTGAATACGAGTTATATTAGATAATATAAATGTAAATAAACTAAATAATTACTATGTATATATATTTATATGACAATGTGACACATCATGACATATTGCGCAGTGACATTATGACAATAATAAATAGTAAATAAATATACACTTATTAAAATCGAAAGTTAATACTAATATAATTAGATAATATAATAAACAAAGAAATGATAATAACAACACAAAAATATCAAACAATTAATATCACTAAATTAATTAACACATTAAATTTAAACTTTATAATATTAAATAATAAATTAATATTCACACATAAAATAACAAATAAAAATATAAAAGATATTAATAAATTATTAAAAACTAAATATAATTCTTGTTATAAAATCGAAACTAAATACTAATAACATTAGATAATACTAATATAAATAATCAATTAATAATAACTTAAAATTAAACACAATTATGAACACAATTAACTCAAAAAGATTTGTTATTCGCAAATCACTAATCGGAAAAGACACAACAGTAAATGTTGAATTCAAAAATGGTAAAACTTGTACTTATAATCATGATAAAGTATATGAAATTATGAAAGAGAAATTAAACACTCTCCCGTGTTTCATCAAATACAACTCATACACAAGTTCAACTAATGTTCCTGTAAGTGTGAGAAGTGTTGTCGAAGTACAGTAAACAACACTCTTAAATTATTGTCTTGGAGCAGAGATGAGTTTCGATTACTCATGCAATAACTAATATTAAATAATTAAATCATGCAAGAAACAAAATTAGATTACTGGATTATGTTTATCGACGGCGATATAACACTTGAAACACTAACTGAATTAATAAATGACTATGTATAAAGAAGAATTTAAAGATTATGATGCGAAGAAAATCGCAGCGAAATTAAAACAATGTAGAGATTTCGAAGAGAAATATGGAGAATGTGATACGAGTTCAGCTTGGATTAAATGGTGTACAGACTATGATTATCGCAAGCGTGAATGGGAATGGCGACAAGCAGTTGCTAGAGCACACGGAAAAGAGAGTTTAATAGATGGATTTGGAGAAATGCTTCATTATAATCCAGCGAAATACTAATTATGAAAATAAATACTAAACAACTATTCGAGTATACATTAGCGTGTGGTGTAGCGTTTTTTATAGGCGTGTTTACTACAATGTATAAAATAGATAATAGATTATGGAATGAAACAGTTAATAAAGCGTGGGATATAGAAAATAGATTCTATAATTATCCTGGTAGCGAAGACGATTGTTATACACTAACAGACTTAGAACTAATTATATTCGGTGAAATAAAGAAAGGATATTAAATCGAAATTAAATACGATTAACCTCAGATAATATAATAAATCACAATATGAATATTATACACACTAAGTTGTCAAAAGAATTAGCAATAGAAAATAACTTATTCATGCATAATAATGTCTTGTACGAGAGAATGTACAATCATAAGTGTTATGCAACTGGTGAAGACTTGAAATATAGATTCTTTATTGCACAAAATAATTACGATTACACTAATAAATTAAAATAGATATGAATACAATTAAATTTACTTCAAAAACAACTTGCCGCTTAAACGGTATTGATTACAAAGGTTACACAGTAGGTAATCTACCTAACTCATTTGGCTTCAAAGAAAAATATCTTGGTCAAGACGAAGAAGGTAATGACCAATTTAAATACGGTAAATCACACTGGTTTAAGTATAAAGGTTTAACATTTATAGAAGCTCCACTTAAATGGTAGTTACTAATATGAAAGAATTATGTGAGTACGTGGCTAATAAGCGTAAAGTGCGCTCACATCATCACGCTGAGCAGATTAAAATATATGGAGCGTGTAGAGGTATGGGTAATAGAAGATATAAATTGCCGCAGAAATCTTCATTCCCTAAACAATATAAAGCGGCATATAATAAAATATGGAGATGAAACTAAATAAAAATCTAAAAAGAGTGCTTGTCACTGTAGCACTAGTTAGTACAAGCTTTGCACTTGGAACACAAAACGGTGAACAGAATATACTAGATAGATGGGAAAATAGATGGTTTGAGTCAGATTGGTATGACACTAGGTCTATTGAAGACTTCTTGTATGACAAAGATTACAGTATAGAACTCGGTGAATAATCGAAACATAATACGAATCAAGTCAGATAATAATATAAATAATAAAATATGTATTGTAGATGTGGAAACACTGTGCATTCAGTGCGTTTAAAATTAGGTTATAAAAATTGTGTTAGTTGTAGTAATACTAAAACTTACTCATACGTACCTATTATCACTCATAAAACTGGTAACACTATACAAATAGTGTCACAGGAAGTTTCCGCATCAGTACATAAAGCATGGAGAAGAAAATAATATGGAACAAATTAAGAAAAGACAGTACGTATTTGTACTTGACTTTGAAATAGGTTATGCTTATAGATATGACGTGTGGACAAATGACGGTGAAAAGATAGAAGAATATTTAACCGATTTAGGTCACAACCTAGGTAACTGTGAGTGGATGACAACAAGAAACAAAAAACTAATTAAATAATATGGATAGTAAAAAAGCATACGAGATGATTAAAGAAGATATAGTTGATAGAGAATCAGCTTATCTTTGTACTGAACTAGAAAGAGCATTGGATAGAATAATTAATTACACTGATCCACTTGATGACACTATGTTCAGAGATATAAAAGCACCAGCCATCAAACTATTAAAAGAATGGCACTTGTAATCATTGATAGATAGTTAGACGAGTAAGTTAATTAGCGTTGTCCTATAAGGCGTTTGCACATACGAGACAACACATAACTGAATAGCTAACCGTAACTTAGATGTAGCGATTTAGTGGTTCTAAGTTCTTAGGTATCAATAGATTACATCTACCGGCCTAACAGTAAATCGACGCCTTGGCTTCCTTAAGGTATCAGTTGTACAAAGCCAGTCGTAGTGACCGCCGGTAAGATATTGGCCTCTCGAGGCAGCAGAGCATACTACGGTACTAAAGTGCGGGTTCGACTCCCGCTATGCTCTCTAAATAGGTAGTAAGAATAACAGTATCAACCAGGGAATCCCATGGTGATGAAGCAATCTTACACCTTAGACGTGGATGCGAGTGTGGCATTGTTACTCGACCCAAAAACGTACGAGCACGTCTAAAATATGGCGGGATGGAGCAGTTGGTCAGCTCGTCGGGCTCATAACCCGAAGGTCGTAGGTTCGAATCCTACTCCCGCAACTAACAGCAGTAAGTACCAAGCCGGTTGTTGAATGGTTAAAACCTTTGAGCCGACAATGCAGGTGCAGCGTTACCGAGTCGCAATGCTTACTGCTAAAATACTATGACAAAATGTCATATCGAAACATAATACGAATATAGTAAGATAATAAAATAAAACAATTATGAAATTAAACAACACATGGTGTCAACTCAAACCTCATTATCAAAAAATGATTAGAGAAGCTACTTTCAAGTATCATACAGCTAAAAGACTTAAGTATACACTTATGGCTTCAAACGGTTGGTATGATTTAGGACTAGATACTATTAGAGACATACTAATGTTCACTGATAAACATAGTTACGATGTTAATGGTGCAGATATTATGTATGGAAATGAATTTTTAAAACCCGACTCAAATGACTAAATGGAGACAAGAACAATTACGACTAGAAAATGCATACGCACGCGCTATGCTTCACGAAGACGGTATCGTAGAAGTTACCACGAAAAGACAATGGAAAAACGGTACACGTCAATTTAAATTACCAACAGGACAACTACTAGCAACCTATAAATCAGGTTATGTACGTAGATGTGACAGTAGTGATAGAATATGGCAATTGAATCACAAGTATAAAAGAAAAGTTAGATGGACTATGCTAGATGGCATAGAGCTAGTTACGAGAGAATATGATATGTGGGATAGAGCTAAGATCTTTTCAGGTTTAGCTAGATTAAACTTCTTACACAAATACGCGAAGAAAAATTACTTAAATAAATAAATATGGATAAAAAACTATTAACGGATGAGATGATCACCGAACATTTAGAACAAGATGGCTTTATGGAAGAGCCGGATGGACCGTGGTTACTTGAGTATATTCAAGAAGAATATGGCGGTAAACTAGATAACACCAGCGACTTTGTAGATGACAAATGGACTTTAAAAATATACAGTGAGTGTACTTATGATAGCTACGATATATATTGGTGTACTCATGACGATAGACCTTATGTATCACAAGACGGTTATTATTATGAAGATTACTCTGATTGGTCAGACAGAGCATTAGATGAACTATCTAGCGGTGCTGATGTATGGGTTGACCCTAACTTATGGTCAGATATGGAATATGATTTTAATCATAGACTAGAAGAATGGTGGCAAGATGTATATCAAGAACTATTTGATGAAAGAAAAGAAGAGTTGTTAGACTCGGGAGATTATTATTACGAAGAAAAAGAATAATATGGAATTTTTAGAAAACGGAAACTTTGTAGGAGTTAAATTTTTAGGTAAACGTAGAGTCTACAACGGTTACTTAAACAAAGAGCAATCTTGGAAAGAATATCAACAGTGGGCAGAAAAAAATATATACTAATGAAAGAAACAAAACACGTATTACCTGACTGGTTTGACGGTACAGTCTATGATGAAGGTGACACAATAACAAATCCGTTTAGCGGTGAGTCTTTTGACTTAGACGCAGCGGAGACATCTATGTACGACTTAATTATGGGTATCAACTATGTTGGTGATCATAGAGGTTGGGACGATGAAATGATTAAGTTACATCAAAAAGCTTTAGATTGGTTTAGAACTACTAATAGTAAAGCATATATGGTGTTATTAGATTAATGAGCAAGTTTAGCACCGTGGTTCAAGCGGCGTCGCGGTAAAATTCCGCAGCATTAAAACGGGCGTGATAAGGTATTGACCG